>JGI26083J51738_10001987_pt1 | contig 10770 bp, 9 predicted proteins | sample SaaInl85LU_5_DNA_FD_51738 | JGI IMG/M metagenome (IMG submission 51738)
CCTTATAGATATCTTGCCAAAATCAATAGAATTACCCTCTGAAACTAAATTAAAAGAACTACCTCTTACAGAACAAATTAAACAGATATCTAAGTGTGTCGTTTTAATTAAAACAAGATAAACCTTTCCTTCATCTATCGCCCTAGGTAAAAATTAAACCATACATAGATAGAGGGTTATACCCGCAGTGCCGAAAACAACCCCAAACAAAACACGGTCGTACAAAACCCATTAAAGCTGATAGAATCAGTGGTTTAAAGGTAGCCTAATTCACTACAGATTTATTTACATTATAGTGTCGTTGACAACACTTTCAAAAGTTAAAGTAAGATGTTATTCCATTTCTCTTACCAAAGTATAAACAACACTAAATCTCCCCGCATCAGAAGCTGTAGTTGTCCCCTTAATGCTCCATCCATTATTTAAATAACTTTCAAGAGCCTCATCGCCTGTTAAGCCATCTCTAGTTTTGTCTTCTCGACCTTGGTCGATTACATAAGCTGATTCGAGTTTCTTACCCATCAATTTTAATATTATAACATCAACTTTTTCAGGCTGATTAAGACTAGTGAATGACATTAAAATAGCAGTAAATCCTATTCCTGCAAATATTCCTATTACTATGTCTTTGATGTTTTTCATTTTGTTTGATTTAAGATAAAACCATCAATATAATTAATGTGATGAGGTTTTTGATTATATACTATTATACCAGCTTTACTCTCAAAAGAAAAGTGGATTTAATTTTAGGTATGGGGGTCTTATTTCAGAGTTTTAGGGTGGAATTTTTTGGGAAAAACTGACAGTAATTACTGACAGATTTTGGTCATTTTACTGTCAATTTAGTGTCAGTTTCTATATATTTAGCAATTATTAACAGTCAGGAGGGTTAGTATCATCATCCCTGTATGGTTGGCTAATCCCAATAAAAAAAGGCCTTCAAATGAAGACCTTAGAGTAGCGAGGGCAGGACTCGAACCTGCGACCTTCGGGTTATGAGCCCGACGAGCTACCACTGCTCTACCTCGCGATTTGAAATGCAAATTTACAACTTTCTCTATTGTTGTGCAACTACAATTAAGTTTCATTTTTTAGAGTGAATCATCGAAAGGCATTCACTTTTTTTAAAAATCTTTAAAGAATTGAATCACACCCTTCCCCATAATTAAAGTACTTTTGCAAACAAATAAAGCGTATGAGCAGTATAGTTGCCATAGTTGGAAGACCCAACGTAGGAAAATCTACATTCTTTAACCGAATGATTCAAAGGCGTGAAGCTATAGTAGATGCAATAAGTGGGGTAACTAGAGATCGTCACTATGGAAAGTCCGATTGGAATGGTCGTGCTTTTACTTTAATAGATACTGGAGGGTATGTAGAGCGTAGCGAAGATATATTTCAGAAAGAGATTGACAAGCAAGTCAATTTAGCTATTGAAGAAGCAGATGCTATTATTTTTATGGTGGATGGTTCAGATGGAGTTACTGGTATGGATGAGACCATGGCAAAGTTACTTCGAAGATCTCAGAAGCCTATTTTTCTTGCGATCAACAAGGTGGATAATTCCATGCATCAAGAAAATGCTCTTGAGTTTTATTCGCTTGGTTTCGAAAATCTCTTTCCTATTTCTAGTATCAATGGAAGTGGAGGAGGAGAATTGTTAGACGAATTAGTAAAACAACTGCCTGAAGAAGAGGAAAGCGATACAGACGATCTTCCTCGATTTGCAGTAGTCGGAAGACCTAATGCTGGAAAATCTTCATTCATAAATGCTTTGATCGGTGAGGAGCGATATATAGTTACAGACATCGCTGGAACTACAAGAGACAGTATAGATACTCAGTATAATCGTTTTGGGTTTGACTTCAAATTGGTTGATACCGCAGGGATTAGAAGGAAGGCTAAAGTAAAAGAAGACATTGAGTTTTATTCGGTAATGCGATCAGTTCGAGCAATTGAGAACTCGGATGTTTGCCTTGTAATTACTGATGGAACACGAGGGTTTGATGGTCAGGTTCAAAATATTTTTTGGTTGGCTCATAGAAATCATAAAGGTGTTGTGATTTTGGTAAATAAATGGGATTTAGTTGAAAAAGACACCAATGCAGCAAAAGCGTTTGAAGCTCAAATTCGAGAAGAAATTGCCCCATTTACAGATGTTCCAATTTTGTTCATCTCTTCCCTAACCAAACAACGAATTTATAAAGCGGTCGAAACAGCTGTTGAGGTATATAAAAATAGGTCCAGAAGGATACCAACCAAAGAGTTTAATAATCAAATGCTTCCAATAATTGAAAAATATCCCCCTCCAGCATACAAGGGGAAGCATGTAAAAATTAAATTTTGCACCCAATTGCCTACTGCTTATCCTCAATTCGCCTTTTTTTGTAACCTGCCACAATATGTGAAAGATCCGTATAGAAGATTCTTGGAGAATAAACTCAGAACGCTCTACAATTTTAATGGAATACCCATTCAGATTTTTTTCAGAAAAAAATAATCTTAAAGTTTTCCCTTGAGTTCTTCAAGGGAGGCTTTAACTCCTTCAAGTTTGGCTAAGAGTGTTTGCTTTGAGGCAGAATTTGACTTTAATTCCAGTTGTTTTTTGGCTCCTTGAAGGGTCATGCCCTTTTCTTTGACGAGATGGTAAATAAATTGAATGGTCAAAATATTTTCTGGAGTATACTTTCGCGTTCCAGCTTGTTTTTTCTTAGGCTGAATTTCTTTAAATTCTTTTTCCCAAAAACGAAGTAAAGAAGGTTGAACATTAAATGCTTTTGCGACCTCGCCTATGGAATAATACCGTTTTTCTGGAAGGTCTATATGCATATTAATCCATAGATTGATTTTCTTGCTTGGACTGAGTGAGCATTGCATCAAATTCTTTTTGAGACAAGTTCCCGTAATAAAAATTTAGAGGATTAATACGTTTGTTATCCTTAAAGATTTCATAATGCAAATGTGGCCCCGCGGAACGTCCTGTGTTTCCAACATAACCAATGATGTCTCCACGTTTTACTTTTTGACCCCTGCGGACATTGTATTTATTTAAATGCCCATAAAGGCTGACATATCCAAAGCCATGGTCTATACGAATATGTTTTCCGTATCCAGAAGATCGGTTGTCTGCTCTTTTTACTATACCATTCCCAGTAGCATAAATTGGCGTACCTTTTTTTGCAGTAAAGTCCATCCCATAATGGAAACGTCTCTTTTTGGTGAAAGGATCTTTACGATAACCATAGCCTGAAGCCATTCGTTTTAGATCTTCATTTTTGATTGGTTGGATGGAGGGGATAGCCTCAATAAGTTCGGCTTTATTTGCTGCTAAACGTTCAATTTCATCTAAAGAACGTGATTGAACAACTGTTTGTTTTGAAAGAATATCAAGTCGTTTTGCAGTGTTAATGATTAATTCAGAATTATCATACCCTTCCAAATCTTTGTAGCGATTTACACCACCAAAACCTGCTTTTCGCTGTTCTTCAGGGATTGAACTAGCCTCAAAATAAACACGATACAGGTTGTTATCTCTGTCCTCAATATTTGAAACTACTGCCTCGATTTGATTCAGTTTTTTATTGAGAATTTCAAATTGTAATTCATAATTTTCTAAAGCTCTTTTTTGAGCTATTTCTGCAGGAGTATTAATCCATTCTGAATTTAATAAAATCATCAAAGAGACTATACCAAAAGCGAAAGACCCTAAAAAGAATAATGCGAAATTTGAGATTCGTTTCTTATTGGTTATAGTAATGGGTCTATAAGAAAGCGTTTCGGGATCGTAATAGTATTTAACTTTACTCATAAAGTTTTATAAATTTTCTTTTCTTTTGCACTAATAATTTTAATTGCACCTCAAAGTTATATATTTTGAGGTGGATAAACCAATATTAATCTTTTGCAAAGATAAGCAACTTTAACATTATAGAAGAAATAGGTATGAAATCTACTGAAGTTAGGCAGCAATTTTTAGATTTTTTTGAGTCAAAAGCACATAAAATAGTTCCTTCAGCACCGATGGTGATCAAAAATGATCCCACTCTGATGTTTACTAACGCAGGGATGAACCCTTTCAAGGAATATTTTTTAGGAAATGCCAAGCCTATTTCAAAACGCATTGCAGATACTCAAAAATGTCTTCGAGTCTCAGGAAAGCATAACGATTTAGAAGAAGTTGGGATTGATACCTATCACCATACATTTTTCGAAATGTTAGGAAATTGGAGCTTTGGGGACTATTTCAAAAAAGAAGCTATAGAATGGGCTTGGGAATTACTTACTGAGGTATATAAAATTGATCCCTCAAAATTATATGTAACAATTTTTGAAGGGGATGCAGAAGATAATATTGAGCGTGATAATGAAGCCTATAATTTTTGGAAAGCTTTAATACCAGAAGATCGCATACTATTAGGCAATAAAAAAGATAATTTTTGGGAAATGGGAGACCAAGGACCTTGTGGACCTTGTTCTGAAATTCATGTTGATATCCGAACTGAAGAGGAGAAGAGTAAAATTCCTGGCGCTGAATTGGTAAATAAGGACCATCCTCATGTGGTGGAAGTATGGAATCTTGTATTTATCGAATTCAATAGAAAAGCAGATGGAAGTTTAGAAAAATTACCTCAAAAACATATCGATACAGGAATGGGTTTTGAACGTCTTTGTATGGTGTTACAAGACAAAAATTCAAATTACGATACCGATGTTTTTACACCGTTGATCAGAGAAATAGAAACACTTACGAGGACTACATACGGAGCTTCCGAGACTACAGATCGAGCTATCCGAGTGATTGCGGATCACCTCAGAACTGTTTATTTTGCCATCGCTGATGGACAATTGCCCAGCAATAACGGAGCGGGATATGTAATTCGAAGAATTTTAAGAAGAGCCATTCGGTATGGTTTTACATTCTTAGATCAAAAAGAGGCTTTTATCTATAAACTGGTCAATACCCTCAGTCAACAAATGGGCAGTGCATTCCCGGAACTGACCAAAGAACAGCAACTTGCGTATAACGTGATTAGAGAAGAAGAACAGTCGTTTCTGAAAACTTTGGATCAAGGACTTGTACTTTTAGAAACAATTCTTCAAACCTCAAAAAACAAAATGGTAGAAGGAGCTAAAGCATTCGAATTGTATGATACTTTTGGCTTCCCTTTTGATTTGTCAGCTTTGATCGCCAGCGAAAGAGGCTATCTTATTGACGAGCAAGGTTTTCAAAAAGCGATGGAGGCACAAAAGTCTCGGTCTCGAGCTGCAGCAGCTTCGAAAGCTGGAGATTGGATAGTTTTACAGGAAGATGATGTGGAAGAATTTATTGGTTACGATCACCTGAACACCAAAGTAAAAATCACACGATACAGAAAAATGACTTCTGCAAAAGAAGGAGATTACTTTCAATTGGTTTTTAATCTAACCCCTTTCTATCCTGAAGGAGGAGGTCAAGTAGGAGATAAAGGTTATTTAGAGTCTTCTAATGGAGACATTACCTACATACTCAATACAAGGAAAGAAAACAACTTAATTGTACATCAGACATCAACGATACCAGACAAATTAGATGCTGATTTTACAGCAGTAGTTGATGCAAAACAGCGAAAGCGTTCTTCGTGTAATCATACTGCAACCCACTTGATGCATCAGGCTTTGAGATCAATTTTAGGAACACATGTAGAACAAAAAGGATCTATGGTACATTCTGGGATGTTTCGGTTTGATTTTTCTCACTTTGCTAAAGTAACTTCTGATGAATTGGCTGCTGTAGAACGTTTTGTAAATGCTAGAATTTTGGAGCAAATCCCATTGAAGGAAGAACGAAATATTCCCTATGAAAAAGCAATTGAGAGTGGAGCTATGGCTCTTTTTGGAGAAAAATATGGAGATACAGTTCGGACTATTCAGTTTGGTCAATCTATAGAACTTTGTGGTGGAACCCATGTCCAAAATACTTCGGACATATGGCATTTTAAAATCCTTTCAGAAGGTGCTGTAGCTTCTGGAATTAGAAGAATAGAAGCAATTACTGGTGAGGCTGTTAAAACTTATTTTGAAAAACAAAGTGAACTATTATTGAAAGTAAATCAATTGCTGAAACAAAGTCAGGATCCACTTAAAGCAATTGAATCTTTACAATTAGAAAACACGAACCTAAAAAAGGAAATCAATACTTTGTCTAAGTTAAAGACTTCCATGTTAAATGATGACTTAAAATCTCAAATGAAAGTTATTGAAGGAATTTCTTTTGTTGCTGCTGAGGTAGATTTAGACGCCCAAGGGATGAAAGATTTATCTTTTGAGTTAGGGACTGATTTTGAACAAGCGATTATCGTATTGGGATCAAAGAAAAACGAGAAAGCCTTATTGAGTTGTTATATTTCAAAATCAGTTGTAGAAGACAAACAAAAAAATGCCAGTACGATTGTTAGAAATCTAGGTAAATTTATTCAAGGAGGCGGTGGTGGCCAAGCTTTTTTTGCTACCGCTGGAGGCAAAAATCCAGATGGAATTCATTTAGCTATTCAGGCTGCAGAAGCAGAGTGTTTCTAGAAAAACTTATTCTGATTCGGGAGGATAATTTTTTATGATTTCTTGAACAAATAAAGCGATCCGTTCGTCTCTATTTTTTAAATTTTCCTGAATTCCTCCTCGGCCTTTTCCTTGCCAGATTAGTTGTTTGTTCACTCCATCAATCACATTTATATATAACGTTCCTTCTGTTCGTGTGCTAACGGTATTGTTATTTGGTCCCCAAAACCAGGGATTAAATCCCCATCCCCATCCCCAACCGAATGAATTCATGTTACTGATGTAAATTTGTTCTTTTGCACGTGTTGTGAAACCAATGAGTAAATCTGGTGTTTCAGATTTGGAGAGGCNTTTGCTGCTCAATTCTTTGTCGATGGCTTTTAATATTCTTCGCTTATCCAAATCGGAAATATCTGATTTGGAGAGGCCTTTGCTGCTCAATTCTTTGTCGATGGCTTTTAATATTCTTCGCTTATCCAAATCGGAAATATCTACTTCATCAATTTGTGGTTTAAAGAAAGCGTATGTTTTGTATACTGAAAAATCAACTTCACTATCAAAATCAGAATACACCTGAATGGAGCTACAAGAAATAAAGAGTAAAATAATTGATAAAAAAGCGAGGTTCTTCATATGATCAGAATTTATTTATTATAAACAATAATTATGCCGAATTTTTCAGCTTCTTTTTGGATCAAAATTGTAAGGGCAGTGTCTACAATTGCTTTGACAGCAATAACCTCTTTTTAAATGGTATTGAACTGTAAAGACTTTATATCCCTCAGCCGAAAGGTAGTAATCTTCTTCTTCTAAAGGGGGTAAACTCTTACTCATTTTAATGTATTTTTGATCATGTCCTTTTTTAACTCTTTCAAAAATAGCACAAATCAGTTAGTTGACTCCCTCAATGGGTATTCGATTACAATAAAAAGAGAAGATTTAATCCATCCGATTGTTTCTGGAAATAAGTTTAGAAAGTTGAAATATAATTTTGAAGCGTATAGTAAAATGGATAATCCAAGAGTCATCAGTTTTGGCGGAGCATTTTCCAATCATTTGGCAGCCACAGCTCAGGCAGGAAAATTATTTAATATACCTACAATCGGTATTGTAAGAGGAGAAGAATGGCAAGATAAATTAGAGGACAGCACTACTTTAACATTTTGTAGAAGACAGGGGATGACACTTTATTGTGTTACTAGAGAAGTTTATAAGGAAAAAGAGAATTCTATTTTAGCACAAAAACTTTTGGCTGAGGATCCAGAGTTACAGTTGCTTCCCGAGGGAGGAACCAATGTGCTTGCAATAAAAGGATGCCGAGAGATTTTAGCTGAAGAGGATAGGAAGTATGACGTAATATGTTCAAGTATTGGAACTGGAGGGACACTCGCAGGGATAATTGAAAGTGCATTGCCCCAGCAGGAAATATTAGGATTTAATGCATTGAATAATTTCGAAGTACAAAACACCATTTCTGAATTCACAAAAAACTTAAAATGGGCACTTATTTCTGACTATACTTTTGGAGGTTATGCTAAAGTAAATTCTGAACTTATTGAATTTATGAATGAATTTTATCAACAATATCAGATTCCTTTGGATCCTATCTACACTGGAAAAATGCTTTTTGGTATTTTTGATCTTATTAAAAAACAAAAGTGGACATGGGGAAGAAATATTTTAGTGATACATACCGGGGGACTTCAAGGAGTAAAGCCAATGAATGCACTATTACAAAAAAAGGGGCTACTCACTTTAAACTATGCTTCGGAATTGTTTTGCTGATAATTTTAAACGGATTCACCTCCTGTGGAAGCTCGCGAAAAGTCATTATTGAAAAGCAGACTTCTCCAACCAAACAGACTAAAGCGGTTACTTCAACTAACCTGCCCAAGAAAGCAGATAAAGTGCCTGAAAAACCGCTTACAAACAAAGAGAAAATAGTTCGATACATTGACTTGTTTGCACCTATTGCACAACAGGAAATGAAGTCTTTCGGTATTCCCGCCAGTATTACTATAGCTCAGGGAATTTTAGAGTCTGGAATGGGCTTTGGTCGTTTGGCTGTAGAGGGGAATAATCATTTTGGAATAAAATGTCATACAGAGTGGGACGGGAAAAGAATTTATCACGATGATGATGAAAAGGGAGAATGTTTTAGAGTTTATGCTGACCCTAAAGATTCATTCAGAGACCACTCCTTGTTTTTAAGAGACAGAAGTCGCTATGCCTTTTTGTTTGAGTTAAAAATTGACAATTATAAGTCATGGGCTAAAGGACTGAAAAAAGCAGGCTATGCAACTGATCCAAAATATCCAGATAAATTAATCAGTTTGATAGAGCGTTTTGATTTAACTAAATATGACTTAAAAAAAAATGAACTGAAACTAGTGATCAATACTCCTAAGGTATCTAAAAAAACTTTTGTTCATAAAGTTGAAAAGGGAGATACTTTATATTCGGTTTCCAAAAAATACAACGTTACTTTAAAGCAAATTATAGAGCTTAATAACATTAAAGATCAAACCATTTTTTTGGGACAGTCTTTAACCATTCCTTCAAATCCATGATTATGCAATACCAAAGAAGCAGTACATTATTTAAAGAAGCCCAAGGAGTTATTCCCGGAGGAGTAAATTCTCCAGTAAGAGCATTTAAATCTGTAGGAGGAACACCGATCTTTGTGGAGTATGCAGAAGGGGCCTACCTTTTTGACGTGGACGGCAATAAACTCATAGATTATATTTCGAGCTGGGGTCCTATGATTCTTGGGCACGCTTATCCTCCAGTGATTGATGCAATCATGAAACGGGCGAAGCACGGAACATCTTTTGGGATGCCCACTGCTTTGGAAACAGAAATAGCTTCCCTTGCATTAGATATGGTTCCTAATATGGATAAAATCCGATTTGTAAATTCTGGGACGGAAGCCTGTATGAGTGCGGTACGTTTAGCAAGAGGAGTCACAAAAAAAGAAAAAATAATCAAATTTGCCGGCTGTTATCATGGCCATTCAGATGCTTTTTTAATTCAGGCAGGTAGTGGTGCCGTAACTTTTGGAAGTCCAAGTAGTCCTGGAGTAACCAAAGGCACTGCTCAAGACACCTTACTAGCGCCATATAATAATTTAGCCGCTGTAAGAGCACTTTTTTCTGAATACCCTGAAGAAATAGCTGCAATAATTATAGAACCCGTTGCTGGGAATATGGGTTGTATTCCACCTCAAGAAGGGTTTTTACAAGGCTTGAGAAGTCTGTGTGATGAATTTGATGCACTCTTTATTTTTGATGAAGTAATGACTGGCTTTCGTCTTGCACCAGGGGGTGCACAAGAATTGCTGGGAATCAAAGCAGACATTGTCACTTTTGGCAAAGTAATCGGGGGAGGTTTACCCGTGGGAGCATTTGCTGCAAATAATCATATCATGAGTCATTTAGCACCAGACGGACCTGTATATCAAGCTGGAACTTTAAGCGGAAATCCTCTAGCGATGGCTGCGGGATTGGCCATGCTCCAATCCATAAATCAAGATGCTGATTTGTTTGATCGATTAGCAGAGAAGACAAAATATCTGCATGAAGGTTTTGAAAAAATTCTGGCAACTAAAGCCATTCCATATCAAATCAACCGAATGGGATCTATGATTTCCTTACATTTTACTGATCAGCCTGTAGTTGATTTTGCTAGCTCAGTGAAGGGGAACAACGACTATTTTAAAAAGTATTTTCATGGAATGCTACAGGAAGGAATTTATCTCCCTCCAAGTGCCTTTGAAAGTTATTTTCTTAACGACGCCCTTAGTTTTTCTGATATTGATAAAACACTTGAAGGCTTCAAAAAAGTAGTAAAAGCATTATAAATAATTAAGGCTCGCATTGCGAGCCTTAATCGATTAGTGTTTTTTTTGTGAGCGCTCTTTGGCTTCATGAGGTCTTCTCCCTCTATGAGCCATTATTGCTTTTCGATGCTGTTGCATCTGCTTCCATTCTTCAAATTGTTTTTCACTCAATACGGTTTTCATTTCTTTTTGAAGAGCAATTTGATGATCCAATTGTTTTAGATCCATTTTATAACGATCGTCTGAGGAAACTCCTTCCCTTCTTTTTAAGCGCTCTGGGCGAGGATTTTTTTTGAGAATTTGAGCGACTTGTTCCTTCTGATTTTCAGAGAGCTCTAGAGCCAACTGCATTTTTTTGACATGCAAATTAATACGCTGTTCAGTTGTCAGTTGTTCGC
>JGI26083J51738_10001995_pt1 | contig 10733 bp, 12 predicted proteins | sample SaaInl85LU_5_DNA_FD_51738 | JGI IMG/M metagenome (IMG submission 51738)
ACTACCGTCACTACCGTCACTGCCGTCACTACCGTCACTGCCGTCACTGCCGTCACTACCGTCACTTCCAGTTTTTACATCATCATCTTCGGTTTCTTTGATATCTTTATTAACAGCGACATCTTCACCATTTGCATCTTCATCAGTTTCCTTAACAACACATTTAGATTTTTTATTTTTTTTTGGAGTATTCATTTCATCTAATTTACTCATTCTATTAATAAATGACATAAAGTCTACGGTATCAAGTTTATCTTTTCCCATTGTTTTATGAATATAATATTCGCAATAGTTCTTATATCTTTTTTTTAATAGTAATTATTAAGGGAATAACAATAATGTATGAGATATATCTATACGTAATAGGTTTTCTAATAGGCATATTTTTATTAATATCATTACTAAATTTCAAATTTACAAATAATAATAATGAGACAGAAGAAAAAGATGATGATATAGAAGAATTTAGTAATATAGAGCAAGAAAAATATATAATGGAAACATTTGAAGATAGCAGTTATGATAATGAAGACGAAAAAAATTATATCAATTGTAATAAAAACATAATAAATAATTTTAAGATTGATAGATTATTAAAGAAACATTATTTAGTTACATTAATATCTTCATATAACAAAGATAATTATGATGAAGATAAAAAAATATGGAATTTAGATAATAAGAACGCAATACATAGTAATGATGGAGATGTTAAACTAGATAATAATCCAGAATATATCAAATTTCCTTTGAAACCAGATGTTGGAGGTTATAATATCAGTAATTCTAAAATAGAAATAACACCTAATTATGTAAAAGATGATTTAGGAATGAAATGGGAAGAATTAAAAATAGTACCTAATGATTTTATAGAAATACAAGATGATGAATCACCTAAATTTAAAAAATTACAATCTTCTTTATATTCTGGTAATATGAATTTTACTAGAAAAGAGGTAAAAGGATTTCCTAAAATAATGCATAATAATTATATCAATGTAAATGATAAAAAATATAAACCAATAATTGATAATTTAGATGTATTAAAAAATATTTCTATGTTATTTACTTTTAAATTAAACAATATAGATGGTGATATGGGTCAATTATTATTTTTAGAGAATTCTAATGAAGGTAATTTAATATCTATCAATATCATAAACTCAAATAAAATTAAAGTTAATAATATTGATGATAAATGTAAGGAAGACGCGAATTGTAAAAAAATCATTGAAAATTTACAAAATAGCATAAATATACACAATAATTATTATAATAATAATGATATATCAAATAATGAATTTAAAGAATACTTAGCTAAAAAATGCGAATGTGAAGATGAAAAAGAATATGTTATCAAAAAAAATATGTGCGAACACATAAAGAAAAATTACAATGATGAAATTGTTTATCATAATCAGCTGTATGTTAAGAAAAAATATACTGTACAAGTAAAAATAAACACTTATACATATAATATTTATGATGTTAGTGAGGATATTTTTAACAGCGAATATACTTTTATGGGATTAACAATTGATAATACTGATATTAAATTTTATATTAATAATTTTGAATCATCTTTTAAAAAGCAAGATGAAGAAATATTAAGACCATTATATCCATATGTAATAAATAAAAATAAAAATTGTGATATTACACTATATAGTTTTGCAATATTTAATAGTACAATATGTGATGCTGATATGAAAGCTTATAAATTATATAACAATTATTATTTATATGGTATAGATAATGATGATTAATATATAAAAATACTGTTATATTATTTAATAAATATGTTAAAAGCGGCAATATATATATTGACACAAAATACACCTGAAAGAAAAATATATTTAAAAACTTGTTTATATTTTTTGTTTAAAAATTTTAATTCTAAATATAAATATCCTGTTATTATATTACATGAAGGTGACTATGATAATAATTCTAAAAATGAGATTCTATTAAGTATTCGTGGTGAATGCAAAGATATTGTCAAGTTTCAAGAACTTGATAAAAATGATTTCAAAATCCCAGATCATATTAATAAATCAAAAATGGAAAAATGTATTAATGTTAAACCCGTACCATATTGGAGAAATGATAAATATAGAATTATGTGTAATTTTTGGATTAAACACTTTTTTAAATATTGCAAAGAATATGATTATGTTATGAGAATTGATGATGATAGTATTATTGAAGAACCAATTAAGGAAGATATGTTTCAAATAATGAAAGATAAAGACTTCAATTATATATCAAATATAGTACATATAGATTGTAGTATATGCAATTATGGTATGAAGGACTTTTTTGAGGGTATTTATCCTAATAAAAAAGATAAAATAAAGGAATTATTTATGGATCATAAGTTGGATAATACAAGTAAATATTTTAATAAATTTAAAGAGATTTATTCGATTATAAATGATAAAGAATATAATGAAAAAACTATTGAAATGGCTATGCCATTAATGTATTATAATAACTTTTGCATTACAAGGCCATGTTTATGGAATACGAAAGAAATTAAAAATATTATAAATGAAATTGATAAGTTAGGTTATATATTTTATTACAGATGGGGTGATGCACCATTACATACTTTAATAATGACATTATATGATAACAAAAAATTATCCAAGTTTTCTTTTAAATATAGTAAAAGACTTCAACGCGAAGCTTTTAAGGATGATAATGGTAATCTATATAGTTTTATGCCATCTACGTATGATAATAATAGTTGCATAAGTAAAAAATAATTATTTTATAGTGTTTATTATAATTTCCATTTGCTCATAATCAATATCTCTTTTTTTAACATAAATACCAAAGCATTTGTTTCTATAAAATATTATATCATTGTTATTTTTTATAAATTCTATAAACTTACTAATAGAATTGCTATCTTTATTAAAATGAGGTACTTCATAGAAATGTTTTTGATTTATTTCTATTGGATTTACTTTTTTATGTTCTCTAACATAAACACCCAATGATACATCATCAATAATATCCATTCTAACTAAATTCATATTATTTACAATTTCGTCAACAGCTTTTTTAGTAAATATAATTGATGTTCCAGATGCAAATAGCGTACCATACCACGTTGAATCAAAGATACCTCCACCTGTCCATTGTAAATTAACTAATTTACCAGCACCATAATAATCAATAGGGTTTTTTTCTAAATAGCTAATTAATCTATTAAATTCTATAATTGTACTAATATTACTTCTTATAAGATAATCATAATCAAAGTTATTTAAATATTTGAAAGAAAGCAAAGTTTTTTCTAAAATACCTGGAATAAATGTTTCTTTACCATTTATATATATAATATCATTTTCAATATAATATTCTGTCCCATAAGTACTCTTAACACTTTCATTATATTTTACAAAATATGTTAATACATTATCATTAAACTTTTTATAGTAATTGCTTAAAACTTTTTGCATTTTTTCATAAGTGCCATCTTTAATATTATCACTAAATTTAGAATTTGAATATATAATAATATGTAGGATCTTCATTATTTATCTTAATAATTATATCATCTATTTATATATTATCAATATCTACATTTTTTTCACTATTACTACTATCACTACTGTTATCTTCTATATTTAAAAATCTTACTTTATTATATGATTCTCCGTCACTGTCATCGGATGTAGAACCACCAAAGTTAATATGTGTATCATTATCATTTGTTGCAGAAGTATAAGAACTATTATAATATTCATTTTTTAAAGTATTTGAAATATTATCACTATTTAATATATCAGGATATTTATCCAAAGAAAATTTGTGTACTATATCCACTTTGTTTGATTGAAATTCTCTTTTTGATACTACAACAATATCACCTTTTTCAATTAATACGCGTTTATTATACTTTCGCATATTACCTCTTATTACACCAATAACTTCATCTCCACTATTTGTAATTAAATCAACACGACAATTACCCAATAATTTTTTTACGAGACCGTATTCTTCGTAATCGAAATTAATTTCATAGTTTTCATTTTTATTAGTATTAAATTTTTTTTTTTTTTTTCTAATAGATGTTTGATACATTATTTAATAATAATTATTGAATAAATCTTTATATTATTTAATAGAGATATATAAGAATATTAAATATATATTTATTATAAATGGATGACAATAGTATAATTACACCAAAATTTTTAAACGACTCATGGGTTATGTATTTTCACGATCCTTATGATATTGAATGGGATACAAATAGCTACAAAATGATGGGGCAAATGTCAACAGTTGAAGATTTTATTTATTACTTTAAATCATTTAATAATTTATTTAAAAAGGGTATGTTTTTCATTATGAGACTTGATATTATGCCTCAATATGAAGATGAACTTAATATAAATGGTGGTTGTTTTTCTTTTAAGATTTACCCAGAAGATTTAGAGAAAAGATTTTTTAATTTATGTGCAAATGTATTAGGTGAAAATATTGGAAAAGAAGGTGATTATATAAATAATATTAATGGTATATCAATAAGTCCTAAAAAGTTCTATTATATTGCTAGAATTTGGATTAAAGATAATAAGTATGCTAAAAAAGATTTATATAATTTTGATATTCCCAAATATTCTTCTTTAATGTACAAAAATCATATATAAGACTTGGCTATTACTATTTTTTATGAGATGTTATATCATTTACTTTATAAATTATATTGTATATTTAAAACTTTTTTAATCTATATAACAGTACCAATAAGAGTTTTTTTAATTTATTTAATATTTTTAATTGGAGTATATATATTACATTTTTTGAAAAAAGATAATGATATTACATATTGTGTTTTAACAATGGGTAAAATGATGTTATATCTTTTATCAATTAATATAAAAATATCTGATGAAGACTATATCAAATATATGAATTATTTGTATAGTGACGAAAAGTATATATGTGTATTTACACATACAACATTGGTTGATATGATTGTAATTTTTGGAACATTACCTAAATGTGGACCAATTATGAATAAACATAATGAATTGAAATATATATTATATGATGAAAGTATAAATGATAAATTAGGTGGTATATTACTAGATAGATCTAAAATGGGTGGAACAACGGAAATTATGAAGAAAAAAATAGAAGCTAGAAAAAATGGGCAACCACCATTATGTATAGCTCCTGGTAAAGGCATGCCATCTAAAATACCAGGGAATATATCTGATTTTAAAGGAAGTGGTGCATTTGTAAATAAAACTAAAATACTACCAATTATAATAAAATATCAAGATGATTCATTAAATCATAATGAAGATTTTGGAGAATCGATGCTCCATAGTTATCTAAAAGTATTTTTAGTTGAAAATTATAATATTACTATGAAAATCGGTAATATGATAGAACCGGATGAAAAAGAAAGTGTAGACGAATACAAAGATAGAGTTTATAATATAATGAATAATCAGTATAAAAATATATAAAAAAACAATATAAAAAAAATATATTAAAAATGATAAATAAGCTTTATTTATTATTGAAGACATTTATAAATTATGCTACTGTACCATTTAGATTATTTATAGTATATATGCTTATGGTTATTGGAATAATACTTTTAAAAAATACTAAATCAGAAGGTAATATTAATACAATTGTATCTACATTTTTCAAATTAATGATGTTTTTTATGTCTTTAAAAATAAGCATATCAAATGATGATTATATTAAATATATGAGATATCTTTATAGTAACGAAAAGTTTTTGTGTGTTTTTAATCATACAACATTAGTTGATGGACATTTATTATTTAGTGTTTTCCCTAGAATGGGAATAGTTTTATATAATCAAAAAGAGTTTGAGTTTATAGCATTTGATAAAAATGCTGTAAATAAATTGGGTTCTATTTTAGTTGATTATAATAAGAGAAACGGTATTACGCAAATAATCAATGATAAAGTGAAAAATAGAAAAACAGGAGAATCTATTATATTTATTGCTCCATGTAAAGGTATATCTTCGCAAAACCCTGGTAATATTTCTGAATTTAAAAGCTCAGGTGCTTTTGTAAATAAAAATAAAATATTACCTATAACTATTAAATATGAAGATGATACACTAGATTACAATAAAGATTTTGGTGAATCAATAATTAATGCGTATTTTAAATTGTTCTTAGTTGAAAATTATAAAATAAGAATCAAGGTAGGTGATATTGTTGATCCTGATGAAAATGAAAGTATTGAAGAATATAAAAATAGAGTTTATAATATAATGAATAGAGAGTATAAAGAATTGAAAGTCTAGTTAAAACATAAGAATAATTAATGATAAATGTATTACATTATATATTGATACCTTTCAAGATTATTTTATTCGTGATACTAATAATACTTGGTATTAATATTTTAAAACATACTAACAGTGATAGTAACATAACAACATTAATAATTGTATTTTATAAATTTGTAGTACATTATTTGATGTCTTATAATATTGAAATATCTGATGAAGATTATAATAAATATATGAAATATCTTTATAGTGACGAAAAGTTTTTATGCGTTTTTAATCATATATCAACTGTTGATGGTTTTGCATTGCTTAGTACTTTTCCTAAAATAGGTTTCGTATTAAATAAACAAAAAATTTTAGATTATATTAATTATGATGATATAGTTAATGACAAGGTAGGTGGTATATTTGTTGATATGGAAAAAAAAACTGATGTTACATCTAAAATTAAAAATGCAATTTATAATAGAAAAAGTGGTGGTAATATCATATTTATATCACCAAGTGCGGGTGAAATATCTGATGAAGTAGAAAATATAGGTTATTTTAAACGAAATGGAGCATTTATTAGTAAATCTAATATATTACCTATATTGATAAAATTACCAGATTATTCTATTATTTATAATATGGATAATGAAAAACTATTTGAGAGTTTTATGAAATTGTTTTTACCTGAAAATTATACAATAAAAATCAAAGTTGGTGATATGATAAATGCAAATGATGATGAAAGTATTGAAGAATATAAAAATAGAGTATATGAAATAATGAACCAACAGTATAAAGAAATGTAATATAATAATTATTAATGAAGGACGTTGGTATTATTGTTGCTACAACTACAAATGGTGGAATTGGATATAAGAATTCATTACCATGGCATATACCAGAAGAGTTGAAGCTTTTTAGAAAAATAACTACAACAGTTGAAAATGATAAGAAATGCAATTGTATTATCATGGGTAAAAATACATGGCATTCTATACCTAATAAACCTTTAAAAAATAGAGTAAATATTATTATTACCAATAATGAATATGAAAAAATGAAAAAAGAACTTGATAACGGTGATAATATTATTGTTGTGAGAGATTTGCATGACGCTATAAATCATCTAAATAGATCAGATAGCATTGAAAATGGATTCATAATTGGTGGAGCACATCTTTATAATGATTGTCTAGAAAAAAACTTAGATAAAATTAAATATGTTTACATGAGTCTCATATTTGATAAAAATTATGAATGTGATAAATTTATAGAAACGAGGCTAATTTATGACAATTTTATAATCAATAAAGATAATGTAATAACAACTGATAAATATATATCAATGAAAGGAATTAACAAACGGTTTCCTGTTATCGTTGACGAACCCCCTGACTAGATAAGCAATTGACATAATAAACTCTCAATATAAATTGGTTCCTTGCATTTATTAGTTTGTGATAACATATAGTCTGCATTTTTACCAATTTCTATAATTTCCATTTTTAATTTATCTTTACAGCTTTTATAATTTTTTTTTGCTATTTTTGGATATTTAATATTAAAATAGTGGTTTCCATCTTCATCAACTAATTTAATAAAATCATGTATTATTTTTGAAATGGTAATATTATATTGACAACATTTATAAGACAAGTTTCTAATTTCTTCTAAATTCTTTGGATTAAATGTTTTAATAAAATCTACAAAAGGGGGATAATTATAATTTATAAAGGTTTTTGTAATCAATTCTTCGCAGTTTGGTCGTGTTTCATTATCTGTTATAAATATACATTTGATAATATCTCTTGTTTTTGTAATAGCCAAATATTCATTAACAGACATATCTAAATATTTTTCATAAATATCTGTTATTTCTTCAAATGAAAATAGAGGTATTCTAAAATTGCGAAATCTACTTAAAATAGGCATCTCTATTTTTGATATATGATGCGTAGTTGCAATAAAAGTGATATTATTTTGAAATCTTTCTAATAATATACGAAACTCGTAATAGTGTCTATATAATAAATTAATATGTTTTAGTATTATTAAATGTTTATTAAAATTAATACTTTTTGTATTTACAATATGAAGTAAAAAATTAGTTAATTTATCTATATTCTTAATATTTTCCGGATTCATTAAGTCTATTTCGATAAAGTGTTGATTTTCATTATAATGAATACTTTTATCCCAGATGTAAGGAGTTCTATAAAATAGTATTTTATTAAATTTTTGCTTCAATACAACATCTACCATTAAATCAATTGGAAAACCATATGCACAATATACCAATATATTATTGGGAGATAATAGAATATTCATGACAATATCATAATATCTTTTATTATTACATATGATATCTGGAAATTTATCTTGCAACTTTTCCCATGCACTTTCTATCATATAAATATTTAAATCATTGTATAATAATATGATTATTAGTTTATATGAGCATATACGGAAGTTGGTTTAATGAAAATATTAGTGTAAATACATTTCCATATAATTATATTGTAATAAACAATTTTTTAAATGAAAATTATTATAATAGTTTAATATCTAGCTTACCAAATAAAGTAGATGATGATTTTTGGTATTATTGTAATCCAATTGAAGTTAAATATGTATTAGATAAAAAAGATAAAATTAGCAAAGAAGTTAATAATCTAATTGATAATTTATCAAGTAATACTTTTATTAATAAATTAAAAAGTATATTTGATATCAATGATATTTCTGCCGATAATACATTACATGGTTCCGGTATTCACTATCATCCTAGAAATGGAAGATTGAATATGCATTTAGATTATGAAAAGCATCCCATATTGGAAAATAAACAAAGAAGATTAAATATTATATTTTATTTAAACGACGAATGGAAAGAAGAATGGAATGGTGCAACAGAATTATGGGATGCCTATATGACTAACTGTATTTATAAATGTTATCCTGAGAAAAATAAGGCAATTATATTTGAAACATCTGAGATGAGCTGGCATGGTGTACCTGAAATTATAAAATGTCCCACTGGTATGTATAGAAAAACACTAGCTTTATATTATATATCTCCATTAAAATCTAATCCTACAAAAAATAAATTAGGTGCAGATGAAGATGGTTTTAGAAAAAAAGCTGTATTTGTTAAGAGACCATTTGATAAATATGATGAAAGAATGGAAAAGCTTTACAAGATAAGACCGTATAGAAGAATAACAAGCGAGGATATGACTGAGATATGGCCTGAATGGAGTATTTACACATAATATAAAGAATAAAATATCATTATAATTAAAATAATGTATATAGAAATATTTGAATTAGATAAAAATAATTTATCTGCATATACCCGAGATGATATAAAAGCTAAATACAAAAAGATAGCATTAGAATGTCATCCGGATAAATTATGTAATATTAAAGATGAAAATCTAAAAAATATTAAAACAGAAAAGTTTAAGAATGCTAGCATTGCATATAAAAAAGCGATTGATGATTTTGATAATTGCGGTAGTTTAACCAATGTGTTTAGTAGTTTTGAATATAATTTTGATGATCTAGGGAAAGATTTTAATATGTACAAGGATATGGATTGTAATTTTTGGAATGATATATATGATGATTTTTTTTCAAATAAAGAGGAAATTGAAAAGACCTTTATTGATGTTGCTAAGATGTTTTTAAGTAAGGGTATTAGAAATAAAAAATACTATAATCCGTCTACATCCGTAATTAAACATAATATTATATTGCCATTATCATACTATGATTTAATAAATACTAAAAAAAAGAAGTTACAAATAACTTTAAAAGGAGTTGAGGAATTATTTAATATTAGCATTTTGTGTAAAAAAGAATATCCTTGTATAACACGTCAATATATAGATGATAATGGTGTAGAACATGAAATTGAAATAAAAATGATATTAGCAAAAGACGATGAAGATAAATCTATATATAAACATGTATTTAATGATAATGGTACTATTGATTTAATAACAAAAATAAATATAAACTTATATGAATATTTATCTGGAACAACAAAAATCATTAATTATATTGATGGCAACTGTATAAATATAGAGATAAAACCACTTAATCTTAATAAAATAATATTAGAAGGCAAAGGTTTGCTTGGAGGTAAATTAATTGTAAATATTAACTATAAAAATATCGATATTGAAGAATGGAATAAATTATCAAATGAAAATAAAGATAAATTATTGTTATTATTAAAATTAATATATGATAAATAAAAAATTATATAAGAATATATCACATTTATTATATGTAAAATAGTCTACTGTTATGTAATACAATGTTAGAAATTATTAAATAATATTCTTATTCGTAAGGTATTAGTATTCTGTATAGGATACACACAGCAATATATCAATATATCAAAGTTTAAATAAATAATATTCTTATT
>JGI26083J51738_10001997_pt1 | contig 10728 bp, 8 predicted proteins | sample SaaInl85LU_5_DNA_FD_51738 | JGI IMG/M metagenome (IMG submission 51738)
TTGGCCCGCCATGCACCAAACAATTGCTGAAGATATTTAAAATAGCCTCTTGGAGCATGGTTTGATCGGCCTGAATCATGAGGCTTTCGCGCGGCAGATCTTGGGTGACNGTNAAGCTGGCCTTTGGGTGGTTTTGCTCAAAGGTGCTGACGGCATGGGCGATAAGCTGGTTCAGATCCATTGGGCGGCCNGTTTGCGAGACATCGGTGCCACTTGCGCGTTCAAAGGACAANAGCTTATTGGTCAAATCGCTGGCCTCGCGCGCGGCTTGCAAGAGCTCAGCGCTGCGCTTCTGCGCGGTTTGCGGGTTTGGTGCTGTGGTGACCGCTTCGGCCAGCGCAAGGACACCCGCCATAGGGTTGCGCAGCTGATGGGCCGCGTTAGAGATGAATTCGTCTTTCGAGCTGATGCGCCGGGACACCCTATTTAATAGACCATTTAAAGTGGTCACCAGCCCCTGAGCCTCGGTTGGGACAGCCCTGCGGATCGGCTCCAATTCGCTTGGCGTGCGCTTTGCAATGGCGCGCTCAAGCTCTAACAGCGGGCGCAGCCCCAAACGCACCCCGAACCACACAACAATGGCAACGCTCATCACCAGCGCGGCAATCACTGCAAAGGAGCGCGACAAGACATTGCGCACAAAGCTGCTGCGCACGCTCGCGTTTTGCCACACGGTGATGTTGAAAATTCCGGCAATGCCGCTGACCAAGGTCACATCTTGGAAGCGCAGAACCCGCACATTTTCGCCCTGATAGACACTGTTGTAGTAAAAAGGATCTGTGGCCCCTTTGGGGGCCATACTCGGTAAGACCGGTGGGGTGGAATAGCCTGTGACAAACACACCGTCGGGAGCAAACACATGATAAAATATCGTGCCGCCAGAGGTATCGGCCAGCAGGCGACGGGTCGAGGGGCTAATGGCGTCCCCATCCGACAGCGCAACGTCGCGCGATATCGCAATTGCGGCGGAGAGCAAGCCTTTGTCAAAGATGCTTTCGGCCCGCAGGGTCGTATTGTGGAACTGCCAAGCACCGGCAATCAGCGAAATGATGAGCAGAGGGGGCAGGATGATCAATGTCAGTCGGGCCCTCAAAGAGCTGGGTTTCATGCGCGCTCCTGCACCGTGATGTGATATCCCAATCCACGTCGCGCTTGGATCAAAACACCGTGGTCTTTCAGTCTTTGGCGGAGCCGTGAGATATAAACTTCGACGACTTTTTCCTCAATATCAGCCCCGACGCCGTAGACGTGATCGAGCATTGCGCTTTTGGATACAAGCCGTCCGTCCGCACTCAGCAGGCATTCAAAGACCGACATTTCTCGGCGCGGAATCTCCAAAGCGGTTTCGCCATCAAACAATTGCCGCGCATTTGGATCGTAATGCAAAGAACCAATTTTGCGCAGTTTTTGCTGAGGAATAGCCCGGCGGCGCAGGAGGGCGCGAACCCGTGCCTCCAACTCTGCCATCTCGAAGGGCTTGATCAAATAATCATCCGCCCCGGCATCCAATCCTTTGACCCGATCTTGCGTTTCCGCACGGGCGGTCAGCAAGATCACGGGCCGCGCATCGCCGCGTTTGCGCATTTGTGACAGCAAATCCAGCCCATTCACGCCCGGCAGGTTGATGTCGAGGATCACAAGATCAGCTCCATCTGCAACAAGATAGTCTTGCGCCTCATCGCCATTGGCAATCGCATCCACAGAATGGCCCGCATCTTCCAAACGATAGGTTATGCCTTTTGACAGGCTGATATTGTCTTCAACAAGCGTAATTCGCATTGCTGTTTTTCCGATCCGTGAAAGTTTCATGAAAGCTTCGCAGATTACACAGCAAGCATCAACCTGGGGTTTATGCCTCAATATGATTCCAATTACGCGGCTTCTGACGCGGTAAAAAAATCTGGGAGGATTTAATGTCTACACTTAAAACAACACGCCGCATGGCTATGGGCCTTGTGGCTGCAGCGACGGCCACCTTTGGCCTTCAAGCCAATGCAGGCGGCCATGGGATTGACCTGACAGGCAAGACTGTTGAATGGATCATTCCGTTTTCGGAAACCGGTGGCTCTGCCAAATGGGCAAATTTTTATGCGCCTTTGCTGTCTGAAGCTTTGCCAGGCCAGCCGACTGTTGTCGTAAAATTCATGCCAGGTGCGGGCTCAACCAAAGGTGCCAACTATTTCCATGAGCAAGAATATGATGACGGCACGCTCATTTTCGGCTCCTCCGGTTCTACACAATTTCCATTCTTGCTGGGCGACCCGCGGGTGAAATTCGACTATGCCGATTGGAATGTGGTTTTGGCCTCTGGAACAGGCGGCGTGGCTTATCTTCCACCTGAGCTTGCGGCCAAAATGGACGGCTTGGATGCCTCTGGTCTGAAAGACACAGACTTCATCTATGGCAACCAAGGTGCCACGCGTCTTGACTTGGTCCCGACATTGGCTTGGGAAATGCTGGGTCTGAACGTTGAAAGCGTCATGGGGATCAAAGGCCGCGGTGACGGGCGTTTGATGTTTGAACGGGGCGAGGCGAATATCGATTATCAAACCTCCTCTTCCTATTTGTCCGGCGTGACACCATTGGTTGAGGCTGGCACAGCCGTGCCAATGATGACTTGGGGTGCTTTGAGCGATGCGGGCGATATCGTTCGCGACCCCACATTCCCGGAGATTCCAACCTTCAAAGAAGTTTGCGAAGCAACCGATGGTTGTGAAACCTCTGGCGAAAAATGGGATGCTTGGAAAGCCTTCTTCATTGCAGGCTTCCCGGCTCAAAAAATGGTCTTCTTGCCAAGAGGCGCAACGGCGGATGCCATGGTGACCTATACGGCGGCATTTGAAGCTGTAAAAGCGCGTGCTGATTTTGCAGAAATTTCGGGCAAGCGTCTGGGCAAATACCCGCAGATGACAGGGGCCGCGGCCGAAGCTGCCAAAGCAAGTGGCACAAATGTGAGCCCTGATGCCAAAGCCTTCATTGTGAATTGGCTACAAGAAAAATACGGTGTTTCTCTAAACTAAGCTTTTCTTCTGGAACGCCCCACTCAAGATAGGTGGGGCGTTTTTATAAGGAAAGTGGGAGGATATTGTCTTGGAAGTTATCATGGAGGCCTTGCCCGCCTTCGGCGAGGCTTGGGCACTTATCCTGCAGCCGGTTGTTCTGGGATATTTGGTTCTTGGTGTGCTCATGGGGCTGTGCATCGGCGTCTTTCCCGGTCTCGGCGGCATCGCGGGCCTGTCGCTCTTGCTGCCCTTCATGTTTGGCATGGATCCGATCTTAGGTCTTGCTTTGATGATTGGTATGGTGGCGGTTGTGCCAACCTCTGATACCTTCGCCTCTGTTTTGATGGGTATTCCAGGCTCTTCCGCGTCACAAGCCACTGTCTTGGACGGCTTCCCGATGGCGCAAAAGGGCAAGGCGGCGCGGGCGCTCTCGGCGGCTTTTGCATCGTCGCTTTTTGGCGGATTGGTTGGCGCAAGTTTTTTGACGGTCTTTATTTTGGTCGCCCGGCCCATCGTTTTGGAATTTCGCACGCCAGAGCTGTTGATGATTACGATTTTTGGCCTTTCAATGGTTGGTATTTTGGCTGGGCGTGTGGCCATCAAGGGCATCGTCGCGGCGGGTCTGGGCATGTTGATTGGCACCATTGGAGAAGGGGCTTCTTCTGGTGATTTGCGCATGTCCTCTTACGATTTTCCCTATCTTGTCGACGGTCTGAAATTGGTAATTGTAGGCCTTGGCATTTTCGCAATTCCTGAAATTATCACCCTGCTGCGCAATGACCGCGCCATCAGCCAGGAGGCGCAGATCGGTGGCGGCTGGATCGCAGGGATCAAAGATTGGTTTGCCAATATTTGGCTTTCTGTGCGCTGTTCCATCATCGGTGTGATTGTGGGTGTGATCCCGGGTCTTGGCGGCTCGGTTGTGGATTGGATTGCCTATGGGCACACGGTGCAAACCAGCAAAGACAAGTCCAATTTCGGCAAAGGTGATGTGCGCGGCGTGATCGGGCCAGAAAGCTCAAACAATGCCAAAGAGGGGGGTGGCCTTGTGCCGACCTTACTGTTCGGCATTCCTGGGTCTGGCTCAATGGCAATCTTTATTGGCGCAATTGCCCTGCTGGGATCAGGTCAGATTGAGGTCGGACCGGCCATGCTGAAAAACAATCTCGACATTACCTATGCCATCGTTTGGCTGCTTGCTCTGGCGAATGTCGTGGGCACAGTGCTTTGCATTGCAGCCTCAGGCGGGATCGCCAAGCTCACAACCATCCGCTTTGTTTTATTGGCGCCTTTCTTGTTTATGATCATAAGCTTCGCGGCCTTTCAATCTGGACAAAACCTGATGGACCTTGTGGCGCTTTTTGCCATTGGCTTTCTTGGAATTTTGATGCGCCGCTTTGATTGGTCGCGCCCTGCTTTTTTGATTGGTTTTGTTCTGTCCAATCCAGCAGAAACCTATGCAAACCAAGCCATTCAAATCGCCCAATCCCGCTTCCGCAAAGGATTTGTTGAGGGGATTGATTATATTTTCTCGCCCATCGTGCTTGTGCTTTTGGCCATTACATTGGTCTCTGTCGTTTTGGGCCTGCGCCAGGCCAAACATATCTTGGCCGAAGGGGACAGCAAATCAGGCTCGAAACGCGCGCCGATGGTGTTCCTACTCTGCGTCACAGCTTTCATTGGCTATGCATTATTTGATGCCGGTTCCATCCCGGACTATAGCCGCGATCGGGTCTTTCCGATGTTTGTGGCCAGCGTTTGTTTGGTGGGATGTACGGTGATGATTGCCCGAATGATCTTGGCCCCTGAAACCGATACGATCTTTGCCGACAGCGAGCGCAGCGCCGAAGCAGGGCAAGCGCGCTATAGCCTATGGTCCACCCTCGCGTGGTTTGCCGCGCTCCTGGTGGCCACATCGTTATTTGGGTTTATAATTGCCCTGGCCCTCTTTTTGTTCAGCTTTATGCGGATCAGAGCCAATATGAGCACCGTTTTTGCAGCGATCTATGCGCTTGCGGGCATCGCTTTTATCTGCACTATGGCTTGGGCATTGAACCGCGATTTTCCACCCGGTCTTTTGCAAGCTTATTCTAACCTTCCATGGCCATTCACATGACACAAACTGCGATCCCTTATCTTCTTATGCGTGGTGGAACCTCTCGGGGGCCATATCTGAACCGCGCTGACCTTCCCGAGGATCTCGAGACTCTGGCTGAGGTGTTAATCGCGATTGTGGGCTCTGGTCATCCGCTGAACATTGACGGGATTGGCGGTGGCGCGGCGGTCACGACCAAAGTGGCGATGTTGTCCAGGTCACAGGATCCTTGGGCCGATGTGGATTACTTTTTCGCTCAAGTGAGCGTGGAAGATAAATTGGTCGATTTCAAACCCACCTGCGGCAATATTTTGACCGGCGTGGGTCCAGCCGCCATTGAGATGGGGTTGGTCGAGGCGCAAGAGGGTGAGACACAGGTAAATATTCTGGCAGTGAACACGCAAGCGCGCGTCGCCGCTGTCATTCAAACGCCTGGGCGACAGGTCAGCTATGAAGGCGTCGCGCGCATTGATGGCGTGCCGGGAACCTCGGCGCCCATTGCCGTTCAATTCATGGAGACGGTCGGGGGGGTCACGGGCGCCTTTTTGCCCACAGGTAACCGGGTTGATGAGATTGACGGAATCGCTGTGACTTGCATGGATGTTGCGATGCCCATGGTGATTGCAAAGGCCGAGAGCTTTGGGCTGACGGGCTATGAAACGGCCGCTGAGCTGGATGAAAATCGCGCATTTTTTGATCAGATGGAAGCTCTACGGCAAAAGGCAGGGGCTTTGATGGGGATGGGGGATGTCACAAAATCGGTGACGCCAAAATTTGGCCTGCTGGCCCCCGCCAAGGCCGGCGGCACAATTGCGACCCGCTATTTCATGCCCTGGAGTACGCATCCTTCCATGGCCGTCACGGGCGCGCAATGCCTTGCGTCTTGTGTGTTGACCCCGGGGACGATTGCAGAGGGCATGGCTGCCAAATCAAATGAGACCCCGGCCAATGTCATTTTGGAACATGCCTCGGGCAAGATTGAAGTGGCGGTTGATTATGCCGATGCGGCGACAGGTTTCGAAATAAAATCGGCAGGTCTCATACGCACCGCTCGAAAAATTGCGGCGGGAGAGGTGTTTATTCCAAGGTCAATTTGGGCCGGTCATTAACCGCGTTTACAGAAGGGTGATAGGGCGATGAAGGTTCATATTCTTGATGATTGGTTCGATACCCTGCGCAGCTTGCCGTGCTTTGCCAAATTGGCCGATCACGAGGTTACCGTCTGGACGGATCATGAGCCTGACCCCGTCAAACTGGCCGCGCGATTGCAAGAGGCAGAGGCTTTGGTGCTCTTTCGTGAGCGCACCAAGGTTGGGGCTGACCTATTGGCGGGCCTGCCAAATCTGAAACTCATCTCACAGCGCAGTGTCTACCCGCATGTTGATGTGCCGGCCTGTACGGCCCATGGTGTTCTGCTTTGCTCAAATATGCATTCAGATACGCCATCCTATGCGGCCGCAGAGCACACTCTGGCGTTGATTTTGGCCAGCTATCGGCAAATCCCGCAACAGGTGACCTCAATCAAAGTGGGCCGGTGGCAATCGGGGGTCGGCAGGACCCTGCGCGGCAGAACATTGGGGCTTTATGGATATGGACGCATTGCAGGCGCGGTTGCGGGCTACGCCAAAGCGCTGGGGCTCAATGTGCAATGGTGGGGATCAGAGGCAGGGCGCGCACGGGCCGCTGCCGCGGGTGAAACCGTGGCTGTCTCCCGTGAGGCCTTTTTTAGAGAATCCGATATCGTCAGCCTGCATGTTCGGTTGAATTCCGCGACCCGGGGTTTGATCACCGCCGAGGACCTTGCATTGATGCCGCCACGCGCTTTATTTGTGAACACGTCGCGCTCCGGTCTTGTGGCCCCCGGTGTCTTAGAGGCGGAGATTGCGAAGGGTCAGCTTCATGCCGCTGTAGATGTGTTCGATCACGAGCCGCTTTCGGATCGCGAAAATATACTTCTCACACACCCGAATGTTCTGGCCACGCCCCATATTGGCTTTGTGACCGAGGATGAGTTTGACATGCAATTTTCGGATATTTTTGATCAAATCAATGCCTATGCCGCAGGCGCACCAAGTCATATGATCAATCCAGAAGCCTATCGGTGACGCGCGTGTTCTGGCAGGCGCGGCCCTGATTTCTGTTTGGAAATGGCATAGTCAGAGGGTTGCTTAGGGCTNTCGGTCGCCAGTTTNCGGGCGGAACAGGCGCGCAAAGAGCGGCGCACCCAGAATGACAATAAATATTCGCAAGACATGATGGGCCACCACAAAGGCCATATCTGCCCCAACAATGAGCGCAAGCACGGTCAATTCGGCTTGTCCGCCCGGAGCGAAGGCGAGAACGGTCTCTAACGGTGGCGCCAGCCCTGCCAGGTGGATCACTTCGGCGAAGATGACAGCCAGTAGCAATAGCAGCACGCAAAACCCTAGTCCGGCCGTCACATCCCGTCTGATTTCGGCCATGGTGACGCCGGCGTATTTGCACCCTACGCTCATTCCGATAAAAAATTGTGCAGCCCAGATGGCTTCTGACGGAGGGCGGTGTTGTAGTACGCCTGTAAGGGACAAGAGCGCAGCCAGCAAAAGTGGCCCAAGGATTGAGGCTCCAAACATGCCGGCACGTTTTGCCAGCTGCCAGCCAACCAGCCCGCAGAAAATCATCCACCCAAGCTGTGAGAGCGCAATGCTGGCGGCCGGAGCGCCCGGGGGGTTGGTTAGATCTGCGTTCCAAATCCAGGTCAGTAGAAAAGGCAGGGTCACGACGATGACCAAGACCCGCGTGGCGTGAACGAGCGCGAGTGTGCGCAGATTGCCGCCTGCCTCTTCGCCAAAAACGAGCATGTCCTGTAGGCCGCCTGGCATTGCAGAATAATAGCTGGTGGCAAAATCAAACCCCCATAGACGCTGGAAGTAAAAACGCCAACGAGTCCAATGCAAGTGGTCATCACCGGGATCAACAAAAGCGTTGGCCACATGCCGCCCATGGAGACCAGCAGCGAAAGGGAAAATGTAGCGCCCACGGCCACGCCGAGAATACTGCGCATAGCCTCATTGATCACTTTGAACCCACGCATGGGCACGCCGAGCAGGGCGGCAATCAAGCAAGAAAAGATTGGCCCTAAGAGCCAAGGCAGCGGCAGATGCAAAAATTTGAACGCAAGGACGCCGAGACCCGCGACCGTATAGGCGTAGAGATGCGCGCTCATCGGTCCAGCCCCTTGAGCCTGTGGCGCAAAGAGGTTTGCAAATGGGCCTCGGCCGCATCGCCAGCTGCTGTTTGATCGCCCGCGCGGATCGCCTCTATGATCCGAGCATGTTGCGCGCTCACAGTTTTTATACGCGCTTCATCATCCAAAGTTGTGGGCCCCAGCAGCATGAGCGCATTGTTGAGCCCCCGGGCCGAGGCCAATAAAAAGCGGTTGCGACTGGCCAGATAAATGCGGTGGTGGAAATCTTGATTTAAGGCCGCAGCCTGTTGCGTGTCATCGCCGAGCGCTGCAATTTGATCATTTATGTCATTGAGCAGGTCAATCTCAGCATCATTGGCATGTTTTGCAGCCATCTGTGCCGCTGTGCGCTCAAGAACAAGCCGCATTTCGTAAAGTTCAACAACTTCGGAGGGGGTCAGGGTGCGGATCACGGCTCCTAACCGGGGGCGATGTTCGACAATCCCGTCGCTTTCGAGCTTGCGCAGGGCTTCACGCACGGGCGTGCGAGACAGGTCCAACCTCTTGGCCACCTCAATCTCGCGCAATCTGTCGCCGGGGCGGAAATCGCCGGAGCGTATGGCCTCGTAAAGCCGATGATAGGCAGCTTCTCCTTGGGACATAACTTGCAATTCTGTTTTGGTCATTTTAAAGAGGCCTAAATTGTATCCATCTGGATACAATACTTCAGTCAAATGGGAAAGCCAATGTCAAAATCTGTCATCGTTGTTGGAACTGGAAATGCCGCCCTTTGTGCAGCGCTCGCCGCTTTGGAAAGCGGTGCTCGTGTTACGCTTCTGGAAAAGGCTGATAAATCCTTGTCAGGTGGCAATACAAAATACACAGCAGGGGCGATGCGGTTTGCCTATGATGGCGCTGACGATCTATTGCCGCTGCTGCGCAACCCAGAGGATCCGCGGGTGAAGAGGGCAGATTTTGGCAGCTACACGACAGAAAAATTTGCCAATGACCTTCTGGGGTTCAATGATGGGCGGCCCTTGTCCGAAGAGCAGGAGGCGCTGGTCCATCAGTCCGGGGCAACCCTGCGCTGGCTGGCCTCGCATGGTGTGAAATTTGAACCCATCTACAGCCGGCAGAGTTTCGAAAAAGATGGCCGTCATGTCTTTTGGGGCGGTTTAACCTTGGCGGCAGAAAATGAAGGTGTTGGCCTTTTTGATATGGAATTGGCGGCAGTTGAGCGGCTCGGGGGAACGGTCCGTTACAACAGTGCGGTCACTGGTTTGGTCACTGACGCGGGGCGTGTCTGCGGTGTGCAGATTGGGCAAGAGCGGCTGCTTGCGGACGCCGTTATCCTGGCCTGTGGCGGCTTTGAGGCCAATGGCGCGCTGCGGGTCAAGCATATGGGAGAGAATTGGGAAGCGGCGAAGGTGCGCGGAACCCCGCATAATACGGGTGATGGTCTTCTCATGGCGCTGGAGCTTGGCGCGGCGGATTACGGGCTTTACTCTGGCTGCCACGCGACGCCGATGGATCTGCATATGGCCGATTTTGGAAATCTTGAGTTGCCACCGGGTGAGCGCAAGAACTATCGAAAGATTTCCTATTTCCTGGGGGTTATGCTCAATGCCCATGGCGCGCGCTTTGTGGATGAGGGTGCAAATTTTCGCAATTACACCTATGCGCAATATGGCGCGGCCATCCTAGAACAGCCCGGCCAATTTGCGTGGCAGGTCTTTGACAGCAAAACCTATGACCTGCTCTATGATGAGTACCGTTTCAAAGATGCGCATTTTGTCAAAGCAGATCGGCTGGAGGATCTGATCGCGCAGATGAGCGGTGTGGATCAGGCGGCCGCAAGTGAAACCTTAGCGCGCTATAACGCGGCTGTAGATCAAACGACGGGTTTTGATCCCACAGTTTTGGATGGAAAGGCGACAGTCGGCCTGAACCCTCCAAAATCAAATTGGGCACAAACCCTCGATCAAGGCCCTTTCTACGCTTATCCGGTCACGGGAGGCATCACATTCACCTATGGCGGTTTAAAGGTGGATGCGGAGGGCAGGGTGCTGACAGGCGGCGGCGATCACATCAAAGGGTTGTTTGCCTGCGGCGAAATTCTGGGCGGTGTTTTCTATGCCGGCTATCCCGGTGGTTCGGGTTTGACCTCCGGTGCTGTTTTTGGTCGCCGCGCTGGCCAAGGCGCCGCGGGATCCTAGAAAGAGTTTGCGGGCCTTGGGTCTCAGGCCTGCGGCGAAAACCACGGGCGAGCATTTCTGCGCACATTGCACCAGAGCATTTTGCGCAAACATAAGCTGCGCTCGTTTGCGCATAAATAGATCACTTAGGAGCTGGACATTTTACCCNTTGCAATCGCATCCTTGCCGGTAAAGCGGTCCGCCCGTATATCACACCAAGAGGCATAAAGGGTTCAACATGAAGACAGTTTCAAATTTCGATCGAATTGG
>JGI26083J51738_10002008_pt1 | contig 10684 bp, 23 predicted proteins | sample SaaInl85LU_5_DNA_FD_51738 | JGI IMG/M metagenome (IMG submission 51738)
TTCAATACCAGAGTTCCATAAACGTGAGTTTAACTCTGATAGTGGGTCTTTCTCGCCAAGTGTAGTACGTGACTTCTCGATGTACCATTGACCAGTGGGTCCTTTAAAACCATGATCCCAGTAACGAACCCATGGAGTTTCCATACCTTCAGCGGCAGGGAGAAAACGAATAACAGCATAACCGTTACCACTGTCATCAACAGTAGGTTTCCATTTACGGTCATCATCGTATTTGTTTTTTGAAGTATTACCACCACCAGATGCTTCTTGAGCGGCAGAAACTAGTTTAGAGATGTCACCAGAACGTGACTTTAGGTTTGCAAAAGACATATTATTTTCCTCGTATGTTCAGCGTATGCATTTGTATTAACAGTTGTATAGTTTTCACTTTACCATTATATTCTAACTTATTTATACTCATAAGTCAAGAGTATTTTGCTTCTCTAGAAAATTTAATTGCATTGCTTCACTTTCTAGATGTTCAATGATGGTGTTAGAAAGAAACTTCTTTATATCTTCTAACTCCATGCTGTTGGTCTCACAAAGGTGAATGATTGAATCCATGTACGATAATTCTGAACTACGTACCTGATTCTCAATCATCTTCGAAAACTTCTTCTTCGTCATGAATGGTGTTTTCGACTGGTCGTCCTCTGTTGGTACCATAAATTCTATCGTCATAATCTTTCATCTCCTGTGTGTATTCACCGCAATCTTTATATATGTGACCAATAGTACGTTTAGGCGAACCATCGGGATTATACGCCATAACATGAACAACAGTGTTCATCTTACCCTCACGATGACGACCATATCTTTTATCGCTATAGACACCAGAGTCAAGGTATCGTTTCAAGTTAGCAACATAAGTTACCAGAACATTGTATTGAGAACGTTCTTTGGCATCTTTAGAATCACGTAGATTCTTCTTGCTCTTGATTTCAACGTTGATTTCTTTGATCCACTCTTTCACTTTCTTCCAGTGTAGGGGATGGTCGTCATCGTAATCCCGAATAGAGTAATGGACAGACGCAGAACCATCATGTCCACGTTTCTCACGTGCGATACGTAATCTCTCACCTGCCGCTTTACGTTGCTCTTCGGTCATTGGTTTGCGTCGTGTCTTTGCCATTATCTGCCTCGATACTCGATTAAGTTTTCAGTACGGAATGAACGCCATCCGTTTACGCCTAAGTCATAGATTACAACAATCTCTTCATTAGTTTTACGNTCTTTACCTTCTTCTGGAATATCAGACGCAGGTATCAAGTCTTCGTTCAACGTTGCTTCCATGTTACGTAAATCACCATTGACTTTCTTGAATTGTAAGTCAACAATGCCCTTACGAAGTGCCTCAACTATTCCTTGCTTCTTCGATTCTAGCAACTTCTTTCTCGCTNTCTCTGCTTGTTGCTGTTCCNTCAATTGTGTTTCCATCATTATCTCCTGCTTTTGCTTGCTCATGTAATTCTTTAACCCACTTATCATCTTGCATAAAGTAAACAATTAATCGTTCAGTCGCAAGAATAATNTCTTCAATTTGCTTGAGTTCTTCTTCTTTGGCATTTTCTTTTATACGTTCTTGTACGTATAAAATGTTATTAATATAAGTTTCTTTCAAGACTTCAATAGATGTTTCAACACCTTTCTCAAACTCTTTTTCGTCTTTGAACATAGTTGTCTCCTTCGATNGTTTTAATTTCTTGTTCAAGTAGCACTAATTGTGCTTTATACTTTTTTTGCATATTGATACGTTGTTGTGCACTTTTTATCATTTGGTATCGCAATGATTTATTCATTATATATTAATCACCTTACGTTGTCAAGAACCAATTTGGCATTTCTCGTTTAGACCATAACATTGTGAAACGTTCTTGCTTTGTCTGGTAGAAAGCACGATACGATTTCACCACGTCTCTGAACATACACTCAGGATTACTACCCATTGCCAACTTGAACTCTGTCTGTGGACAATCAGGAATATTCTCGGGTGATAGTTTTAAGATATCACGTAACAAGGTATCTGTCAAGTGAATTTTTTCATAACGGTGAGTATACTCGTCACACAATGCAACAAAGTGTTTGTAGTGCCAGTCATAGTTTGCTTTAGACTCACACGTCCATACAGTGCATGGGTGATACATGTGTACCGCTTTGTATAACACGTTCTCACGTGCGTCTGGTAGAACCCAGTACTTGACGTTGGTCTTGCCAGACTTTGACGGCCTACGCTCTTCTGCACCGTCTAGCATACGATGTGCAGTAGACAACATCTGTGCAGATTCTACAATCATCTTCACCACATGTTTGTCACATTGTAACTGCGCTGATTTAATCGGGCAGTTGTCCAGTACGAATATATTCATCTTTACCTCCAGCACTGTCATAAAAATCGTCATCGAGATTATAACGTGCGCCTACTTTTTTCCACTCACGTTTGCGGTCTTTCATGACCACTGCTTTGTTATACTTTCTTTGAAACTTTGCTACGGGATTAAACTTTGCCATAATACGTTTTCCCAAACATGCGATACGCAGTCTTAGTTTTAACATTGTACACCTCACGTAATCGACCGTCACTGACTACTTCGACTGTAGTGTTATAATCTACAACACCTTCGTCCATCATCATTCGTAACATCAAGTCGTAAGATAAACCTTTCTCACTCATTAGAAGGTCACGAACAGTAAACTTTTTACTTGGACGTTTCAACTCTTTCTCAACTGGTGGACGTTCACCAAGTGCGTGTGCGACACCCATGTCACAAGTCAAGTCCATTCCCATAAACATACTACGTTCACCAGTACTTCCGTAAACTACATTAACATTTGGCATAATATATTCTCTCTCTCAATTAATTCAGGTTCATTATAACACGTTTGACAGTCTTGTCAACACTTTTTTTTAATTTAATACGTAATAATCTCGGATATAATCCCAGGCACAATCTTTTAGACGATATTGATTGACGGGAAGGCGATACTCATCGCCATTTTTGAAACGAATGTAAATCATAATCTTTCTCCTACCACTCTTGTGCAAGTTCTTCGTAAAACTGAACAATGCCTTTGTTCAAACAAATCTGAAAGTCGTCAATAATTTCTTCAACTTTGAATGCACGGTGTTGTGATTCTAGAACAACTGCTTCTTTGATTCGGTTGCTCTCTTCGTAACGTTCTAAAACTTTGATAAAAACTTTTTTCATAATTTAATCTCTCTCTTCTCAATCAACAAATACATTGTCTCATAATTAAAACAAGAAGTCAATACTTTTTTTTCAATTTATTTTATCTTAGGTAACCAGGGCCAGTCCAGTTAACATTTGCGAATGTCTCTGGTTCGAACACGTTAGCACGTGCTTGGTTACGGGCAGGGGCATTGTAACTTGCCGCTTTCAAAATATCACCGACTCTGAACTTAGGGTCTTTGTCATCAAGAACGATGAAACCCCACACACTTCGGTTTAACAAAACTTTAAGATACTTACGACCAGCACGAAACTCGATACCGTTTGCGTACTCTTTACGCATACGTTCGTTGTCAATGAAGAAGTTGAAGTCTTCAACCATACGTGCTTTTAACATTTCTAATTCGTTTTTCATAATATAACTCCTAATCTCAATTACGGGAGTATTATCTCACATCTGGAAAAAATTGCAACACTTTTTTGAAGTTTTTTTAGAACACTTTGTTATATGATTATAACTTTTCAGAATCAATTGCTTCATCAAAATCTTCTCTGCCATACATCTTTGTGTGCGCAGTCTTGATTGTACCATTCAGATACATTAGACCCATATGATAGTAGTCGGTACCTTTATAAGTACTGTTCCACTGTTCTTTAATTTGTTCGTTACATAACCCTTGATACACTAAGGGATACACAAACTCTTGCAACTCTAGTAAAAAGTCACCCATTCTTGACATAGTTATCTCCTCATCTATTAGTATAGTATATAGACTTGTTTGCGTTTTGTCAACATATAAATAGAAGAAATATGAACAAAAGGTTATAAATATGAGTGACGATTTATTTGATTTTGGATTTACAATAGTAGATGAGGATGAACTTGAAGTCGTCCAACAAGCAACACAACAAGCACAAACAGCATCAACATCTGTACAGTCTACCCAAGAACGTCTAGACAAGTTGTATAATGCTGTACAACCATTGTTGAACAACTTAAAGAATAATCCAGAAAAAGATTATATTCTGTGGCCAAACAGACTAGAAAAAATAGAACAGTTTGAAGACCACATACAAAATATTTACAAAGGGTAATCATGTACTATCGAGCAAATAACGAACTGATTGTCTCTTCTTCAAGAGATGAGAATGGAGAATCTATTTCTAGGTTTGTAGATAAAGATAAGAAAAAGAATCAGTGGGGTAAACTCAACTATCTTATTACTTCTGAAATAAAAAAGCATGACCTACATACTCGTTACAAAGACTTTCATTCTCACACTGTTAATGAAGTGTTTAACTATTGCCCAATGATACTTAACTATATCGCATTGTGTGGTTATAAGAAAGTATTATTCGTTGGTCATTTTAATGCCGCACAAAGAAGTTGGACATTCCCTCGTAAGTCGGATCGTTCTTTATATCCAACACCGTCATTTCGTTCTACTGAAGACACGATGGTTGACCCACATATATGGGCGCAGTTTCTTCCTATCGTAAGAATGGCATATGGTTATGACTTTGAGATGCACACTCTAGTTCCACCAGAGTCACGTCATCGTCAGTTAATGCATGCCTTATATAAACGTTATGAGATAGACTTAGTGCCTTGTACTAATCAATATAAGCATGGACGTGAAGTAGATTTTACTCCACCACCAAGTGAAGATAAGTATGACTGTATTGTATTCGCTGGTGTACCAAAAGAAAACGAATTGAATTCATTTCACCATGATGAAGTTGGTCGTGTATTCGGTCGTCATATGACAAATCAGTTTGATGTTATTGACTTGAACTATCAAGATCCAGATGATACGAAGTTCGTTGGTGGACCTATAAGACCAAACTCTGAATGGTTACATGAATGTTTTGCTTTGAGGGGAGTATGGGACGAGAACTTCCGTGCTATCTCGTCCGCGGATCGTAAAATAGAATACTCTATGTTAGATACGATGATTAATGTACATCGTAGATATTAGTTCCAATCAACTCCTTTAGGAACATAACCAGAAATCTTACGACGTATATCTGCTTCTAATTTGTCAACAGGGACAGGTGCTTTACCTTGTCTCTTGACATAGAAGTAGTTTGCGTCTTTGATGTAAGAACCGCCTTTACCAGACTTCGCAAGATTAGCATCAACACCTACTTTATTGAATGCGAATACGATATCCCCATCCATATAACGTTTAAGTGATTTACCCATATTGATAATATCACCCATAGTGTTTGCCGCACCACGATGAGTATTCACAAGAATCTCACTTGGTACTGTACGTGCACGTGCTTTGTTCTGTGCTTGTGCAACTTCGATATCATTGATTACCCATACGATATGGATATTCTTTCTATCATAACCTAAGTTAGACGCATCACGTGTAATCTTCTCTAACTTCTGTAAGTCTTTCAACGTTACGTCAAAGATGATATTTGGTTTACGGTCAGGGTCTGCCGCAAAGATAGATGTGTATAGTGACTTCTTAACACGAGAATCTAACTTGAGATAGTCGCCCATGATACCGTGTAACTTACCAACGTTCTCGGGATCTTTTAGATTACTTGCTAACTTGGTTAAGTCAGTACCTAACTCATCTTTGATACGTTTGATGATACGAGGTGCTTTTGATGCAAGAGTTTTTAGTTCATCAACATCAAAGACTTTACCTTCTGCACCAACAAGTTTGTCTTTCACAAACCCTTTACCAGAACCTGCACCACCTGCCATGATAATAATATTACCAAACTTAGGGTATGCTTGTCCACCGAACGTGATTAGTTTCTCAAGAAGAATATCAGCAGATGCTTCAAGCATTGCATCTTCTTTTAAGTATGAGTTAAACGATTTCATTTAGATTCCTTGTAATTCTTATACGTTTATTTATAAGAATACTGCCCCTAAGATAAAACTAATTATTGCAGTCCATACGATAGTCGCAGGATATTCTCTCCATACTTGTAGATAGTCAAGTTTCATTCCGTACAAAAAATTAGATAGTGAATTCATTATCGCTCCTCAACTATTACTTTAACATTATCACCGACTGGTATTTTTAGTTTATCATGTTTATGATGTAAATAAAACTTAGTATCAGGAAACTCATTGAACAAGTATGTAAACACTGGACGCCAGTTACTTGCGATACGATGAGTGTTCTGCGGACTTCTGTCTGACTCTAATAACAAGTCAGTGAAACTACGTAAGTTTGTCTCAAAGATTGAATCAAACCCATAGATGTGTACTTCTGTTGCTTTCATCTTACGACATGCATAGTCTACTGCCATGTGACCACACGAGTAGTTTGTTGCCGCTTGTGCTTGGTCTTGTCCAGGCAACATTGCATACTCTGGAATATGTAAGTGAAAACCTTTCACGTTCTGTGAGTACTTCAAATAAAATGCAGGTGCAAGTTCCATCCAATGACGTGGACGATTACCAAGAATCCAGTCGTACATATCTAGACGCACTTTACCTTCAGAAAGCGCCTTCATCATCTTATAATCTACCATACAAGTAGCATGTACTTCGTTCTTAGGAATCTCAAACGGGGGCATGTTACAAATCAGTAACTTACCCTCTGTACCACGTTTGAACAATCCGGCATTGTCGCCGTTACCTAATACGTTTACTCTCATTAAGACATATGTCCATAGTTAAATAATTCAATTTCTTCTGCATAATGTTCTGTTATAAAATCTTTAATTTGAGGTCTTATAATATCATTATGATGTTCTTTTAAAAACCACCTTTGCAGTCCCATTCTTGCATGCCCTAGTTCAAGTCTATATCCTAGAACATCTTCCATCTTATATAGTTCATTGTTTAAGTTTTCATATTGTATAATAACATCTTTTTCTACATCAACCCAATGTGTCATCGGTCTGGTAAAAACAGCGTTTTCTTCATGACTTTCTCTTAACCACGTTTCAAAGTTGAATAAATTAGGGTCTTCAAGTTCTTTACGTCCGCCTGGTCTAATTCTGTCTCTTATATCATGAAAAAATGCACTCACTAATCTATCATATGGATTTCTAACAACAGCAAATGTATGAGTTGCATTAAACGCTGGTAGGAGATTTTCAAGTTCTTCTCTACCCATATGAAGTCCATGACGAATGTAAGGTTGACCATTAATAGTACGTTCGGTAGTGTCGCCTCTTTCAACTTCTATTCTGTTGATTATTTCCATGAAACCATCTATAACAGGAGTAGTTTCTATTTCTTTTAGTTTGTTTCTTATTGATGTCCCTGCTGTCTTAGGAACATGAATAAAAGCAAAGTTTTTTGATGGTATTGCAATCATCTTAATAAACCCTTTTTAGTTTGATAATTATTTCTTGATTAGTAATATTTAGTATCATTTACATATTTTTTCGTAATTAAATATTTCTATTTCTTCTGCATAGTGTTTCTTGATTAGTTCTTTTGCACTATCTCTTATTACATCGTTATGATGAGTTATACCCACTATACGTTTCATACTCTCATTATGTAGTCCTAACTTAAACTTGTANCCNAGAATNTCTTCCATCTTATACAAGTCATGTTCAAGTTCTTCAAACTTCATGANAGTATCTTTTTCTATATTCANCCATGTAGTCTGTGGCAGTGTCCATAGAGAATTCTTTTCTATATTGTCATGTAACCAATATTCGAAGTTGAAGTATTCAGGATAGAACGAACCTGCATAACCTCTGTCTCTCAAAGAATGTAGAAACGCACTCAACAATCTATCATAAGGATTTCGTACAATTGCGAATGTGTGTTCTGCTTCTTTGAATTCAGGAAACAAATCTTCAAGAACTTCTCTCTTAGGATGTCCACCCCACTTTTTTCGTTGATTAGGGTGCTTTTTAAGAGTAGGCGATACATCAACAATCTTGTCAGTTTCTTTATCTCTTATGATTTCAGAGACCGAAGTACCTGCTGTCTTTGGTATATGAATGAACGCAAAGTTCTTAGACGGTATTGCAATCACTCTACTAGACCTTGTTCTGTCAAGATGGCATAATTCTTTTTATGTTCGTCTTGTATATCTTTTTTACTCTGACCATGATATCGTACTACAATGTGTTTGTCAACCATTTCTTCATTTATATTTACATCGTCAACAATAAACTCACCTAAGATTCGTCCGAACTTCCCTTTGCCGTCGAGTCTTGTACGGAGCGTACATGCTTCTCCCAGTCGTGCCTTAAGGAATTCTTTGGCGTAGAGACCATACTTCTTTTCGATACGATTACGTGTACGAGACTCAGGAGCATCAATGCCGTATAGACGAATGCGCTGATTACTATAAACAATACCGAACCCAAGATTAATGTCAACGTCAACAGTATCGCCGTCGACCACTCGTACAATTTTACACGAATATTCATACATTTATATCATACCTTATGTTACTTAATAGTTCTGAATCTTTCTCTACCAGAATACAATTAATCGTATCTCTATTTTCTACTGTAGAGTGATAACTGTGCCACTTATCTTCTTTTCTAAAGAAGAANAATCCAGTATTTGGTTTCCATTCTTGACGTGAGTGATATGTCTCATCTCTATTATATAATACAGTACCGTCGCCTTCTTCAGACACATACANNACCATNGANGCAATCTTTTCTGGTGCATCATTATGTATAGGATATTGATAACCTGCAGGACATGTGTTGTATTCACATATTATAATCATAGTGTCGGGATCGTAATCATCACCCAAGATTAACTTAAATCTATTAGTCAGTAAGTCATGCATCTTAGCGTTGACAATATAATTATCATTCGATTCACCACTTGGTATTATCCACGCACTGTTTCTACGTTTATCTGGCGGTGTCTTGGGTAGAGACTTTACCCAATTTTGAAGTGAGGGAAAACTATCATCGGGAATGAAATTCTCGACTAGATAATGTTCCCATGGTTCACTCTTATCTACTAACTTCATTAGTCTTTGAAATATTTTTCTAATACTTCAAGTTGGTCTTCATACTCAGCAATCGCCTTTAGTTCTTCTTCTATTGCTTCCATAACATCTGGATGTTCACCAATACCAACAGGGTTATTTAGATACACTTCCACGTTCATCTTGTGTTTGTTGATGTGTCCCACTGCGTGACTCTTCAGACTCTCCAGTATTTGTGCTCTTAGATTCATCTTCTTCTCCGTTAATTGTTCGATAGTATATTACAACTTCTTTCAGTTGATTTATATAGCGTTTAATTTCCTGCATGTTATATGCCATCAACTCATAGTCACCAATAGACATAGCAGTAAACACTACTTGACCTTGATGACGTTTTGCGATACGTTCAAGAAACTCTTCTAGATTCTTATCAGATACAACATACCATTGAGGGATTTTCAACTTGATTGCACGTGGCATCTCAGGGTGAACGATAGGTGTTTTGACTTCTACTGTGCGTATCTCAACAGTCGGTAGTGTAGGTTTCTCTTCTTCAAACCAGTTAGGTAATGATACACATCCACTAATTGTTAATACTGTCGATATCAGCACTATCTTTTTCAATAGATTCGAATACATCTTTTGTTCCTTTNTTAAAACGTGGTTCAATTAGNCCNGGTTTAGCGGCCGCAAGTTTAGCAAGATTATGACGTGCAAAGATTGCAAGATATCGTTCTTTCTCTGCTTCAATCTGCGCATTCTTCTTAGTCTGCGCCTTGAGTGCTTCTGTAGTACGTGCCATGTTAGTCTGCAATGCTTCGATAGTCTTTATCTGTTCTTGCTGTCGTAACTCTTGTGCTTGTAATTGTGCTTGCATATTCAGTATTTCTTGTTGCAAGTCTTTTATTGTATCTTGCGAAAACTTGTAATANAATCCACCTACTATTGCAANTGCAATCAATAACGCAAATANTATTTTACTNAACATCGTGCCATGCCTTCTTTATGTATGGTAAGTTTTCGAGTTGATGTGGTTTTGGTCGACCACCGCAATCTACAATCTTACACTGAATTGGAATTCTATTAGGGAATTTCCACTGACCAAGTATCTTCTCACTCAGATGAAACTTCAGATTCAACTTCAAGTTTTTATTACTCTCGTCCATGTAGTAAACATCAGAGTAACCACCTGCTTTCCATTCGTCAAGTAAACGTCCAGTCCACACTTGGTCACCGCCTTGATACTCACCTAACCATTGTACTTCTAATAAAAACAAGTCATGTATATCTTGCATCTTACCACTCTTCAATACCATCATTGACGAACTGTATTTGTTGTTCATCCAATTGATAGCATCAGACACACACGCAACTTTGACATTTTCTTGAGTGAGTTGTGTCATTGCGTCTTTGATTTCATCGTCAAAGTTCTTGATGAGTACTGTATCTATATCAAGATAGACAGCATAACCCTCATAGAAAGAGTCATATACTTTCATCTTATTCCACCAACCTTTACCTGCACCAAATGGCGGTTCGATAGTTTCTGCAATATCTGATATCTCATCTGGTCTATCAGTAATACAATATGCTGTTACA
>JGI26083J51738_10002031_pt1 | contig 10624 bp, 15 predicted proteins | sample SaaInl85LU_5_DNA_FD_51738 | JGI IMG/M metagenome (IMG submission 51738)
TGTATCAATAAAGTTCAAGTATGGTTCGCCAGTACGGAAACGTGTCTCAATAATACGTTGCCACATCTTACGTGCATTCACCATTTCTTTTACTGAATTGTCTTTAGGGTCACGCAGTTCATAATCTTCATTATTCATAACTGCATTCATAAACTCGTCAGTCAAGTTTAGTGCATTGTGAATGTTCAATGCCTTACGTTGTACGTCACCAGTTGGAATACGAATGTTCAAGAACTCAACAATATCTGGATGGTGTACGTCCATATACGCGGCATACGAACCTTTACGTGTCTTACCTTGTTTGTATGCAATCATATCAGCATCAACAGTATGTAAGAATGGAATAGGTCCTGGCGCGATATCTGATACTGTACGAATGTCAGACCAGTGTCCGCCTACACCACCACCCATTACAGATAACCAACGTAACTCTGAAGAGTGGTCGATTAGTCCTTCAAGTGTATCTGGCACATAAGTCAGAAAACACGAGATAGGCATTCCTTTCTCTTTTGTATCTTTGCCAGGCGCATTAGATAGCACTGGTGATGCAAACATGAAATACTTTTTACTTACGTAATCATATAATCTTTGTGCAAGTGCTTCATCTCCACCTGACCATGCTTGTGCCGCACGTGCATATCCTTCCTGTGGTGATTTCTCTTTCTTATCTAAGTAGAAATCTTTTAACATACCTACCGCATAATCAGTAAGCAGATTATCCCGTTTCTTATCAATTTTCATTTAGTCTCTTCCGCCACTGTAATCATAGAACGGTTCGTCTTCAACGAACTCATATTCTTCTACCAAAATCTGCTTACCGTTATCGATAAACTCATCTATCATTTCCCACATACGGGTTGTTTGTTCGTCATCTGTGAAGTGTCCTTGCCACATCAGACTGTTGATTAGAGAATGTTCATAGTTCTCTGTCAACGAATATTCAGGTTTCAAGTTAGCACTCTCTGTGCCTTCAAGTGCAACCCAAATAAAATCTTTCTCATCTATTTCGCATTTCTTTTGTAGTGCTTCAAGGGACGCGATATCGCTGTACTCGTCAAAGATACAGACCACTTTCCCTCGATATTCAGTCACATTCATATCGATTCTCTTTTTTATTTACTGTGAGTTTATTATATAGTGTTACTTGATGGGTGTCAAGATTTCTTTGAGGTTTTACCCATAATGCGTTNNAAGATATCCNCCATGTCTTTACGCTTATTCTTGCGGTCGTGTTTCTTGCGAACAACAACTGTGCTAGAATCATCACCTGCNCCAGGAACGGCAGATGTTGTAGTGTCTTCGATAAACTGGTGGAATCTCTTCATATTACTTTATCTCGTGATTTCAGATGTAGTAATATATATACGTTGCTCACTTGCTAGGTGGGTTGCTTCGTACACTTTTATACCAAATATTTCATCAATATGAGTATTTTTATTTTCTTGAATACGAATCTTATCACCCTTCTTGACGATAGGGTTACCATCAAAAGTGACTGACTCGTTCTTCATACGATAGACGCCAGGGGATAGCGCACCATCTTCAAGTGTAAACCATTCTGATTGTTCTGCAAGGCAGTCAAGAATGTCAATACCTGTTTCATTGTGAATCTTTTCTATGTTCTTATCTTTCAACTCTCCATGTTCTCGGATAAGTGCGAGTGCCGCACCATAACGTGCAATCACTGACTGACCGCCAGGTGCTTTTGCCATGATACGTTTTAGATTGAAAACAAGTCTATGAAATGTAGTGTAGTGTCTGCGATATGCTTCACGGTCATCANNNTTNTTNGTNNTAAAGTCTTTACGTTTGTTACCATTCTCATCAACGATACCTGCTTTGAATGCGTCGGTCTCATTGAATGGTGTAACTAATAACTTTAAGAAACGAATTGTATATACTACGTCTGCCGCAGATTTCAAGATGCCCATTTATATTTTCCTCAACTGTTCTATGACATACGGGTCTTGTGGTATACCCGTTAAATCTTCATTTGTTATTGCTTTAAGAAACACTAGAAATGGTTTCAGTGCTCCCCAGTGTTCAGGATCTATCTTGAGTGCTAACATCTCAATACCTGACTCAAAACCCCAACAATTAAATATGACGATAAGATGGTTGAGAATCAATCTTTCTGATAGTTCTTGTGTGTCACGATAACGATTCAGTAAACGTTTGACATACTTGAATCGCTTTATGTCATTAAAGAACTCTTCACTATCAATGCAGGTAGGATTAGTATAGTTCTGTGCCGCAAAGATAGTGAAAGTTTTGTGTGTTAGTTCCATTGATAAACCCTAATATATGTTTTAAGTATATATTAGGATAATTTCTCAACGATTGTCTTCTTAGTAGAAAACTTACTAACTTGTACACCACGTTCTTCTGCAAGTGCAAGAAGTTGTGCCTTTGTCATATCTTGTAATGACTTGTGTGCAACAGGTGCTTCATGTAACATCTGTGGTTCATTAAACTCAACTACTTCATTCACTGCTGTGTAACTATGTTCTACACCATACATCTCTTCAACTACCTCTTCTACATTACCAAAAAAATCATCAATCTGTTCTTGTGTGAAACGACGCGCAACGAACAACTCATCAGTGGTAGGATCTTGCCAACCTTTTGCTGTAGGGACTGCGTGTGCACACCAACGTGGTGCCTTTATCATTATTTCTCTCCTTCAGGATTTCCCGAAAGTAATGCACGAATTACTTCAAATTCATTTACATCTTCTTTCTTCACTTTACGTTCTTTAGGTTCTTCAATCTTTTCCATCTCATCGTGGTCTTTCTTGTCGATAGGATGTTTTGCAACAAACTCTTTCTCTTTACCAGATGCTTTACTGTCCATCTTCTCTGGTTCAGTTGCACCTTTCTTCTGATTCAATGCTTCTTCGATTTCAGACCATAGTACTTCGAATGCTTCGTTAGTATCTACACCTTCACCAATCTTAGAGATTTCTGCTTTTGCATCAGAAGTCTTAGGGTTCTTCTTAACAGGAGAATCTTTCTTCTTCGCATCAATCGCATCATCAGTAGCGGCACGTCTCTTGTGCAAGTACTCATCAGAAGAATCTACATCACCGTCATTGTCGATATCTTTATCTTTACGGTCTTTGAACTTTTTATCGTTCGCTTTGTCATCTACTGGATCGAGTTCTTTCTTCTCTTTCACTTCGTCGTGATAACCTTTATCGTCGCAGTGATTGCAACCTTCACCTTCGCACTTAGGGCATTCGGTCTTTTCTTCTTTCTTCATACGGTCTTTACCGCAACTTGCTTCGGAGACCATTTCCAAATATGCCTCCATGATTTTACTTTGTTCTGACATTTTAGTCTCCGTTGATTATAAGAATAATACTTTAATGATAGCACCTATGACTGCCGCTCCGACAACCCATGCTACTTTGTTAATAATTTCTACTGTATGAGCATTTTCATTTACCTTTCTCTCAATACAGTCAAGTTTCTCTGAGAATCGATTCATCCTCTCAAAGTTATTTTGATTCTGTGCTTCCATAGATAGAATCTTTTCTTCTGTTCGCGCAAGAGTGACCATTGCATCAGCAAGTTTATCAATCTTTTCTTCTATGCGGTCTAGTCGTTTGTCGTCCATCTTTGCTCCATGAAACGAAATTTATTATTTTTATTAGTACTATTTATACTAATTATCTACTTTGGCACCTGAACGCCACTGATAACAAGACCAATATCTTGCTTTCCATTTCGGTCCTGGATTCGCACAATTGTGTCTAGCACGAAAGTTCTTGCGCTTACCTGGGTCGTCACGTTTGATAGACATGTTTGGATCGCCGAAACGGACTATCACAACTTTACCTGATTCATTCTTCACATACACTTTGAACTTCTTATTAGGGTTCTCGGATGTACGAATAGGGTCATTCAACTTGACTTTCTTACCCTGATACTCTGACTCTGTAATAACTAAGTCTTCGTACAAGTCATTACATTCGCAATGCTCGTCTATTTTATTATATTCGTCGAATGACTTCATAGTATCCTCTTAAAGAAATTGTGTGCTTTATGTGAAAGCGTGTTATGTTTAGTTGGAGTTCCTCGATGAATAATTTCTTCTTGAACTCGTATCTTATCGTCTATGTATTTATCACTCAATGAATAGACTGAACAAATCTCTGCCCACATACCACTTGTAACTTTACTGTGATATTGGTTCTGAGAATACACTAAACAAGGTTTTCTATAACTTTGTGATATGAGATTACCCATACCCTCATAACCTATACAAAACTTTGCTGTACGTATTGTTTCAAAAACATATTCTATATCATCTCTATATGAGACGTATCTTATCTCGTGCCCTTGTTTTTCTAAACTNGCACATAATTCTTCCATTACACCTGCACCTACTGGATTCTTCCATATAGAAACAGGAGTNAAGTTGTTTCGTGTTGTCCATACTGCAATGTGATTACCTTTGACAGGTTCTACATCTGGTNTCAANTATGGTTGACCCAACCATTGTGTTACTGCAAGTGTACGTGTCGGTAATAANAATGGTATATGATTACCAAACGCATACTCNAAAAACTCACTATCTGTCATAGGTATTACAGTGTGTCGAACGTTCTTCAACTCTTCACTGTAATATGACAATACCTTTTCTATCTTGGGTATCTCTTCTTCTGCTGTAAATACTACATCTTTCTTTTTAGTACTGTTAATATGACCAGCAGTTGTTTTGTCGAGTATGGTGAATACTATTCTACATACCTTGTTGTATCGTTTTGCTAGTGTCTTAGCATAATACGCACAACGAATAATATCACCATAACCCATACCCGCATCGGTAAGAAACATCATTTCGTCTCTATTGTTAGGGTTCAGTTGAATTCCTAACTTACCTAATTGCACATTATCATAGTTTCTCAAATCAACAGATTCAAGACCATCACCAAATAAACTCATATTAACTAATGTACGAGTTTAGTTCGAATGTGTTTTTATTCGTCTCACGATTATACACTTGAATGTGTAATGCCTTTCTTTGTGGTTTACCACCTTTCGTCAACTTCAATGTATGACGAACTGTTTTACCTCGTCCAGGTTTGCCTTGACCAGTTGTGATTTCACGAAACACATCGTCTTCGTCAACTTCATAACCTTTCTTCTTTGCTTGTGCAAGTGCATGACTAATAGCACTTGAATAACTATCGAAGTAAGTATCTTTTGATTCTTTGACAGTCTTTAGTTTCTTACCAGTGATAGGATCAAGACCACGTTTCTTTCTACCTTTCTTTACACGTTCTTCAGCATCTTTATTTAAGTTACCTTTCTTATCAAAGAACTTCGATAGATGTGGAGGTAGTTTACCTTCGTCAAGGTCATCACCATCTTTATAAACATGATGGGCAGTAAACTTAGAACCACGATGTTTTTTATTGAGGTCATCTACCATTTTCTTTGCCTTAGCAACACCGTAAATCTCTACAGTTTTACCGCCCTTCTTCAAAGGTTTACCGTCTTTACGGATTTGGTAGGTAAGTTCTTTTGCTTCGTTAACAGACTCATTCTTAGTATATAACTTAGACTTGTTCTTAGCAACGAAATCACGCACTGCTTTCTGTGATGGTCTGTCGCCATATGCATAATACGCATCAGCATATACTTCGGCATGCTTCTTAGCAGTTGCCGCATCTTTGTATGACTGCTGTGCAGAGTAAATGCCTTTACCGTCTCTAGTACATGTTGGAGTGTAACCACCAAACTGTGACTTCTTGCCCGAACACTTTACACCCGCACGACCAGTAGTTGCTTCACGCAATTCTTTGAATGATTTCATTATGCTAGATCCTTATCGTGGTTTAAACCACCCTTCTTCTTTTTAACTATGAATGCGTTGACTCGTGCGTGACCCCATTGTTGCGGAGTAGTTCCAGGTCTATGACCAGACTTCCATGCGGCAACACCACGATTATAAACTTTCTTTAATGTTGCGACCGAGATACCTGACTTCTTTGCTTTAGCGGCAAGACCATCAGATCCCTCTTTAACGTCAAGTTCATCATACACTGGATAACGTTTCTCGTCAAGATATTTTTTGAAAGAAATCACTATTTTGTTTCCTTATTCTTTTGTCGTGCACGTGCTAGTCTTGCTCTGTCTAGAATACGGTCATGACGTTTCTTATCGTTTTCTACTTCACGTTCAATATCGAGACGTGCTTGTTTAACTGGGTTAGTATCTTCTTTCATACCAGACATTACATCAGCAAGTGCTCTTGAGTTGATACCAGATACATTGAATTTGCGAATAACTTCTGCGGCATAGTATTCGTTGCCACGGTTCTTAGAATCTTTTGCTTTGAGTTCTAATGCTTTCTTTGCAACTTTTGTGTACTTACCTTTCTTTACTGTCTTAGATGCAAGACGACCAAGAAGTTGTGAGTTTGACATTTCATCTAACTCTTCTTCTTTGACACAATTAGGTACTTGATTACCATTACGACCTTTCTTCATGCCTACTTGCTTGTAACCTTTCCAGCAATCTTCATCGTACATATCTTTGAATTGCTTAGTATACTTTGAAGGTTTAGTCTTTGCAGTTGCATCACCAGGTGCTGGTTTGTATGCAGATTCATCATCGTCTGCTTTCTTAGCATTCTTCTTGAAGTGTGCATCACGTTTTGCTTTGGTAGACTTCTTCAACCCTTTATAATAGTTTGCAGGTTGTGTACCCTTTCTATCTTTGATATCTGAATCTTGTGGCGCTTTCTTCTCAACGATAGGTTCAATATCATCTAACCACTTACGTGATTTAGAACCATCTGCCATTTCGATGATAACATAGTTTGCNCCAAGTACTGATACTTCTGCGCATAGATTAGATTCTTTNACAATAACTAAATCACCAACTGCGTATAAGTCACCGTTAACATATTGTTCACGTGCTTCAGATACAGTAGGTAATTCAATGTGAGTCTTGAACTGTTTCTCTTCTTTCAGTCCCATACCTTTACGCACATCATTGAATAACTTACGTGCGTCTTGATTAGACATAGAAGTAGGAACGCCTTGTGAGAATGCTACAAAGTCATTTGCAGTTGCATTTGCACGTTGCTTAGATGCAGACATACCTTCAACACCAGTAGCATCAGGATCACGTGCACCTGCTGAGATGATATTTATTGACTGGAAGTTATAGAAACCGTGACGTGCTTTCTGTCCGTTGTACTTACCTAACAGTACTTCAAACTCACGAATACGGTCAGCACCAACAACCATGTTGATTTTAGTATAACCAGCGTCATAAAGTTTCACTGCAATATCAAATACACTCTTTACATCTTTATCCATGATGATATGACGTGCATGTTTTGGAAACATCTTACGTGCGTGTTTAACTTTATCGCTATATGATAATGGGTCTTTCTTGGCATTCTGAGTCTGTGAGACATACACTTTATAGTCAAACTTACCTGACTTCTTTGCAAGTGTGTCCATGACTTTGCCATGACCAATAGTAGGAGGGTTCATTCTACCAAAGGTAAAATAAACTTCTTTCTCTGATTCGATTAGATACGTCGAGAAGTTCTTAATCACTTAGAACCTCTCTTACGCTCTTGGTCTTTTTTACGAACTTGGGGAATTAACTTACGGGCCATCTTTTGAATCACATTCTTTTTCCTGTCTAATCTTTTCTCAATATCACGTCTACGTGCAAGTGATAGGTCAGACTTATCTATATCTTTAGTAAGTTTTTTAAGAATGGTATTACGTGCCTGTTTCTGTGCACGTTTTTTAAGAGTGTCCATGTTTGCGGTACGTTTTGCGGCACGTTTACGACCTAACGCAATCTTTGCTTTGTTGCGTTTGAACTGACGCGAACGCGCAAGGCGTTGTGTCATGTCGAGTGCTTCGTTTTCTTCGCGCACGAATTCTTTGAATTTGAGTGGTTTTGCCACTATTCTATCCTCTATGTTGTCCCATATGATTTACAATTATCAAAATGATATCTTTTCATACCATTAGAACCACCCGTTTTACCACAATGGCGACAGGTAATTTTTGATTTAGGCGTTTTCAATTTCAACAATGTTTCTTCAGAATGTTTATGTCCTTTACGACTTTCTGACATTCTTGCTCTTGTTTCAGCGGAACGTAATACACCTTTATTACTTTCCCTGATTTTATTTTTATGTTCTTCAGTGAAAGGTTTTCGGGATAAACCTGTTTTACCTTCACTTATTCTTTGTCTCTCATAATCAGTTCTTTTTCTACCGACTTTAGAAAGACGAATTAGTTCTCTACTTTCTTCTGTATGTTTTTGTCCATACATAGGATGAAGAGTAGGGTCATCATATATTGGTTCGCATCTATTTTCTACTTCATCCCAGTCAATAGAAACGGTAGATTTCTCTACAAACTCGGGTCTATAATCAACATACTCCATTTCATTGATGTATGCGTATATTTCTTCTATAGACCAGTTATACATAGTAGTAGACATAGTAATTATCCTTTCTAATTGTTATGTTTAGAGGAGTAGGGATATTGGTAGTATCTCTACTCTTCGCTACTTCTATTTATACTATTTTCTACTTGAAGATTGCCATCCTTTCAAAATATCTGGTGAAAAGTTATTATAACTAAACTCCATTCTATCAACTAATTTGACTGCATCTCCACCTACTTTATCAATAGCAACAAACCCTTCTGCTCCAGTTACTTTATAACCTTTAGAGGTTTGAACAAACGTATCGATATTAGATAAACTATTCAATTTAGAAATAAGTTTTAGTTTCGCAAGTACTAGCATTTTTTGTAATTCAAACATCTTTTCTAACGATGAACGATTCTTACTTGAGAAAAATGCTAGTATTGCGTCACGCTTATCTACTTGGGTTTGCTTGCCTTTTTCGGTTTTGCGTTTGTCGATTTCTTTTTGGTAGCGGTCTTCGATCCAGCGGATGAGGTTTTTCGTGTGCGCTTTGGTGTCGGTGACGACTTCGCCTTTTCTGACGTAGGTGTTGTTGAACTGCTCGATGAGTCTTGCGAGTTCTTGGTTTCCTTCGAGGGTTCTGAGTGTAGACCCAGCAATTTGGTTAAAAAGTTTACCACTTTTTGAAAGATATTCATTTACTTTCTCCGTTTCTTGTTTAGACATAGTTGCAGGCACTGAACGTAACATTGCGTCCTGTGACCATACGTTAGATGATTTCTTGAACTTACTTACGTCTACACCGTAGGATGCTTTCATGTTCTCAAATGTATCACCATTATATGTAGTATGCCATACTATCCCTATTTTTGCTTTCTTTACTTCACTTGCTTGTGATTCGGGTATAGCATATACAATTGTGTTCGGGTGAAAAGTTACATACTTCTGACCGTCAATAGTTTTAGTTGATAAGTCGCCTGGACCAAATAAGAAGTCACCTTGAACTACACCTTTGATACCAAGTTCTGGTAGATACTTGAGTGCGTTCTTCAGTAAGTCAGTCAGACTACCTTTCGTGTCTTCTTCTATATCAGCATTCGTTTTATATATCTTGGGGTTCTTATTGAAGATACCTTTCTTTGCAACAAAGAACTTGCCATCACTTGGGTCTTGTCCTGCAAAGATAGCAGGTGCGCCATCCCACTTGACTGAGACTGAACCTTTACTTTTACCACCAAGCATATCACGTAGTTCACGTAGTGCAAAGATTGCTTCACGTGTACCTTTTACACCACCGTAGATAACTTTATCTTCGATATGTGTCATATGGGTGTTCTTTTGTTCTGATAAAAACTCTTTGAAGTCCATCTTCTTACCTATATTTAAAGTCACACATTAATCGTGTTGGATAACCATCACCACCTTGTGTGTCTCGTATGTTAATTTTAAATTGATATGTCTTTGTTTGAAACTCAATATCTATACGNTTACCAGTACCAGTCTTACCGCCATAGTATATCTTAGGAACGCCAGTGAGTGTTGCGGCATCTTTCATTGCTCTCTCACTCATCTCTTTTGACTTAATCGTACCTGCTAGTTTGTGTATGATATGATAGTTGTAACCAATACCAGATTCTAGAAACTCTTGCAGTTCTTTCTTATTAGGCAACTTAGCATTCTCTATCACGCCTTTCTTGAGTTCGCCATTAAATATCTGACAGAATAACTGATTGTTAATACCAAACAAATCAAGTAATGCTTTACCATCTTTGTTCTGCACTTCACCGTCTTCTATCTCTTTTCTCATTAATACTTTCTTGATACCAAGATTGAAGAACGTTGTTGTGCCACCTAGTTTCAAACTAAGATAGATTTCTTTACCACCGTCAAGTGTAAGTGTGATATCTGTTACTGACTTACCAACATCAGAACCACGACCTTTAGGATTCGATACGTGTATACTTGGACTGTATTTGATAGGGCGTGGCGTATTCTCACCACCAACAACATCTACTTTGAGTGTCTTTGACTTACGAATGCTGTATGTCTTATCAAGGTCTTCGATTGCATCAAGCATTTTCTGGTCAGTGACTTTCTCACCATCCCACCACTTGATTAGTGCGTCTGCAAACTGAGGTTCAAATAAGTTACCACGATTGTTCGCACCACGATTACCAGATGAACCGTTACCGAACTTAATCTTG
>JGI26083J51738_10002034_pt1 | contig 10617 bp, 9 predicted proteins | sample SaaInl85LU_5_DNA_FD_51738 | JGI IMG/M metagenome (IMG submission 51738)
GGCAGACTCTTTGTTGGTGTCGATGAGTTCCTCATGCAGAGCGCCGACGATACCATTGAGTCCCGCATAGACCTTGCCTATTTTGTCTTTGTGTTCGCGCGCGGTTTCGATAACACCGCAGGCACTCGCGTTAATTACAGCGGTGACACCGCCGGACTGTGCGTAGAAAAGGTTGGCCTTGCTCATGATTGGGTGCTCACGTTTGACTAGTTATTGGCAGCGCTTCCTGCCGCCGGCGCATGAATGGCATCTGACACCGCCATTACTCAGAGCCGCGCAGTTTACTCGCTGGTGCGCCTCGCCGCAATTTGGCCTGTTGCGCTGCCACGGCTAGGGCAACTGGCGCTTGTCGCAATCGCGAACTTTCGAGAACTTTCGCGAAAAAATACAGACAGAGATGCCCAAGGCAAGTCTCATGCTTGCCTGTCACTAGCGATTAATGCACCATCGCAGCCCTGTTTTAGTAAAAATTGAGCATAGCTCACTTAGGATATGCGGTGAAATTGATAATTGGAATGTCGGGAGCGAGTGGGGCTATCTACGGTATTCGGCTTTTAGAAGTACTAAAAGACATTGCCGATGTAGAGACGCACTTAGTCATGTCGGACTCTGCCAAACTAAACATCGCCGTCGAAACTGACTTCAGCGCGAAGGAGGTGGAGGCACTGGCGGATCGCGTGCATTCCAATAAGGATATCGGCGCGAGTATCGCGAGCGGTTCTTTCCGCGCCGACGGCATGGTTGTCGCACCGTGCGCGATTAAGACACTGTCGGCGATTGCTAATTCCTACGCCGATTCGCTCATCGTGCGCGCGGCGGATGTGATACTCAAAGAGCGCAGACGTTTAGTTTTGGTGCCTCGCGAAACGCCTCTACATACGGGGCACTGCGAGTTGCTGCTCAAGGCCAGTCAGCTCGGGGCAATCATCGCGCCTCCAATGCCGGCGCATTACATCAAGCCTCAGACAATCGACGATCTCGTTAACCATCACGTCGGCCGCGTGCTCGATCTTTTCGATATCGATCCGGGACTCGTGCAGCGATGGCAAGGTGTGCAGCAGGCAGTCGCTAGCGCAAAATAGCCACTGTTTAAACGAATAGCGGTATAAGAAGCAGGAGTTTTCATGGCAGCAAACCTTTTCGACCTACGCGGTAAAGTCGCGCTCATCACCGGCGGTAATAGTGGCATCGGCCTCGGCTTCGGCGAGGGGGCGGTAAAGCACGGCGCAAGCGTGTGCTTGTGGGGAACCAACGCTGAGAAAAATGCATCGGCGGTTGCTACGCTCACCGCACTGGCTCAGGAAAATGGCGATTCGCAGCAGAAGATTCACTCGATTGTTTGCAACGTCGCGGATGAAGCCGCGGTCGAGGCAAGCTTTGCCGAGACTCTCAGCGTGTTCGGCCGCGTCGATTCGTGTTTCGCGAATGCAGGTGTCGCGCGCTCGGGCCGCTTCGACGAAACGACGACCGACGACTGGCGCGCGGTGCTCGATGTCAATCTAGATGGACTCTTCTACACGCTGCGTGCCGCAGCAGGGCATATGCGCGCGCGAGCAGAGGCGGGCGATGCAGGCGGTCGACTCATCGGCACTGCATCGCTCGGTGCGCTTATGGGTATGGCGCGTGTAGAGGCTTACGGCGCGAGCAAGGGCGCTGTCATCTCGATGATGCAGGCGCTGGCAGTCGAGTATGCGCGCTTTGGCGTTACGGCTAACTCTGTGTTGCCCGGGCACATCGAGACTGCGATGACGGCGGACAACTATGCAAACGAGCGATTCGCCAACGCGGTACTTCCGCGCATCCCCATTCGGCGCTGGGGCGACCGATCAGATTTTGAAGCGATTGCGGTTTATCTGATGAGTGATGCGAGCAGCTATCATACCGGAGACAGCTTACTTATCGACGGCGGGTTCTTTATTAACTAGCCTGAGACTACTCAAAGAGGCGCGCGAAATAAAAGCTGACGCGAGCCTCTTATTGCTGTACCTTGCGCGCAAGTCGATCAAGGCACCTTTTCGCCGTCGACTGTGCTTCTACTGACTCTAGCTCCCCTTGCGCGCATTTATGCGTTTCTGGCAAGCGGGCTAGCGACCTTTCGAATGCACACCCGTGCACCTTGCCACCTAAGTTATCTGTTGCCGCCTCACGCGCAGCTAGCGGGCGTTTCGTGCGCAATTCAAACAGAGAAATTAGAGATTTTTATGACATTTGCAAACCTCGGCCTGTCCGATTCACTCCTCAGCGCCGTCGAAAAGACCGGCTACACTAAGCCAACACCCATTCAAGAAAAAGCGATACCCGTAATCCTCAGCGGTCAGGACGTTATGGCAGCCGCACAGACCGGCACCGGCAAAACCGCTGGTTTTACCCTTCCGCTTTTGCAGCTACTTAACGGCGAGACCAATAAAAAACCGGACACGATGCGCGCGTTAGTCTTAACACCTACCCGCGAGCTCGCCGCACAGATTCAAGACAGCATCGAAACCTACGGCACGAATGAGAATCTGCGATCGGGCGTCGTGTTCGGCGGCGTGAACATCAATCCGCAGAAAACGATGCTGCGCAAAAGCCTCGATATTTTGGTGGCAACGCCGGGTCGCTTGCTCGATCTTCATCAGCAGCGGTCTGTGCATTTCGACAAAGTCGATATTCTTATTCTCGACGAAGCCGACCGCATGCTCGACATGGGCTTTATCCGTGATATTCGCAAGATTTTGGCGCTGCTGCCCAAGAAACGACAGAACCTCATGTTCTCTGCCACTTTCTCGGACGACATACGCAAGCTGGCAAAAACAATTTGCCATCAACCTGTCGAAATCGACGTTGCGCCGCGTAACTCGACCGTCGAGATTATTACCCAGCGCATGTATCAGGTAGAGAAGCAGCAGAAAGCGCAGCTCTTGAGCGCGATTCTTCGTTCTAATACTGCGCAGACGCTGGTCTTTAGCAGGACTAAACACGGCGCCAACAATCTAGTGAAAAAGCTGTCCAAAGACGGCATCACGGCCGCGGCCATTCACGGCAACAAGTCGCAGGCGCAGCGCACCAAGGCCTTAGACTCGTTTAAACAGGATTCGATTCAAGTACTCGTTGCAACCGATATTGCTGCACGGGGTATCGATATTCATCAGCTTGAGTCGGTGATCAACTTCGATCTGCCGCATGTCCCCGAGGACTATGTTCACCGCATCGGTCGGACCGGACGCGCGGGCGCCGGCGGTCTGGCTATCTCATTGGTCAGCAGCGACGAACGCAAACAGCTGCGCGATATCGAGCGTCTCATCAAAAAGCCCATTCCTAAGGCCGACATGAAAGAGTTCGATCTTACGCCGGTTGCGGGTGCAGAGGACTATGTCGAAGAAGCGCGTCCGCCCCGACAGCCGCGGGGTAACGGTGCGCGTGGCGGTCGTAATGGGCGAGGCGCCGAGGGTGGTGCGGCTAACTCTCGTCGCTCTTCTGGTACCGCAGCGGATGACGCGCGCGGTCGTGGTCGCTCTCAAGGTGCGGGGCAGTCGCCGGGCCGTGCCCAGACCCAAACCCAAACCCAGAATCGACGCCCTAACCGCGCGAAGGCAAAGCCGGTGCCGCGCGATGAAAATGGTGATCGTGACGGTAATCGAATCGATGCAGACGACAATCGCGGGAATCGCGCCCCCTCTCATGCAGCGAATTCGCGCACTGCAGGCGGTCGAGGTGCCAATGGCACGGCAACTACTCGTTCGCGGCGTCAAGGCACAAGCGGACAGCGAGCGGCGCCAGCGAAATCCGAGAGCGGCGGCTCTCTGTGGCAGACTATTCGAGAGAAGGTTCGTCCTACTCGCTAGCGATTAGTTTCGCGTTTCACTTTTAGGCTAGGGCGATGCGTACTTTTTCAGCAAAGCCCGCATCATGAGCGTCGGCAATCCAAAAAACTTCGTTTTTCCATTCTGCGTTACTGTCGCCGCTGCTCGCGGTCAATAAACCCAAGCTCGAAGAGAGGCCGGCGAGTTCGGGATCTTCGACACCCGTGTGGCGTTCGGCGTAACTCGTGAGCATCTGCTGTTGCCACCTCTCAGCTTCGAGTTCTAGTGCTTTTACTTTGCTTCTGAGCGCTTCGAAGTCGTCGCGCCGAGAGAAGTCGGAGACACTCATATCCGAGGGCCAACCCTTCATCTCTGTGCGCAGTGCGCGCAGAGGCGAAATCATTTTGCCTCGCCACACATCGCAGCGAGCGATGACTTCCTGCATAGCGTCTTTGGCTAAACAGCGAGAGTCTGCGGCCAGCCACAAACAGAAAAGGACCAGATTAACGTCGAGGTTGTGCCGGTTCTGCAGCGTTAGGCAGGCGTCGGGCACGCCCGGTTTGTCGTAGAGCGAAAGCGAAAATTCCCACAGGGTCACAGAAATGGTCTCGTTGTCGGGGTTAAAGTAGGGTCGAGTCAGGCTTGCCGCAAGGTTTGCCTACCCAGTGCTGCAATGCTACCCGAGATTCATGTTATAAACACGGTACATCCACGAAAGAGGCGGCCCGCGGAGCCGCAGAACTAGGCCCTATGCATATTCATATTTTAGGTATTTGCGGCACCTTTATGGGCAGCCTCGCGATACTTGCCAAACAACTCGGATTTGAAGTCAGCGGTAGCGATGCAAACGTGTATCCGCCGATGAGTACGCAGCTAGAGCAGCAAGGCATCCGTCTCTGCGAGGGGTTCGATCCTAAGCATCTGCGCCCTGCACCCGATCTCGTGATCATCGGCAACGCGATGTCCCGCGGGAATCCAAGCGTCGAGTACGTGCTCGATCGAGGGATTCGCTATACCTCGGGGCCTGAGTGGTTAGCTACGAATGTGTTACACGGCCGCTGGGTGCTCGGGGTTGCGGGGACGCATGGTAAAACGACGACCAGCGCCATGCTTGCGTGGATTCTCGAATACGCGGGTATGAAACCGGGCTATCTGATCGGCGGTGTGACGAATAATCTTCCGGCGTCAGCGAGTCTCGGCGACTCTATTTTCTTCGTGGTGGAAGCAGACGAATACGACAGTGCGTTTTTCGACAAGCGCTCGAAATTCATTCACTACGCGCCGCGTACGACAATTTTAAATAACCTCGAATTCGATCACGCGGATATTTTCGATGACCTCGAGGCGATTAAGCGTCAGTTTCAGCACCTCGTTCGAACGCTTCCGAGCAACGGGCTTATTCTATCCGGCAGCGGCGAAGAGGCGCTTGAGGATGTTCTCGCGCGCGGTTGCTGGACTCCGCGGCAGAGCTTCGGCGTCGACGCGGTGCCAGCGGATTCGCTCGCGCTGCTCGATGCTGGCGGCGTCTACTGGAATGCCGAACTCAATCGCGATGACGGCAGCCGGTTTTCCCTGTCGAAGATGGGTGTAGGTGGCGAGCCTATCGAGTATGTGCAGGTCGAATGGCAGATGACCGGGCGCCACAACGTCAACAATGCGGTCGCTGCGATCGCNGCGGCCCATCATGCAGGCGTTCAGGTCTCGACGGCGGCGGAGGCGCTCAATCATTTCCGCGGCGTAAAACGACGCATGGAGCTCAGAGGTGAGCGCCGCGGTATTCGCGTCTACGATGATTTTGCTCATCACCCGACGGCGATCGAAACAACGCTCGAGGGCATGGCGGCGCGGATTCACTCCGACCGCAGCGGCAAATCGCAGCGGTTGATTGCCGTGATAGAGCCGGCATCCAACACGATGCGCGCGGGCGTACATCAGGAGACCTTGGTAGCCGCATGCCAATCAGCAGATGAGGTCGTCTGGCGTCGCCCCGCCAACTCGGGGCTCGACTTCGCCGCGCTCGAGGCCAGCAATCCTGTGCCGAGTCGCAGCTTCGACGAGGTCGATGACATCGTGAGCTACCTCGCACAGAGTGCGGTCGAAGGCGATCATATCGTTGTGATGAGCAACGGTGGTTTCGGCGGCATACACGACAAACTACTGCGGGCGCTTCGGCGCTAAGCTGAGCCCGCGCGTCACCTCAGGATCAAGCTCTATGTCGTTCGCGAAGTTAGAAGACGCCATCACCGTACCCCTTTTCCCGCTCCGAATCGTGCTGTTTCCCGCCGGCCGACATGATCTGCAGATTTTTGAGCGGCGCTACATCGACATGGTTACCGAAAGCCTCAAGTCAGGCACGCCTTTTGGTATTTGCTCCATAGAGGCGGGAACTGGCGTGCGTGCGGCGGATACACAGCACAGCGTTAATCGCATAGGGACACTTGCCCGTATCATCGACTGGAATCAACTCGACAACGGTCTGCTCGGAATTACCATTGAAGGCACAACTAAATTTCGTGTCGAAGACTGTTGGGAGGCGGACTCTGATCTGTTAATGGCAAAGGTTGTGTTGAGCGAATGCGATACCCTAGACAGCGAGCCCATGGCCTACGGAGACGACTTTGCTGAGTTGGTCGAGGTGCTTCGGGGGCTAGAGCAACACCCGCTCGTTGCCGAGAAAAATTTCGCTATCGACTACGATAATCTTTGGCACATAGGCTGGCACCTGAGCGAGCTCATACCGATGAGCGAGCCTAGTCGGCAGGCGCTGCTCGAACTCGACGACCCTCGGGCGCGCGCCGAAAGCCTTATGCAGCTGCTCAAGGATTTATCCGGTGAAGAGTAATCCCACGGTGGCACGCGCATGCTAGCGAAGTTCATCAACACTAGCGGCTGGGGTTCGCAAGAATGGCTCGCGGCGGTACTTTTGGCATTTATCTTCGTCACGATGGGTGTGGTGCTCTGGCGCGTGATTGGTCTTTTTTCGCTTTCGCGCCGCAAGCGTTCGGCACCCAATCTCAGACCGCTGCGCCGCGCACGCGCAGCGAAACATGACCAAAACACTCGAGAGTCTAGATGGGTTTTAGGCGCTGCGGTGTCTGTATTNAGCGTTTCACTGAGTGCGTTGCCCTCGCNNGCTAGCGCGATCATCACGCGGCATGACGTGGCGGNCAGCGCCTATGAAATAAACGCNAGCGACTTTCCGGCGGTATTCTTTCTCGAGCAGCAGGGCCCTCGTAAGGTCTGTGCTGCGACGCTGATTCATACTCAGTGGGCGATCACTGCGGCGCACTGCCTTGAGCAAACCTCATTGAAATCCACGCTTGCGAGCGGGGCAAATTTTGTTGTGAGGCTTGCCAATGAATCGAGAACAATCGATGCGTTTGTCGTTCATCCCCTCTACGACCTAAGCTCGTCGACTGATGTTGATCTTGCCCTGCTGCACTTTGAAGAACCGCTCGGCTTTCCGAGGCCCATACTGCTAGCCGACGGAGAGGTTGCGGTCGGTCAGCTCGTCTACCTGCTAGGATGGGGCTACACGGGGCAGGGGCTGTCCGGGCGTGATCATGACGACGGCAAATTTAGGCGAGCGAGCAACCGTCTCACTCAGGTGGATAGCCGTCTTAGCATTTTTTTCGATGACCCCCGCATCGATAGGGGTGCGTCGGAGGAGCTCGAAGGAATGCCTAGTCTCGGCGACAGCGGCGGTCCTGCACTCATGAAGACGGCCGAAGGCTATGCGCTTGGTGGTATTACCGTAGGTGAAGTTATCGGCGCGGCGTTCAATGAGGAGACGCAGGGCAGCTATGGCGCTGTCGCCGTATTCGAGTATCTTGGCCTGCATCGGGACTGGATCGCGAGTGTTGTCGGGGCAAGTCTCGAGAGTCGGTCTTTGACGCCGTAATATTTTTTCGCGGTCAGGCGAGCATTAACTGGACTCATTCGGGTCTAGTATCAGACGACACAATTCACATCCACGCCTACGCGAGTTGGTCTTTGCTTGGTACTCGCGCGGGCATAAGAGGAGGCTAGCCAATGGTTGCACGAATTTTTATGGCGTTAGTACTGCTGTTTTCTATTGCCCTGTGGGCTGGCTATTACTATCTCGGCTCGGCAGCAAAGGCGGGTATCGAATTTGCGGGAGAAGCAGCGTTTAAGACCGAGGTGCGAGTTGAATCGGTAACCCTGTCTCCCCTCAATGGCAAATCTAGCATCCGCGGTCTGTCGATAGCCAACCCAGCGGGATACTCCGAAGGCCCTGCCATTGCTTTAGGCGCAATCGAAGCGACGGTGAACTTAGGTTCACTTTTCGATGACACGATAGAGATCGACCTGCTGAGACTTGCCCAGCCGCAAATCAATTACGAAACAAAGATCACTCGCGACAATCTCCGCGCGCTGCTTGCGAATCTGCCAAGTCGCGATGCCGGATCAGCGTCAGGNGACGGGCCTGCTGCGGATTCGGCTAAGAGAGTTCTTCTGCGGCGCGTCGAAATCCTAGGGCCACAGCTGACCGTCTCTGCGGCGGTTGGCTCGACACAGGTGATTCTGCCGGACATTATCCTGACCGACATCGGCGGCGAAGATGGTGGGGCGTCAATAGCTGCAGCGGCCGAGGTCGTGATTAGAGAATTACTAAGCTCGATTGGCGCAGCAAATCTGCCGAGTCTCGATCAGGTGCGGCAGGGCGTCGAAGATCGCGCACGCGAGGAGGCTGAGAAAATCGAAGACCAAATAACGGAGAAAGTAGAAGAGGCGCTCGGCACCTCACTCGACGATCTCGGCAACAGGCTGCGCAACCTNAGGAATTAGGTCGGTCGCCTTTTGTCTGGGGGGCGCTGATTAGATTGCTGCCCTAAAGTTCCCGCTTGAGCCTAAGTGACACGTTCTCCCCATCGAGCCGTTTAACTGTCGTCAGTTAGACGGCTTGTTTGTTATTATTCCTGCGAAATTTATTCATACCCAGCTATAAACCCTAAAGCGGCAAACGCCGCAGGAGCATTTTTTATGACTATTCAAGTGGGCGACAAAGTACCAGCGATCGGCTTTCAAGTGATGACAAGCGAAGGCCCTAANCCGCTGAGCAGNGAAGANCTGTTTGCCGGAAAGAAGGTGGCTTTTTTCGCGGTGCCAGGCGCCTTTACCCCNGGCTGTTCTATGACGCATTTGCCCGGCTTTGTCGTGAATGCCGATGCGATCAAGGCGAAGGGTGTCGATACGATTGCCTGTATGTCAGTTAACGACGCCTTCGTTATGGGTGCTTGGGGACAGGCGCAGAATGCAGAAGAGATTGTCATGCTTGCCGACGGAAATGGCGAGTTTACTGCCGCGATCGGCCTGTCGCTCGACGCGAGCGGTTTTGGTATGGGACAGCGCGCGCAGCGTTTTGGCATGATTGTCGAAGACGGAACGGTGACGTATCTTGGCGTCGAAGCGCCAGGCGAAATCAAGGTGAGTTCGGCCGATGCGATCCTCGCACAGCTCTAGTTAACCGACGGCCATTTCTCCTCCGATGCAAAGAGCCGATAAGCTACTGCGCATCGGAGGTGAGGGTGCTGAGCAGACCGTCGCGTGACACGGGCGAATAAAAATAACAGAGGTTCGAGAATGACAGTGCAAGCAGAGTTGGGTGAGAACGAAAGCGTTGAAACGCCTCTGAGGTCGCGCATTGGCCTCTTTCTCGGGCCGGCTGCTTTTTTGTTTATGCTGTTCTTCGTCGAGCTCGATCCAAGTAACCCCATGGTTACGCGAATGGCTGCAGTCATCGCCTGGATGGCAATCTGGTGGATTACCGAGGCGATTCCACTTTCCGCGACGGCGCTTCTTCCTATCGTGCTGTTCCCGCTGCTCGGCATCATGCGCGGGCGCGCACAGTCGGCAGCTGGGCTTATCGACGCCGAGGGGGCTGGTCTGCCATCGGGGGTAGCGCTGAGTGACCTCGATATCGTGTACCCTAACGTCGCCGCACAGTACATGGATTGGATCATCCTCCTGTATCTCGGTGGATTTATCATCGCTACCGCCGTCGAAAAATGGAATTTGCACAAGCGGATTGCCCTCAGCATTCTCCGAATTATTGGTGGTAAGCCCCACCGACTCGTTCTTGGTTTTATGGTCGCCACGGCGTTTTTGTCTATGTGGCTCTCCAATACAGCGACCGCGATGATGATGATGCCTATGGGTATGTCTCTCGTGTTGCTTTACGAAGAGCTCAATGAAAAGACACGACTCGCTGGCGGACACGTGGACGCGCGCGCGCCTAATTTTGCGCTCACGTTGCTTTTGGGTATTGCGTACTCGGCGTCAATCGGCGGCGTTGCAACGTTGATTGGCACACCGCCTAATGGCGTGCTGGTGACGCAAATGGGTCAACTGTTCCCCGACGCGCCCGAATTCGCCTTTATAACGTGGATGTCATTTGCCTTGCCGATGAGCCTCGTTTTTCTTCTCACCAGCTGGGTGTTGCTAACGCGCTTCGTTTTTCCGCTGCCGGCTACCACGCCGTTTAGCGGCAAAGAATTTATTGCCGAAGAAATCGAAAAGCTTGGTCCAATTACAACGGAGGAACGGCGAGTCCGCGGCGTTTTCATCGCCGTTGCGGTGCTGTGGATGACCCGAAAAGAGAGGCTTTTTGGCGAGGACGTCGACATATTCGGCTGGAGCTATTATCTCGACCTATTGTTCGAAAAATTTGGTGCAGCTCCGATAAGCTTGCTCATCGACGATGGCACAGTGTCTATCGCGATGGCGCTCACGCTGTTTATTATTCCTGCCAGCAAAAGCGTAGGCGGCCGCTTGATGGATTGGGAAGACACGAAAAACGTCCCGTGGGGAATTT
>JGI26083J51738_10002035_pt1 | contig 10613 bp, 10 predicted proteins | sample SaaInl85LU_5_DNA_FD_51738 | JGI IMG/M metagenome (IMG submission 51738)
ATGGCTTCTAAATCCTCCGGTACATCCGAAATTTCTGAATGAAGTTCAATCTCCTCTTCTGATGCGGCAGGAATTTCTAGCTGTACGGCCTCCGGAGGTGTAGATTCATCTGCTTGTATGGGCAAGGCTTCAGCAGGCAAGGTAACTTCTTCCTCAACGGCTTCAACAGTAACCTCGGGAGTTTCAATTTCTGAAGTGAGGGCGTTTAATCGCGCTTCCAAAGCAAAACGCATAGATTCCTCTACACGGTTTAGTTGGCTTCGTACCTCTGATTCCATTTCAGCAAGCTTAAATTTTTGGTACAACGCTAACAAGGTCGCGGCTGCATCACTGTCCGATTTCTCGCTGATGTGACGGGCAAAAGCAGTTAATTCTTGTTCTAATTCTTTTCTGCTGGGGGAAGGGCTTTGGCTCTGCATCTTATTATCTACCTTTAATGCCTTGAATGTAGCACGAAAGTCCCCTCATGTTTCAACCTGGAGTAGAATTTAACCAACAATTAGGCGGCTGGATCGAAGTTGTCTGTGGTCCCATGTTTAGCGGAAAAACGGAAGAGTTGATCCGACGCATGCGCCGTGCTCAGATCGCCGGTCAGAAAGTGGAAATTTTCAAACCTGTATCTGACGTACGTTACGACGAACAAGAGGTGGTTAGTCACGATAAAAATTCGATCCCTTCGATGCCTGTAGAGAGTTCGTCAAACATGCTTTTGCTTGCAGATGATGTGCAGGTAGTGGGCATTGATGAGGCGCAATTTTTTGACGACGGTATCATAGAAGTAGCAAATACACTTGCAAACCAAGGCAAGCGTGTGGTCATTGCGGGTTTGGATAAAGATTTCAAGGGCCGCCCTTTTGGCCCTATGCCGCAGCTACTCGCAACGGCGGAATATGTGACTAAGCTCCACGCCATCTGTCGAAGAACGGGCGGCCCCGCTCATTTCTCGTACAGAAAAGTGGCTGGTGATGAGACCTTTATGCTCGGAGAAACTGGTGAATACGAACCGGTGAGTAGGGTTATATACAATCAATTGAACGACGCATCAGGTGCTGCTGAAAGCGATTGACATAGCACAAACGGCGGGAGCAACCTTACACGGTAATGCCGCTCAAACTTTCGAAGCTTTTGCGTTCGATTCGCGGCGTATTCACGCGGCCATTCCTTCCTGTTTTATCGCCCTCACAACGCCGCATGCAGACGGCCACGAGTACATAGAAGACGCCATTAGCCGTGGTGCATCGGTTATTTTATGTAAGGATGCGGAGGCCCGAGCAGTGGCACATCCAGAATTGGCTTTTATTACCCACGAGGATCCTTTGCTTGTTTTGCAAGAGTGGGCAAAGAAAAAGCGTAATGCATTGCCTGGTTCATTACTTGCAATCACGGGTAGTACGGGAAAAACAGTTGTCAAAGAATGGCTGTTCCAATTGCTTGGTACGCCACTGAACGTGCACCGTACGCCAGGAAGTTTCAACAGTACGCTTGGCATTGCATTAGCAGTGAGTAACCTCCAGGAATCACACGAAGAGGCCATCATTGAGGTGGGAATTGATCGCCCAGGAACGATGGGCGCCCATGCACACTGGTTACGCCCCGCATTGGGGGTATTCACCAATCTAGGAAATGCCCATGCTGAGCATTTTAGCGACGAAAATGAACACTTTACTGAAAAATGGTTGCTCTTTGAGGGGTGCGAACGTATGGCAACGCACCGCAAATGGTGGGACAAAGCACAGGCGTTGGGATTGCCGACGCCGCCGGCCTTGCTTTGGGGACCGGGTGAAGAGTTGGATCCGGATCTTTTGAATGAGGTCTCGTTTACCGGCGGTTACACTTTGGAAAACGCAATGAATGCATTGGCTGGGGCCGTCCTGATGGGCGTACCATTACCAGAAGCATTGGCGCGATTAAAAACATTAGAACCCTTACCCATGCGACTTCAAGAGATTGAAGCTAAGGACGGCGGGAAATTGATTGAAGATACTTACAGTTCGGATTTAGACAGCTTGCGATTAGCATTAGAGCAGTTGATGATGCAGCAAGGCACGTCCAAAAAATGGGCTGTTTTGAGCACACTCGCCACGCCAGAGCTTACTGCCGCTGCCCAGGCAATGGCGCGTAAAATGGAATTGAACCGTATTTGGTGGGTGAAGGATCGCGCTGAGGTTCGTGATTTAGTTACCGCGTTTGAGGGGCTTTCTTTGCGCGATACAACAGTGCTGATAAAAGGACAACGCCGTTTTAAGCTGGAGCAATTGGCCATAACATTACGTCGGCAGCATCACAGCACTTGGGCGGAAATTAACCTGGGTGCAATGCGCCGAAATCTTCAGAAATTTCAGGCGAAGCTGGAAGCGGATACCTTGGTGATGGCCATGGTCAAGGCTTCGGGTTATGGAACCGGAAGTTTTGAGGTTGCTCGGGCATTAGAGGAAATGCACATCGACTATCTTGGAGTGGCTTTTGCACAAGAAGCGCTAAGTCTTCGCGCCCAAGGCATTCAATGCCCCATACTTGTTCTGAATTCGGAGGCTGCGCAGTTACCTATGCTCGCACAAGCGGGCTGTGAGGTAGAATTATTCGATCCGCATCAATTAAAAGATTGGTTGGCTGGACCACTACAGGAAAACCTTTTACAAGTTCATATAAAGGTGGATACCGGGATGCATAGATTAGGCTTCAAGCCTGCNGCACTGCAGGAATTGTTGCGNGTATTGCAATTGCGTAAGGACATCGTGGTGACCGGAATAATGACGCATTTAAGTGCTAGTAATGATCCTGCTGAGGATGCCTTTACGAAAGCCCAATTGGCCCAATTCAAAACTGCATGCGATCAGATCCGTCAATACTATCCAGGCGCCAAAGGGCATGCCTTGAATTCCTACGGTATTGCCCGCCACACCGAGGCGCAGCACCAGATGGTTCGTTTAGGCTTAGGACTCTATGGCCTGGGGACTTACGACGGTATAGGCCGATTGGAAGAAGTACTGGCTTGGAAATGCACCGTATCTCAAGTGGGTGTTTTGCAGCCGGGAGAAACACTTGGGTATTCGCGAGCCTTTAAGGCAACAGCAATCACGCGTTATGCGACCTTGCCGGTGGGCTATGCAGACGGTTTGCAGCGCTGTTTATCGCAAGGGAAAGGTGCCGTGTATATTCGTGGAAAACGCTGTGCGATATTGGGTAATGTTTGCATGGATATGGTCATGGTGGCATTGGATGATCTACAAATCGCACCGGGAGAGGAAGCGGTATTGATTGGCCCGGAACAATCGGCCAGCGCTATGGCGAAGGATGCAGGGACGATCTCCTATGAAATCTTAACGGGTCTCGGGGCTCGAATTCCGCGCCTGTATTTGCAGGATTAAAAACGTCAGCAAGAACACACCTGCCTGGCGTTCCAACAAGCTTTCTGTCATCCCGGTCAAGAAAAAAAGTGCCCAAGCATACCGCCAAGGTCCTTGCGATTGTAGGAATCCAACCACGAACAAGAAGAGGAGTATGGCCACTCCGACAATCCCTCCTTCTGCAAAGTTTTGTAGAATAATATTGTGGAAGTCGTATTTGAATTCGTAGAGGTAATAGGGTTCTTTCTTGTTATAAAAGACGGCATCGCACGATTGAAGTGCCTGGTGTAACACTTCATCTCCAGCGCCATTTCCAAGTCCTATAATGGGCGATTCTTTCGCGACATTCCAGCCGTATCTCCATAAATAAACGCGGTGATTGGTTTGCTTTCCTTCCACCATTCCGTCCAGACTGCGCCATTCATTTTTTAGATCAGTCAGTCTTCGAGCTGTGCCCGGTAAAGTAGCCATTAATGCCACCATGGCTATAATGATTCCAGCAGCCCAAAGGCTTGCTTTTTTCTTATTTGTCGCCTTACCACGGAGCAAATCAAGTGTGCGTACTAGAATGAAAATGGGCAATAGTATAAGGTGAATTCGCGCACTTAGCATAATGCAACCGAAGAGCAGCCACACGATCAGCAATATGTTAAGAAGTTGGTGTTTTTTTGAGGTACTGTCCCACAATTGCGCTTCTAGAATAAAGGCAGCAATGAGCAGGTAGAGGCTTTGGTAGTGAATGCCTAATCGGCCACCCAATTCTAACTCATTGTATTGTACCCAGCCGTGAAGAAATAAACTCTGGGCTACGGTCCAACTCCAAGCCACCACTGTCGCATAGGCAAAAAGCAGCCCCCAATTTTTATAGGTCTTGGAATCGACGTCTTTCGACCTTGCACCTACTAAGATTCCCATGAGAACGATCGGTGCAATCATGATCAGGTCTTTCCAGCCTTCATTGCGGTAATCGCTCCACCAAATACTAAGCAACTCCCAGTCCACGAAAGCGGCACTTGCAAGAAGCAGTATTTTGTTGGGTTGCCAACCGCCTTGAAACACCAACGCAATTCCGACAAGTATTAATCCGTAGAGTGGACTTAGCCACTCAAAAGCGAAGGGTAAAAGCACAGCTGCAATAGCCACAGCGAAAAAGAGAAAAGATCGGTTTTGCATTTAGAGGGTAACGCTCAATAGTTCCGACATCGTCTTTGGATGCAATAAAATTTCCGCTGCACGAGCAATGACCTCATCTTGTTGTAACCCACGTTCTAGCGCTCCAGGCATCGAATATTTGCGTTGTATTAAATAATCAGAGAGGTATTCGCGGATGGCCGATTCTTCTGTGAGCAAAACATTGTCTTTGCGGGCTTTGATGGCCTCTAGCACAGGATTTAAATCGTTCTCTTCCATAAAGTCCATCTCATCGGCCAATTCTTGCAGTTCCTTCAAACGCATTTCGCTGATGCTCTCATAGGTGAACTTTTCTTCTTTCAAGAAGTTGGTGAAATCGGTCCAAATGGCCTCGTCGATTTCAAAATTTCCGAGGTTTACATCTGCGGGCATTTTCCCAATAGCGCGCGCCGCAAACTTTAAATCCAAACCTTTCGCACTCAAGGCAGCGACAAATTCTGGGTAGAAGTCATTTGCGAGTAATGAATCGGGGGCAATACCGTTTCCATCGACCACTTTTCTTCCGTTTTTAGTGCTAAAAGTTCGTTGGTCCGATTTCTGGATGCGCTTCCCTTTGTCGTTTCGGTCGTAAGCCACCTTTTGTATACAACGTCCTGAAGGCGTGTAGTATTTTGCTACCGTAACCTTCATCTGCGCGCCAAAGGGTAGGGGGTGAATTTGTTGTACCAATCCCTTGCCAAAACTGGGTTCACCTAAGACCACGGCACGGTCTAAATCTTGCAGTGCACCGGCAACAATCTCGCTTGCGGAAGCACTGGATCCGTCCGTAAGGACTGCCAAGGGTATTTCCGGTAGAATGGGGCGTCCTATAGTGCGGTAAACGTCTTGCACAACGCCACCTCGACCTCTAGTGGAAACTAAAGTATCGCTCGAGGAAACGAACAAACTCACAATTTTCACGGCCTCCATCAATAAACCGCCCCCGTTACCGCGCAGATCTAGTATGAGTGCGTTTGGGTCTAGTTTTTTTAATTCTAAGGCTGCTTTTTTTACTTGATTACCCGCCTGTTCAGTGAACGATTCCAGATAGATATAGGCAACACCGTCATCACGCATGCCATAATAGGGTACGGCATCTTTAGTAATATTTTCACGATTGAAAACGAAATTTAATACGGGTGAGTCGAAGCGCTTGGCTGAAATCTTTACTTCAGTCGCTGGCGTTCCTTTGAGTAAGGTGCTGACTTCATTTACGCGAAGCCCCTCGAGCGGTTTTCCGTCAACAGACAGCAGGACATCACCTACGAATAGACCGGCCTTGTCCGCAGGTCCACCTGGGTGAATGTCGGATATTAGAACCACATCCTCTATTTTTTGAATAATACAGCCTATTCCGCCGTATTCGCCAGTTTGTAGCAATCGGACATCTTCAATCTGGTCTTCAGGATAGTAGACGGTATAGGGGTCCAATTCTTCCAGCATACCTTCAATAGCGCTACCAACGGCTTGCTCCGCACTCACTGGGTCTACGTATACGTTTTGAACTTCCCGCAGCACTGCGGTGAAAACTTCCAGTTGTTTGCTGGTCTCGAACGGGTCACCCTTTGACGCGCTCGTCAACAACCCCGCGCAACCAATGATTGCAGGCAAAAGAAGTTTCTTAGCCCAACTTTTTACTTGAGAGTTCTTCATAATACGTGTTGTAGCTCTGGATTAACTTTAGAAATCCTTCTTCTAAAAAAGCATAATCGTTTAGTCGGTTACCTAAATAACGCAAGGACCAAGCTTGTTGTTGCGAAGGACCTTTGATCCGGTGTCTGTTTAAGCGGTATAATTCCCGCATTTGCCTTTTCAATGTATTGCGGTGTACGGCACTTTTAATGGAACGCTTTGGAACGACCACAGCAATCTGTCGTTCTACCGCTGCTTCTAGCGACGCATCGATGAACCGCACGGAAAAAGGAAAGGATTTTAAAGTCTTTCCTTCTTTGTGTATGGCATCGAACAGCTTTGAGCTGGTCAGTTTTTCGTCTTTTGAAAAGGTGAAGCGCATAAAAAAAGCCCGACGTGGCGCCGGGCTTGTAAATTAAGGATTTTCTTACTTCTTATTGACCTCCTTGATATAATCACTTATTGCTTTAGTCATGGAAGGTGCATCTGGCGTCGGTGCTGGAATATCCACGATTAATCCATGGTTTTCTGCTTCCTTCTGCGTTGTAGAACCAAAACAAGCTAAACGGGTATTATTCTGCTTAAAATCAGGGAAATTCTCGTAAAGGGATTTGATTCCTGAAGGAGAGAAGAAGACCAAGATGTCGTAAAAAACATCTTCCAGATCACTTAAATCGCTTACCACGGTGTTGAATAATACAGCGCGCGTATAATCAATGTTCGCGGATTCCAGTGCATTAGGGATGGATGGTTTTAAGCTGTCAGATGAAGGCATCAAGAATTTTTCGTTCTTAAATTTCTTCAATGTAGGTATCAACTCATCAATTTTTAAGTTGCCGTGGTAAATCTTACGCTTGCGATACACCACATACTTCTGCAGGTAGTAGGCAATGGCTTCTGAAATACAGAAATAACGAATATCTGGCGAGATTTGCACGCGCATCTCCTCACACATTCTAAAGTAATGGTCTACGGCATTCTTAGAAGTTAAGATGACATTTCGGTATTCGCGAATTTGAATTTTATCCTTTCTAAAGTTGGATGCATTCACACCTTCAACATGGATAAAAGAACGAAAGTCAACTTCAACCTTGTGTTTATCGGCCAGCGTAAAAAAGGGGTGACTTTCGGTGGTAGGCTCTGGTTGTGAAACTAGAATGGATCTCACCTTTGCTTTTCGGGTGTCTGTCATGTGTGTGTTATTGGACGGCTATTACTAACGGGGCTAGTTCAAGGGCACAAAGGTACAAAATCGCGTAAACTCTAGTTCCAATTGTCTTAAAAACAACGAATCCTGGTTGTTTTATTGCGAAATAGAGCATCCCTATTACATGAAAGGAGAGGAATAGGTACAATTTGCTCGATTCTGAGAGGTCACTTGTGAGCGACAAAATCAAGAGAACAACGGAGGTAAGGGCATACCAGAGTGATAATAATGCGGTCATGGGTCCAAATTTCCATTGCACGCGATGCCCGTCTTCTTTTAAAAGATGGAAGAGAAGAAAGGAAGAACTAAAACGAAGAAAAAGTAAGAAGGGTATGGCTGTGAGCAGCAGTGGATAGCTTGATAGCCGGCGTAGTAAAGACTAATTGCGCCAAACACTCCCATCGAGGCCCAGAGAAAAATATGTGTACTGAGCTGAAGTGGATGTTCAGATATGCCTTCGAAATCGGCGCTAACCCAGCGTTTAAAAAATGTGGGCTGGCTCACACGTAAGAATGCGAGAACGGCGAGTATTGCGATAAAGATCCATTTCGTGCCCATCNGGGCGCAAAGTTACTGTAAAACTACGTGCTTGTACTGTACCGTGCCGTCTTTGAATAGCGCATGAAGGATATAATTCCCACGCGGCAGGTGGCTGACTTCAAGCTGGTCATTGCCCGTCGTGNTCCAAGATTGGTCCATGCTTAAAAAGCGTCCTAAGGTATTGTAGAGTCGGACCTCTTTGATTCCATCCGCTTTCACCGTAAGGTAATCGGTCGCTGGCGAAGGATAAACCATTAAGGCCGATTGCATTTGATTTTCGCTCTGGCCCATAACTAATCCTGGATACAATGTTTTCGTCTCAGTGACCACATAGTCTCCTGAGGTCGTGCCATTCCCATCTGTGTAATTTACTGCAACATAAATGATNACGGAATCTCCTATGTCCCCTGTATTCCACTCCCATACCCAATCGATGGTATTATTCGAAACGGCTGTTGATGAGCTCTTGTGAGTAATGAAGTCGGAGCCAGTGATTTTAGTGTTCGTTGAAGCGGGTGCAGATAGCGTTCCAATATGCGTGCCGCTTGCATCTTCTATGCTTGCTGAGAATCCAATTTTTGAGCTGCCTGCAGCAGCAACATTAAGATATACTTGAGTTTGAATGGAGTCGCTTATCGTATCGCTGTAATTACTGGAACCGGCATAAGGGGTGACATCTACTTGAATATCAACGAGTTCATTTCCAGTTGCGCTTCCACCGCCATGGCAGTAGCCGCCTGCACATGTTTGCCCATTTGATGCTGGAGAGCCGCTTTTGCCACCGGGCGACCCACCGGAATTCGTGTAGGAATAATTTACGATTCCAATAAGTGCAAATAGTAGGGCAAATTTTTTCATAACGCGGGATCAATTTTATTTCAACCTAAATATCCTAATATCTATTGACTTTAAACAACAATAATTCCACCAATGTGTTTTAATTTCAACACCTCTTTCAAATTGAACCTAAAATTGAACAGGCATGGATGCATTCCACCACCCCGATTATTACCAATTGGATGATTTACTTTCCGAGGAACATAAAATGGTCCGCGATGCNACAAGAGATTGGATCAAAAGATCCGTCAGCCCGATCATAGAAGATTATGCCCAACGCGCAGCTTTTCCCGATCATTTGGTTAAAGAAATGGGCGAAATCGGTTTATTCGGTCCTTATATCTCAGAAGAATACGGCGGCGCAGGTTTGGATCACATGAGCTATGGTTTAATGATGCAAGAGGTGGAGCGTGGTGATTCAGGTGTACGTTCTACCTGTTCCGTTCAAAGTTCGTTGGTCATGTTTCCTATATACGCCTACGGCTCAGAAGCGCAGAAACGGAAATTTTTGCCGAAGCTTGCTACGGGTGAGTTTTTAGGCTCTTTTGGATTGACTGAACCCAATTTTGGATCAAATCCAGGAGGAATGACNACCAATTTTAAGGAAGACGGCGACGANGTNATNCTGAACGGTGCTAANATGTGGATTTCAAATGCACCCTTCTGCGATGTTGCGGTGGTTTGGGCGAAAAACGAAGCGGGACGTATTAAAGGGATCATCGTTGAACGCGGTATGGAAGGATTTACTACGCCGGAGACTCATAATAAGTGGTCCCTGCGCGCTTCGGCCACGGGAGAGTTGGTTTTCGACAATGTTCGTGTGCCAAAATCAAATATTTTACCGGGCCGCGATGGNCTTGGCGCACCTTTATCCTGTTTAGACAGTGCCCGTTTTGGGATTGCTTGGGGTGCGCTTGGTGCGGCGATGGATTGTTACGATACGGCATTGCGTTATTCAAAAGAGCGTATCCAATTCGGTAAACCGATCGCAGGCTTCCAATTGCAGCAGAAAAAATTGGCTGAAATGATAACGGAGATTACTAAAGCGCAACTTTTAACCTATCGCTTAGGCCAACTTAAAAATGAAGGTAAAGCCACTACAGGACAGATTTCAATGGCGAAAAGAAACAACGTTGAGATTGCCCTGAAAATAGCTCGTGAAGCACGTCAAATGCTCGGTGGAATGGGCATCACAGGTGATTTCTCTATAATGCGTCATATGATGAATTTAGAGTCTGTTGTCACTTATGAAGGTACGCACGACATTCACCTGCTTATCACGGGATTAGACATCACTGGCGAGAACGCTTTTGTCTAAGAGCCATTAAGAAAACCGATATTTTAGAATCGCTCCTTCTAATGAAGGGGCGATTTTTTTAATTGGTAATTCGAAGGATGTTACCGCCGTCGAATTGGCAAGAGAATTCTTTTACAGGAAGAACGTAGGCAGTATCAATGCTTTGCCCGTCCAAAGCCTGGTATTGATGGTCGTTGCAACCGCAGGTAAGATAAAGGTCACCCATACTGCTGCTGAGCAGTCCGCAACCGTCGTTCCAATGGTAGGGACAGGCCAATTCATAGGCTGCAAAATCATAGTATTCCTGGTCAAAATAACGGCGGTAAATTAGGATGCCACCGTGGCCTGCATTTGGAAGGATTAGATGGCCTCCAACCACGGTTAAATTGAAACTCGATGGATCGCTCAAATAGACCGTTTCATCCACTAAAGGTTCTGGAATATCGTATTGAATAGACGTTGTATTGCACCCCGAAGCCAAAAGGATAAGGCTGAAAAGAGCAACTAACTTACTGATATTCAAGGTTATTTTTGCTTTCATAAGGCATTACAATATAGGCACAAATTGGTTGCGGTTCTTGGC
>JGI26083J51738_10002043_pt1 | contig 10598 bp, 7 predicted proteins | sample SaaInl85LU_5_DNA_FD_51738 | JGI IMG/M metagenome (IMG submission 51738)
TGCTCTCCTCCACTGTATACATTCTGTGATACGTCCTCCGCCCCAAATGTTTGATTCCAGCGAATGTCGCTTCCGTCATACTGAGCATTATGAGTTATTTGGTCCAAGAAATCTCCTGCTGCCGAAAAAACCGTGATTTCACAATTGGCTGGCAAATTAGCAAAGTACAATTTCCTGCTCTGCTCCTGAAAAGAACTTACTCCTTCCCAACTTGCTCCTGCATAATATGGATTAGGATAGGCAAATGGCAAATTGGTAGTGAGATTTTCATTTACTGGCTTACCTGCAAATGCTCTATAATTATTGGCCAACGGGCTACTCTCCAAACTCTCTAAGTTGCTCTCTTCATTGCCTCTATCAAATGCGGTAACCGAAATAGCATACTGCCATCCGTTAAGCACATTCTCTATGGTGTATTTATATTCATAATCTGTATCGTCCCCCTCAAATATAGCTGGATCTGCCAAACGCACCGCATCAAAACCAATCTCATAATTAAAGCCATTGTCGGCGATATCATACTCGCCTATCTTTACCAAATCACGTTGCAAGTTAGGCACGTTGGTTACGTCAAATCCAAGTTTGGTCATATACAAACGGTACCCTTCAAAGTCTTTTATCTGACTAATAGGATCAATGCTTTCCTCTGCATTGTCGTCCCAATATATTTCTATCTTATTGTCCGATGTTACCACCTTAGTATTTGGAATCTCCGGTGGAGCAGGAAGGATAAATCGGGTCAACTCACCATCACCATCCAAATCCTCATCCGCATCTAGCACTCCATTAAAATTGACATCTTCACCTTTGTAGGCTGTCTGTGCCCAACTAGCATTGGCCAAGAATGTACTTTGTTGCGTGCTGTTATTTTCACTATTAGGACTGCCGTCTTCTTTTTTCTTGCCAAAAATGAATGCGTAACTTACCTTGATTTTATCCCCTGGAGTAAAATCTAAGAATGGACCTACAGAAACTAAGTCGGAACGATTACCAGCCTGATTGAGCTGCTCCACATAACTACGTGACCCACAACTTGAGTTGGTAGTATTATCCGCATCCCAACACGGATGGTCATTAAGACCTCGGGTCATTTTTTGATACCGTGTATTATCATTGGTCGGTTGGAAGTAGATAGGGTCTGAAGTACTATTAAACTGCCACGCATTGTAGTGTGCATTAAAACGCGTATTTGCATCTGGGTGCTGAAAACCATTTTTGTCCTCTGCTCCTAGAAATTTTTGCCCAACGTAGCTATCCGTAAACCCGACATCGCCTGAGTTATCATAGCAATACGCCATTTGCAGACTATCAAAGTAGCCGTTACCCCCTTTGTTATAAAAAGCAGCACCTCCGCTACCTGCAGGAGTGATATTAATATTACGTACTACTGTATTGGCCCAAAGTCCGAAGTATGCGGAATCGATGGCATTAGCTCCAGTGTTTTCTATTTCAAAATCGAGAATAACAAAGAAGTCGCTAAAAGAATAATTCCAATTGTACGAACGAGCGGTGACCTCTACATTCAGCGGGTCCAAATGCCCCGCAATCTGTGTTTGTGTTCCGGGTACTTGTACGTTTCTGTCCGAATATGTCGCTATAAAATCTTGATGCGAAACTGCGGTAGGAGTATAGTAAGGACTATTTCGGAGAGAAGAAGCCTCTCTCAGTGCGGCTCCTTGTTCTGGATAAAACTCGAAACCCGAAGATCCCGTACTGTATCCCTGCGGTGCGTCTACAGCTGCAGTACTTACTGCCACGGTACTACCATTTATCAATCCTCCAAACCAAATTCCACTCTCAAAAACGTGCTCCACACCACTACCTGCGGGGTACTCACCACTCGGGTTTCCACTACCGTCGCGGTAGCCACGCATGGCATTACCAAAGGTTCCTGAGTTAGAAACATTGAGACGTACGTTAGAAGAGTTGGTGACTTTTTCGTCGAATGACTGTGCCGAAACACCTGCACTCAACAGTAATATTGCTATAAAAGCGTGAAATTTCATCTACAAATTAGGACTGCAAATATAAAGTTATGATGCGGCCCTATGTTACCAAAACTTAAAATTTAGGCTTTGGCTTTGTCACAAATACTGACTTGATGTAATTTGGCTCATAATACGCCACATCCTCAAACATTTTTTGCTCCCATTTTTGCAATGCCTCTGGCAATAAATGCTTCGCATAAAGTGCTGAATTACAAATAGATAANACACTATCCAATNCAAATTCCTCAACCCATTTGGCTGCTCCACTTCCCACGGCTATGGTTTTACCCTTGGCGTAATCCACAGCTAGTTGTTTATCTAATGTGACAAAATGCTCTTNTACGCGTGTTTGCTGTTGGGCATTAAATACACCTAAATAGGCATCCATACGGCGAGCGTCTATGACAGAAANTATCGTGTCTAACGCTTTATTTTCCTCNAAGGCAGATACGGCTAACGCTCGTAANGTAGAACATGCGATAAGCGGAATGCCTGCTCCAAAACACAATCCTTTGGCCAAACTTACACCTATGCGTAACCCTGTATACGAACCCGGACCACCTCCTACTACTACCGCATCCAAATCTTTGGGAGTTATTTGGGCAGCTTGTAGTACCTCATNTACAAACGAGGCCAAGTACGTAGAATGCGAATTGGGCTCTTGCACGTGCTTTTCGGCAACGACACTATCTCCTTGAGAGATGGCTACCGAACATACATCACCACTAGACTCTATGAGCAATAACTTTGGCATTTTAGAGCTGCAAATGTAAACCAAAGGATTCGGAGCAAGACAACTTGAATCCGAAGCCAAAACTTTGGCAGTCCGAAGTAACCCCAAAGTATTTTGGCAAAATAAGTTGCAAATGTTTTGACGACGAATAACTTGATACGAACAATCATTAATTGTCTAAAATAAAATATCACCAAATAAAAGTCAACATAGCAGAAATGCCCAAGTGTGTCAAAACTGTATTTTTGCAGTACTGCAAAAAATTTTTGTAACACTACTACTGCTCGGTCACATCTACACCTTTGGCCAATCTAAAAAAGAGCAAATTACCATCTTACAGTCGAAGTTAGAACAATGCCACCTGCAGGATTCGTTATTTAGAAAAGCCTGCGAGGAAAAACTAAATAAATACTCCGATTATATTGATCAACTTAAAGCTCAACAGTCTTTGCTAGAAAAGCACATATCGAGTCTAAATGATTCATTGAAACAAGACAATGAGCAAAGAAATTCACTGTACAATAAACTGACACTATGTAATCAGGCATTGAGAAATACCCGGGATAGTCTCGAATTCGCACAACAGGAATTAGCCGATATAAACTTGGCAAGCAACAACAATCAAACGGGTGATTTTTTAAATAATTATTATATCAATAGACAGCCAATTAATACGACTTTAGGCTTTCAACTCGCCAAAATAGTAACTTTTAACGGTGATCCATATTACAATAGTAATTCAATCCCTAACATTCATAACGCGAACGAATTTTACTTACGCTATGTTCCTGATGGCAAGGACCTGAGTAAATGTGATGAAAAAACGCTAATGGAGAAAAAGAACATTTCGTTTGTGAATAAATTGATGCCGAGCATCGAGATTCTAAAAAACAAGTTGGTGACCATGAATTACCGTGATGGAAAAGACGAAAACCTACTATTTAACCTAACCAACAAACCATTAGAAGTAGATGAATCTCTAGAAATTAGGTTAACAAGCGAAGAAGTAAACAACTCATACGAAGGTGGAGACATTGCGTGGTCGATACGTCAAATAAATAATGATACCTATTTGGCCCTTAGTTGGGGTCAATTAAAAAGATTGGGTGTAAAATTATCATCTGAGCCAAATAAGATAACATATCTCACGTCAAAAGGGTATGAGTACAACCTCAATATCAGTGCTTTGCCGGATAAAAATTACAGCAATAAACCATTAACAGCTATAGAGAGATGCTGGCTTNNTAGAAAAAGAAACCATGTCTTGACCGAGGATACANTCGTAGAATCCGAACATTGTATTTTCTTATTTAAGCTTACCGAAGAAGGCTAAAAGAAAGGCGACATCAAGAGCCTCTAGATTCTAATGAGCATAGCTCAAAAAACCTCATGTACTCCCTTGCCTTATTTCCTTTGTCCCGTGTATCTAATTCGTCGACCCTCAAAAAGCACTTTCAAATCGTTGGATAAAGAGTTAAACCTATTCTAAAATTAAGTTGAAGGTTATTCGTTGACTTTACCAATTGCAGGATAAGCAAAAAAACCTGCCTTGTAGCAAATAGCAAGTCTTTTGGTGATGGATTATTTTAAAGCATTAGCCACTTAAAGGTCACCTAAGAATTTTTAAAAATGTATAACTCAAACAAATCCTATCACTCGCTCAATATCACAAAAAACTGTACTTTTAGCGAGCAATAGACTTGTTAATGCTCGCTAAATCTATGCTAAACTTTAATTTTTAGTGAGCATTAGGCGATGCTTAGCGTCTTAGGATTACTACTTATCTGCCCATCCAGGCCCTTCGGTAATCCACTCTTCATGTTGGAACAGGTGCCATTCTGCCTTGGCCATATCGTACATAGGATCTATGAGTGGTTTCGGGTTTCGGAAGTTTAGGCTCACATTTACCAAAGCATATATCTCACAACTGTCCGTATATTGTTCTTTCAGAAACTGGCAGTACTGCCATACCATATCTGGATGTATAGCCATCGTACGATATTGCTTATAACTCATATCTGCTCGCGGGTCACGTACGACCTTAGTTCCGTCCGTTTTTGTCACATGAAAAGTAGCTGAACCACTCTTGCTCCGCAGCATCATTCGCCAACTTAGTTTGTGCCCCTCTTCCGTCCAAAATACATTGCCAGGAATAGCATGGTGACGAAGTGGTAAGAGTATTTGCACCGCAAAGAATAGAACGAATGTAGTGGTGGCTATTTTACTAAATCGTGCAGTTGGAGGTGAGAGATCTGCACTATGATGATTCTTAATTCTAAACCATTTGCGTAGTTTATCTGATGGGTAAAAAAGCACACAGGCCCCAATCATCATATACGGGAAAGTGCCTATCTGAAAAGTGATGCTATTCATCACATGAAAATATACTCCCAACCAAAAAGCGTACTTACNTGTAGGTTTCCAAAGCAAAGCAGGTATCACCAATAAGTCAAATGCAATACCACCCCACGACATTAATAATGCCTGAAAATCAGACTGATATAAGAAACCAATAGCCGAATTTCGCTTGTTTGCTAGCCATTGTGTAAGCGGAATACCATTTAGCCAATCCGGGTAAATCTTGGCCACAGCAGCATAGAAAAATACGATGAGAAGTAACCATACGAACATTTGTAAGTACAGGTTATAACATTGAGATAGCGGCGTGACTCTTCCCGCTTTCGCATCCAAACTCAGTGTCCTATGAGCAGGCACCATACACATCATCATACAAAGCAGTGCCATTAGGTAATGGTGGTTGTTGTACGAGGTTTTATGCATGAGGTACACCCCTAGCCAACCTACGGTGAGTAAAACTATGAATAGCCTATAACGATAACCCAATATTACTCCAATAGCAAAAACACCAAGCAGGCTAAACCATACATACNTGCCATATCCTGGTAGTGGCTGCAGGAACTCGAATCCTATAAAATTGAATGTAAACAGCGGTGGATCAAGATACACTTGCTTTACCCAACCTACGGCGATGGCTCCCCATGTCTCGAAAAACATAACCAACCCAAATACCACACGCCATAGCACAATAGGGGTGTTGTCGATAGGTTTAAAAAGGTAGTGCTGAAATCGCATGAACTGACAGCTCCTAAAATGCCGAAGGTGCAAACCCAACCACGCTTTGTGTCTGAACACCAAGCGGATGTTGATCTGCCGCTTCGGCCGCTAGTCGTCTTGCCTCGGTAGTATTGCCTAGTCGTTCTTGATTGATGGCTAGGTTATGCAGCAGCATGGCTTTCTTACGACGTTTANCTTCTACCTGGAGTCCGTCTTGCCAAATTTGTGCAGCTTCCTCCCATTTTTCCTGACGTACAGCTATTATACCTCGCTGTAGTGCATCGTTTCCGTTATCATATAATTTTGCTTGTCGTCTATACTCAATCGGGGACACAGCATTTGCATATCGTTCTCCATAATACACGCCTAAGTTAATCATCTCACGACGGTAGTTCTGGTTGAGCAGGTTAGTAGTACGTTGACGTGAGGTAGACTCAGCTTCGTAGAAATAATTGTCTTTTTCTTCCCACTCGTTTATTATTTCACCTGTTTTGACATTGTACAACCTCCAGCCCAGTTGCACATCTATTTTTCGCTTACCAATTATGAAATCTACTTCGCGGTAGGTATTATTTCCTAAATTTTGTCTACGTATTTCGATGGTATAGCTATCCTCTATATGCTGTTCAAATTTCTCCAAGGAAATAACAAGATCACTTCCCAAGCCTACTTGATTCAGATTTGCCGTAGACATTGCAAGCGGNAAATTACCATTGGCCGTATGCTTAAATTGGTCAGCCTCACTAAAAATACGGAGATAATTTTGACTTCTTATACGGCTACGCATAGTATTAAATGCTCCGTTTAGTAGATCTGGGTTATTTGGATTGAGCAGTGTGGTGCTTTCGTTGTACGGATACGCCAGTCTCACTCTATTGAGTAGAGTTACTGTGCGTGCACCTTGAGGTAAGTCTATCTGAGCATCAGCTACACCGGTTACGTAACTTACTTGCTGCGTACTTGCACAAGCCGATAGAAAAATGAGGGCGATGAATAAATTCTTTTTCATAAGATGACTACAAAGAAAAAGAAAACTANGCTGTTACTTCATCGCCTTTAGTTTTTCTTCCAATTGATTCATCTCGTCTCGCAGTCTTGCCGCCTCCATAAAGTCCATATCCTTGGCGGCTCTGAGCATTTGTGCTTTGGTAGCTTCTATGGCCTTTTTCACACCATCTTTGCTCATATACTGCATTACTGGGTCTGCAGCTACGCTCAAGGTATTTTCTCGTCGTTCGTATGGATTCGTTACCTTTTCTAATGCCGATTTTTCTTTTTTCTCAAATACCGACTCTTTACTTCTGATGATGGTTTCTGGGTTGATACCGTGCTCCTGGTTATACTTCATCTGAACCATACGTCTGCGTTCTGTCTCGTCTATGGTCAATTGCATACTGTCAGTAATTTTATCAGCATACATTATAACCTTACCATTCACATTACGAGCAGCTCTACCTACGGTCTGCACAAGACTTCTTTCGCTACGCAAAAATCCTTCCTTGTCTGCATCTAATATAGCCACCAAACTTACCTCTGGTAAATCGAGTCCTTCTCTCAGCAGATTTACACCTATGAGTACATCAATATCTCCTGCTCGCAACCTATCAAGTATTTCTACCCTATCCATGGTTTTTACCTCGGAGTGAATGTACGTAGCCGAGATGCCAAGATTACGGATATACTTATCCAGCTCTTCGGCCATACGCTTGGTAAGTGTAGTTACCAATACGCGGTCTCCCATTTTTATACGTTCATCAATTTGCTCTAGCAAATCGTCTACCTGATTCGTACTCGGTTTTACTTCTATTACTGGATCTAATAATCCTGTAGGACGTATNACTTGTTCTACGATAACTCCTTCACTTTCTGCGATTTCGTGATCGGCAGGTGTAGCACTTACATACACCACCTGATTGGTCACCTCACCAAATTCTTCAAATTTTAACGGCCTATTATCGAGTGCTGCGGGCAACCTAAAACCGTAATCTACCAAGTTAATTTTTCGAGCCCTATCTCCACCGTACATTGCACGTACTTGAGGCAGCGTTACGTGGCTTTCATCTATAATCATCAGATAGTCATCGGGGAAGTAGTCTATCAAACAGAACGGGCGTTGCCCGGGTTGTCTGCCATCCATGTACCTACTATAATTTTCTATTCCGCTGCAGTAACCAAGCTCACGCATCATCTCCATGTCAAACTCAGTACGCTCATGTAACCGTTTGGCTTCCAACGGCTTNCCTATACTTCTGAAATAATCTACCTGCTTCACCATATCGTCTTGTATATGCGTAATAGCATTATTCAATCTGTCCTTTGGCGTAACGAATAACTGTGCAGGGAAAATAGCCGCATCAGATAATACTTCTATGCGTTGGCCGGTCATAGGGTCTATGGTTTCTATGTCTTCTATCTCGTTACCAAAAAACCCAATACGTAAGGCAATATCATCATACGCCAAGTAAATATCCACTGTATCTCCTTTAACTCTAAAAGTTCCCCGCTTAAAATCGGCAGTGGTACGCGAATACAAACTGCCTACTAAGGCATGTAACAAGGTGTTTCTCGCTATTTTTTGCCCTCGGCTAATACGTATAATACTGTCCTCGTAATCGTTTGGGTTACCTGCACCATATATACAACTTACCGATGCTACTACGATAATATCGCGTCTACCACTTTGGAGTGCAGAGGTCGTTTGCAGTCGCATTTTCTCTATCTCCTCNTTGATGTTGAGGTCCTTTTCGATGTAGGTATTGCTACTTGGTATGAATGCCTCTGGCTGGTAGTAATCGTAGTAGGACACAAAATACTGTACCGAGTTATTAGGGAAGAAATGTTTGAACTCGCCGTATAACTGGGCTACTAGCGTTTTGTTATGACTTACAATGAGCGTAGGGCGTTGCGTTTGTTGTATCACATTTGCCATGGTAAATGTTTTACCGCTGCCGGTAACACCAAGTAGTGTTTGTGCTGGCAAACCTTCATTCACACCTTGCACCAATTGTTTTATTGCTTCGGGTTGGTCCCCTGTAGGTTCAAAAGGTGCTTGTAGTTCAAAAGACATAACTGCAAAGTTAGTGCATCTATACAAGTGAGCAGTGACATAAAAGTTTTATCTGGCTCCAAAAGTTTAACCAAAAATGGCGTCTGTTATTTTGAAAATTCTGAAGANGAGAACTATCAACTAGCTGCTTAGTAAAGTTAGAATACCTATTACATTGAGTCTTAGTCTAAACTATTCCCCCCTAGGCAATTTTGATCTCTCAATGTTGTGAACGANATAACTAACTAAAAAAGTCTTTCAAAGTACCCGAATCTCCTAGCTTGAAACCTCTATCTGTAAGAATTGCCTTGCCACATTCCAAATTTAAATCGTGCTCAAAGAATAACGTGTAATCCTTAGACACTGCCTCTTGTAGAAACGCTTCACGTTCACGCATCGTGTCTAAGGGNCGAATGTCATATCCCATTACATAGTTGGGGCGAATGTGTCCTGCACTAGGTATCATATCTGCCATAAATACCAATGTATCTCCGTTCACATTTATCTTAGGACAAAACATCGACTCGGTATGACCCTGAGCCAAAATACCAGATATATTTTCCGTTATTTTTAAATCATTACCTATAAAATGTAGATCACCATACTCTTGTATCGGCATCATATTCTCGGTTAGAAATGATGCTTTTTCTCTTGGATTAGGATTAATCGCATGTTCCCAATGACTGCGGTGCACCCAATGTTTTGCATTGGGGAAAGTTAGCTCATAGCCATCTTTCATTGTATTCCATTTCACAGCTCCACCGCAATGGTCAAAGTGCAAATGCGTAAGAATAACATCTGTAATATCCTTAAAATCAACACCTACATCGTTTAGTGACTTCTGTAAGGTATGGATNCCATTGAGGTAATAGTACCCGAAGAATTTTTCGCTTTGCTTCTCCCCCATTCCTGTATCTATTAGCACAAGTCTCTCTCCGTCTTCTACAAGCAGACATCGCATTGCCCAGTTGCAGAGGTTATTTTCATCCGCTGGGTTTATTCGTTGCCAAATGCTTTTGGGCACCGTACCGAACATTGCTCCTCCATCGAGCATAAAATTTCCTGTATGTATTGTTTGTATTCTCATGGGTAATTAATAGGTATGTTTTATAAATTTCGACATCTTAGATACATCTCTAGACTGTATCCCCATTATATAAACTCCTGATTCTAAATTGTTTAAATAGATGGTTTGAGGGAAGGTAGGAAAGTCCTGTATATTATTGAGAAGCATAGAGTACACCACATTGCCATACACATCATATATCAGCATGGTAGCTGGAGATATTTCTTGCGAGGCAAACTGCATACTAAAGTTAATACGGTCAAAAACCGGATTGGGATAGTAATAGAAGAAAAAGAAATCACTGCGACATACTCCGTTCTGATCAGGAGAACTGTAATTTACACCTCCTACATTTGTCATTTCGCAGCCGTTGCGGTAGGTTACATTATTGCATCCACACACAGGATCAAAACTCGGGTCATTGCACTGGTAATATGGGTTAATTCTATTGCTATCTATACAATCGTTAAATTGGGCTTTTGCCAAAAAAGGCAAGATTATAATACATAAAAGGGAAAATCTGCTCATTTTCATTTGGTCAAAAGTAAACTCTCCATTTACTCCAAGATGCGTAATTCGGTTCTCCCTTCGCATGTTTTTCTAGCATACCGTCCATCATAATGTTTATACTCATCAGACAGTTCAGAGTCATTTGCCTGTTGCTTTAACACGTGTTCCATGTAGTTTTTT
>JGI26083J51738_10002045_pt1 | contig 10586 bp, 21 predicted proteins | sample SaaInl85LU_5_DNA_FD_51738 | JGI IMG/M metagenome (IMG submission 51738)
ACAATATGCTTGTCGCACATTGCTTGGGCTGCCTTGATAGGGTCATTATCTAAATGGAAAATATTCATTACAGACTCTCAATATCTTTTAATACACGAGCAACATGGTCATGGGTCATATAACCAATTACATCGCTAGTAATAGGTGTATCATAACATATATCACCGTTCTTGTCAAGCACTGCAAGTTCAAAGAGTCCGTTATCGTTACCATATGAACCCTGATTACAAATCACAGACGCACCATACCCATTATCAAAAGTATATGTCTTCTGATACTGATTACGTTTCCGTATCGATACATGTGATACATTACGCTCCGACTGCATTGTAATAACCCTCCGCCTTGACACGGAACTTCGGTTCGTTGTCAAGTTGTGACACAACATAAAGTTCAGAACCAGTGAACCACGCACACGCATCACGCATGTCATTCAGTTCGTTTACAGGAATGACCGTATCGATAGGCATCTTCCAGTTATCCATACCATCGGTAAGAACATCAAACTTCTCTTTGAGAACATCAAGACGTTCCTGTGTTGCAAATGTAAGTAATGTCATTATATAATCGCCTTCTTTTTCATTTTGATAAAGTTCTCTAGGGGCATATCAATTTCCCAATCGTAGTAACCTTCAATCGTGCAATAGTCACGAGGGTCACCGCCAGGCCCATCTAGAATGCCTGTCAAGGTAACAATCTTCTCTACTTGTTTACGTGTCTTCAAGCAGAGACCCTCAACGATAAACTGTTTTCCAATCATTTCATAAATTGTATTCATAATAAAGTTCCTTTCTCAATCTGTATTATGATTATTACATACTTCTTCGAAAATGTCAAGCAAAAACTTTTCATTATTCGAAATATATTCTTCGTAGGATAGAATAGCGTCTTTGTAACCTTTACGCTCTTCACAGTTACGAACATACATTTTTTTACAAAACACTTCAAATTTCATCGGCAAAACCTTTCTTGATTTCTTCCCAATTTTCTACACAAATTTTATCTTCACAATACATCTCATAGTATTCCCACAATAAATTGGTCATCTCAATTCCTTTCTCTTGACTATATCTTACTATAACAACAATGATACAATATGTCAAGCACTTTTTCAGTTTTTTAGATTATTTTTGTTATAAATAGAACAAACAGGAGACTGATATGTCAGACGATTTATTTGATTTTGGGTTTACCCTTGTAGACGAGAACGAACTGGAAGCAGTTCAACAAGCGACTGCGAAGGTTCAATCTGTGTCCTCAAGCGTATCCGAGACCCAAGATAAACTAGACAAACTCTATAATGCTGTCCAACCACTGTTAAACAATCTCAAACAGAATCCAGAGAAAGAATATATTCTCTGGCCTAATCGTCTTGAGAAGATTGAACAGTTCGAAGACCANATACAAAACATCTANACGGGATAATCATGTTTCTTTANAGAACACAACCAAAGACGACAGATACAAACAACATCATCAATCTCCATAGTAAGGAGACGATGTTACGAGGAATTCGTGATGTAACACCAACCTTTGGTGGCAAGTCTCCACATAGGAATGACTTCATCACTTTGTTCACAGACGGATGTGTTCTTGATGGTATGTTGACACTTGCTGGATATGATAACATTCTTGTTGTCACATCATTCGAAGATAACAACTATGAACGTCTAAGAGATAGAAACTACAGACCAGTCAATAGTGCGGGTGACCACATGTTGCCTATCATTCACAAACTNAATGGTTCGCATGGTAACATATATGTCACCAAGGTTCTCAATGGCGANAGTTTNTNTTCCAAACTATATGACCAGTATGNTATCAAAACCGTTGACTCTAATTCTTATTTTAAAATCGATGGCGACCTGAAACTAAAAACTGATGTTAAATTTGATGCGGTTGTTCTGTTGGGTTGTGAATCATACAAGACAGGTAAATTTTCTATCAAGGAAATCAAAGCAAAGTTTGCAAAGTATTGTGTCGAAGACTTTGATTTGATTGATGTGTATCGTGGTGACCGCAGAATAATCACAGGCGGAACAAAGTCTATAGATACTATTAAGAGTAAGATGATTGAAACTGTGAATACACCAACAATAATTTATGACTTCAATACCAGACTAAACGAAAGTAAAGACTGGTCACATATGAGAGAGAAACTTCAATACTTCAGATTGGTATTGAATTTCGAACACATGAACAAATACTATAAGGTCTATTAATTATGTATGACGATAGTTATTACATCGTGAAGTCTAAAACAGACGTTACAAATACTTTAGTTTTCACGAAGGAATCACAGGATAATTTCCTAAGTGAGTTAAAGTCTCATATATCAACATATTGTAATGAATATAATACACAAAGCCCTTTGATAAACATTGAAAACGAAATAAGAGAAACACTTTTCTATCATGTAATGGCATCTAATGTAAGAAATAGTTTTGTTACATTATCACAATATGAAAATGTATTGTTTGTCCCATCATTTAAGGATAGCAGACATTCTTCATATTGGGTATCAGAATCGCCTTATTATATACAGACTTCAAATATTGAGTTGCACTTAACGCCGATAATTAATAAAAAATTCGAAGCATCTCCGAACATATATGTTGCATATCCAGACTCACATGTCAGTTTGTATAAATACATTATGGAACAATATGGTGTAAACATAGTCTCTTCTAATAAAATGTATAATCTGGGAGATGACACCTATACAGTAACTCCACCAGAAGATGTTTTGTTTGACGCTGTTTATTTGGGTGGTGTTGATAATCTATCGGACGGTTATTTTAATGCGACTGATATAAAGGCAGATTTTTCACATTGTTGTTCGGATAATTTTGACTTGATTGATGATTTTGTTGATGATAATAAAAAAATAGAATTTTATATGGGTGATTCACTTGTTAATTATGAGTGGAATTCCGATAATAGAATAGTTGGGATAGAAAAATCAAATTCGGAGATTTCATCTTACATATCAGCGCATTTCGCACCAAAAACTCTCATAGAATCTGATGAGCTCCATCAAAATACAAGTGCGGTTCTAACAAAAGTTATAGATGACGGACTAAAGGTATACTAATGTTAAAGTTTAAACATTTTCTCAATGAGGGTGTCGATGACCCCGCAATCTTTAAAGCAGTATTCCTTGCAGGTGGGCCTGGGTCTGGTAAATCATTCATCGTAGGTAAGACTGGTCTTCCTGTTCTTGGATTCAAAGTCGTCAACTCTGATGATGCATTCGAGAATGCAATGAAGAAGGCTGGTAAAGTGATGACTCCTGACGAAATCTTCTCCGACGAAGGTCAAGAGATTCGTGGTAGAGCAAAGGCGTTGACTGGTAAGAAACAAGCAATGTATATCACAGGTCGTCTTGGTCTAGTCATTGACGGAACTGGTAAAGATTTTGCAAAGGTGAGAAGACAAGCCAAGGTTCTTCAAGACTTGGGTTATGACACTGCAATGATTTTTGTGAACACCGACCTTGATACTGCAATCGAAAGAGATAAGTTGCGTGACCGTTCAGTTGGTGAAAAAGAAGTTACCCAGATGTGGAAAGATGTTCAAAAGAACATTGGTGCTTTCCAACAGATGTTCGGTAAGAAAGATATGCTCGTAGTTGATAATTCAACTGGTAAAGACTTCAAGAAAGAAACGCTCCGTGCATATCGTGATGTTCAGAAGTTTATCAAACGTGAACCCGATAATCCACTCGCAAAGAAATGGATTAAACAGGAACGGGCAAAGAAAAAGAGAAACTAAGTTCTCTTCTCCAATTCTTCAACACGTTTTTCTAGAGTTTCAATCCTATTGAATAATGTTACTAAATCATTCAGGGGTTGACTCGATTTCGCTAAGTCTTCTCTAATCTTCCGACCCATATAATCCCAATAACTCTCACGTTTCATAATCAATCCTGTTCAATCGATGAAGGAGACTCGCAATCTTACGAGACTCTTCGTCATTTAAACTATTACCATAGTTGTGCATATACACTTGTAGTGATTTGCGAATGAACGCATAGTCCTCTGGAGCAAAGACCGCACGTGGTTTTACTTTAGAGTTTGAATTCATTGTCTTTGCGTTCCACATATTGCAAACCTTCACTAGCGCATAAGAATACACCAGCAACAATACCAATCACCGAAAACTCTACGATGTTAATACCAATCAATGCGCCACCTAGAGCAATACCGAAGATGTTAGACTCCTTAGAGTTCAAAAATGCTTTTACTTTTTCCACAACCTATTCCTCAATATAAATGATTTCAGAGTTTTGAACGACAACCAATTTATCTTGGTCACCAAATTTGTTGAGTGATTTGTGATTTTGCAGGTCACGGTCAGTCAACTTGTCAAACGAGAAATTCTCGTCAAGTTTGAAGAGACGATACGTGTTGTCGTCTTGAGGCAATTCAGGATGCAAGTCCTGAAGGATTTGTTCTACTGTTACTGTCATTTTATGCTCCATGCTGTTGGTGAACTCGGCAGGGTTCGAACCTGCAACCCTCGGAGTAGAAATCCGATGCGCTATCCAGTTGCGCCACGAGTCCTTTTTCTATTCTCTAATAATAACACAATCAGGGTATTTTGTCAAACACTTTTTTCCAGTATTTGGCATTAATTTCACGAGCGATTTTCAACTTTCTAATGATATCAGTGTCGGTGATTTTACCAGAGTTAACATCTTTCTCATATGTCACTATAAAATGTTTTGCTTCTCTAATCTTCACGTTTCTTATGAACTTCTGTTCTTACATTATCAGGAACATTGATTTTGATGTTATCATGCTTGTGGTGTAAGACGAACTGGACATTTTTGAACTCGTTGAAAATACCTTCCCAGATAGGTCTCCAGTTATTTGCAAGACGAACAGTGTTCATCGTTCCTCTATCTGATTCTAATAACAAGTCAGTAAAACTCTCAAGGTTCATGTCAAAGATACTATCAAACCCATAGATGTGAACTTCTTCGGCTCGCATCTTGTTACATGCGTAGTGAACTGCCATATGACCACAGTTGAAGTTAGTTGCAGCCATTCTAGGATTATTATTTACATCAGCATACTCTGGAATATGTTGATAGAAACCCTTGATGAGATGTGAGTATTTGAGATAGAATGAACCTGATTGTTCCATCCAAATCTTAGGGCGTGTTCCTAAAACCCAGTCATACATATCCAGTTGAAGATGACCTTCTTGAAGTGCCTTCATCATTTTGAAGTCAACCATACATGTTGCATAGACTTCCTTACGAGGAACTTCAAAGGGAGGCATGTTACAAATCAGAAGTTTGCCTGGCGCTCCTCTCTTGAAGAGTCCTGCGCTTGGGCCATTACCTAATACATTAACTCTCATCGATAATCACATACTCTCTATTCGCAACATGTGCTTCTTCAATGGCCTCTTTAGATTGACCATAATACGCAACAGCATGATGTTTATCAATCATATAATCATTGATAGATTGGTCTGCATAGTTTGTGGTTCTCCACAACTCACCCAGAATACGACCAAACTTACCCTTACCGTCCTTATGTGTTTTCAAAACAATACCGCCTTCATCATCCAACAAACCAGTCAGGAAGTCTTTAGCAGCAAGACCGTATTTCTTTTCTTCGAGGTCACGTGTGCGTGACTCAGGCGTATCAATACCATACATGCGAATACGTTGTTTACGCATCCATACACCAAATCCTAAATCGATGTCTACATCAACCGTATCACCATCAATAATTTTTACCACATTACATCTATATTCATACATTTTCAATCTGCTTTCTTATTACATCATTTCCTTTGCGTCCAGTATGATGGACAATCTTTGGGTTTCTTACGTTTATACCATCTATGTAGTCCAATCGTAAAGTATTATATGTGTGGGGCAACGAGTTGATATATGTAAGTTTCTGAAGTGGGTCACCGCCCATCATCAGATATAATACCTCTTGGTCACCTTGAACTGGATTACGAATACATTCATCTGCCCACATCTTGAGAATGTTAGGCGTTCCCTCAACTAGAACAACTCCAGAGTTATACCATTCACCCAGTTCATTTCTACGTTTAGTCCACGGTCTGTCTTCTACCATACCGAGACGATGTGGTTCTGACAAATCAAAGATATGTTCGATGTTGCCCTTGATTTCACAATCAGTATCCAACCAACATACCTTACTCACATTATCAAGATGAGATGCGTCAAGCAAAGCACGAGGTTTCTTGAACCATCCTTTCGCTTCACTGATGACCTCAAAGATTTCTTCGAAGTCTTCGTAGACCTGTTGAAACATATAATCACTCATACCAAAATCAGCAAGAACAAGTCTGCCGTCTGGATTGTGTTCACGGAAGTTATGAATGAACCACGGGAGTTGCCATTCTGTCTTCTCATCACACCCTGTTAGAAATACTTCACGCATCGATTATATCATAACCTTTCTTCCAGTTGTGTTTCGCAAGACAACCTTCTTCTACTTGGATTGTCGTAAACGAATCCTGTGCTTCCGCAACGAATGGATAGTATTCTTGTAACCACGGAAATGTATCTAGATTCAAATAAACATCTGTCGGTTTCGCATACATCGGTGCATTCTCTACAAGCAGTCTCGCGCCTGCGGGCGTGACCATGTATGCATGTGCGCCTGGAAAGTATTTCTTGGTTGTTAGTGGATTGATACCAAGAGTTTTTGGCGTATTGAATCGACCATAAGAAGGCGCACCAATGTTCATCGCATAACGAAATGGTTGTGTAGGAATCGGAGCAGTCATCACTGCGTCATGTTCAAAGATTGCATAGTTCTCATTACCTTCAGCGCAACGTTTCCATATTGAGTAGTGAGACAGAAAGGCAGAAATACAGTTTAGATTACGAGAGTATCTTTCATCAAATGCATTGGGCGGAATACCAAACTCTTCCAACATCTCTAATGGTTCATCTCTCGGCGTGATTGCGTCAAACAACATTATGTCTAATCCGAACTTTTTACCAGAAGCAACACATCTTTGTGCGACCTTCACCGAGTTAGGATTATCTGTGATTGTGATTACATGTGCTTTCATTGTGTTGTGGTTGATTTCAACCCCTTCTGTATTATGGTATAGTAAGGATACACGATTTGTAACCACGGGAAAAACTGTTTACACATCAACGCATCGTTAGGCCACATACCAACTTCCTTGACCTTACTTAGTAGTTTCTTAGCACCCTTCGGTGTGATGACATATGCAGAGTTGCCCGCAAGACCCTGTGGAACATCCCAGTCATCGACAGTAGGGACACTCTGTAAACCAAAGGTTTTCTTTACTTGTTCATCAAAGACTTGAGCTCGACGAGTCGCACCAATAGGATTATTAAGACCTACTATACCACCTTTAAATCCTTTTGTCAAGTCAGAAAATTTAAACTGACGTGTAAACAAAGCGTCATGTTCCAAAACTACAATCGTCTCATCTAGGTCAATAGATTTCTGCCAACATCTCATGTGAGATACCATACATGCTATACGGTTTGCGGGATTCGCTGTAGGATAGTGAGTTAGTTTCAATCCTGTTTTCATATCAAGACCATCTTGTTCAGGTCGGACAGGATATGTCCAATCAATACCTGTCATTCCGATAGCGTCAATATCTTCGGTGATTGTGTTGGGAGTAGTTGCGGGTAGAATAATCGGTTCAAGTTCTGATTTAGTCTTTTTAATTGACTCAATCAATAAACGAGTTGCTACAGTCGCATCGTGGTTATTCACCAAACTAATTATGAAGGTTTTCATCAACATCTTTCACTACTTGCCAATGTGTTGCGGAATATGCCCCACCATGATATGACTTATGATATATTCCGAAAGGTTCGGATAGTATTTGATACCACCCCTCTTCCGCACCTATTAATCTCTTCTCTTTATATAGTCGGTCTACTAATTCACAATCCCAAGAATCATATGGATGAATTATTAACGCATCATTGATGAAGAATATGGTATCATCATCAGGGCCTTCTCTTATAGTTTTGTGATAACCATATCTTCTATCCGAATTGCCAAATATTGTGTTGAATCCCAATGTAATAATATTATCATAGGATTGTTTTATGTATTCCGACCAATCAATATTATCAGCAACTATCGTCTCAAATCTCGCTCTTATTACTATGTCGCATTTTGGGATATTTCTCATCATATGATTATGAATTAAAATTTGTTTGTTCCAGTCTCTACTACGAGGAGGTGGTCTTGTTCTTCTAAATCTACTCTGATTGTCGGGATATGGTTTAGTATCTTTTATAGGATGGTATTTAACTTTTGGTTCATTCATATAGAAATCTGCATCATACGCAGAACCAGTATATGTTGCAGTGTAAAAATCATCATGAGGAATCAGTTCTCTTAATCGGTCTGTAAAATCAATATCCTTCCATTTACCCGAAACACACAACGCAACACTTAACGACATAGATATGCCTCCAAGTCTTCGGGTGTTCCTAGACCCCACATACCGTCAACCTTGTATGTGGAAATTATACGTCCATCCTGAATGGCGTTATTATATACAGGACAGACATAGAACTCATCATTGACTCTCTGATTCAATGCAATCATATCTTCTGCATACTTCACATAGTCACTGCCTTTTTTCCAGTAGTAAAATCCTACAGTTGCTTCATTACTGATTGGATTCTTTTCTGCGACCTCAGTGACCATACCAAGTCCGTCAGTTTTTGCATATGACCATTTAGGATGGGTGGATTCAAATGTGACGATACCACCATCNACATCAGATTCAGTCATTCTATACATGAATTCNATTACGTTCCACTCAACAAACTGGTCAGAGTTTGCGATGAACAAAGGATTATCGTTATCAATAAATTCCTTCGCAAGAAGTGTGGTGCAAGCAGCACCTTCGGTCACACCATCGACCTCTACAATCTTACAGTTAGGCATAATCAGATTCAACATTGAGTCAAGATTATATTTCTGTCGATGGTCTTTTTGAACGATAAAGATATAGTTCGCAACCAGNCCCAGATTCTCTACAACAGTTTGAATCATAGGTTTACCATTGACATCAATCAATGGTTTGGGAAATGTATATCCTGCANCTGCGAAACGACTACCCGCCCCCGCCATCGGAATGATAACGTTTAGATTATTATCTATCCACTCTGGTTTNATAGGTTCACCTATTATCAATGGTATCAGACTTTCATCTACTGCATTCGGAGAACTAACTCTAATCACATTTGCCCCTGAACGTTGTGCTGCGAGTAGACCCGTTGGAGAGTCCTCAATAATTATAGTCTCTTCGGGTAATACCCCACATTGGGACATTGCTTTCCAATATATTTCTGGGTGTGGTTTTGGGTGGTCTACATCGTTAGCAGACAAAGAAAAAGAACATAGGTCAACAACACCAATTCGGGATAGGCATTTATCCACAGTCCTTTTAATCGCGTTAGAACATACTCCAATTTCATAACCTTCTTCATCTAACCTTTCAAATAATCTAACAATCTTTTCGTTTTTTTCAATTTCTTTTAATTTTAGATGTGTGAATCTCTGTTTGTTGAGACTTATTTGTAGTTTCTCATCATCCGAAAAACCCATCATGTCTAGTTTCTGATTGGTTGTTAAACCATCATAGACTCTCAGATGTTCTTCCTGAGTTATTGCACGGTCACCTAGTGCTTTGTTTAGTGCCTCATAGTGGATATTCTTCGTATCAACCAATACACCATCTAGGTCAAAGAGAACAAGTTTAATCATTTTTCAATAGTCAGAATATACGTATCACCACAGTTAGTTTCTTTACGCCTGTCATGATGTTTAACCTTATATTTCTCAAGTTCAGTCATCATACGAATATGTTCCATCATAACGTATCGGTCACTATGTCTTGTCAACCAAGGGTGAGCGAGTTCTTTGTCGTTCATCTTATCCAAAGGCCACACATCCTCAATGAAGTATACACCATCATCCTTGAGGAACTGAAAACAGTTTTGCCATGTCAGTCGGTTTGCTTCAGGCCAATGTGCGCCATCGTCAATGATGAAGTCGAACTTTACATCACCCCATTCATTTCGCATCTTACTTGGAAGTGAGGCATCTGTAGAGTCTGCCTTCAACCACTTCACTCGTTTCTCACTCAGAATGTCAAGGTCTTCGGGTCTTGTGCGAACAAAGATGTCTGTTGTGTAGATAGTAGCGTTGGGAAAGTATTCATGAAACGCACGAGTAGACGCACCCTTGAATGTTCCAATCTCAAGAAGATTGATTGGTTCTTCTCTTACAGACTCAAAGTATTTCTCATACTCTTTATAATAATGATGTTTCTCTGTTCCTTTATCACAATCATATTTGTCAAATAGTTCTTTAAGCATTCCAATAATTCCTCGTTGCCCCTGTATCAAAATCAAATCCCCAATAGTCAATGTCCTTTTGATACCAATCAGCGACAATCTGTATAGTTTCTTTAGTGTATATATCCTTATAAGATATATTGTATCCTGTAACGTTATTTGGTTTTACGTTACGTTTTAAATTAAAATATAAATTTATATCCTCATTATAGTTTTC
>JGI26083J51738_10002049_pt1 | contig 10563 bp, 10 predicted proteins | sample SaaInl85LU_5_DNA_FD_51738 | JGI IMG/M metagenome (IMG submission 51738)
GGCTCAGGCCGGGCGTTTTGTTCGGGGCAGGATTTGGGCGCGGAGGGAAATTTTGCGGATATCGATCTCGAGCGCACGTTGAAAGATGAATATGTGCCNATGCTCAAAGCCATTACNGAATGCCCGGTTCCGACNATTTCTGCNGTCAATGGTCCGGCTGCGGGAGCGGGNGCGAATTTGGCGCTTGCAGCGGACGTGGTGATTGCAGCTGAATCTGCTTATTTTGTGCAGGCCTTCACCCGTATTGGTCTTATACCCGACGCGGGCGGCACCTATCTTTTGCCGCGGCAAATGGGTCTGGCTAAGGCCATGGGTGCGGCGCTTTTTGCTGATAAAATTTATGCGCGGCAGGCCAGTGAGATGGGCATGATCTGGGAGAGCGTCGCTGATGAGAAATTTGAGACCCAATGGCAGGCCCGAGCCGCGCATTTGGCCTCGGGTCCGACAGAAACATACGGCCATGTAAAAACGGCCATTCGCCAGAGTCTTTCCAATTCCGAAGAAGACCAGCTTGAGCTGGAAGCGCGCTTGCAAGGCGCCTGTGGCCGCACCCGTGATTTCAAAGAGGGGGTGACAGCCTTTCTGGACAAGCGCACTGCCAAGTTTGAAGGTCGGTGACGCGGCTTGAGTGAAAGAATGCTCCTAGATACCTGAGCCTTTGATTAAATCCCCTATTCCCGGGCGCAAGAGCGGCGCATTGCAGGGGAATAGGGGGAAGAAACTTTGCTCTAGCGTTTCTCGATATCCACATAGTCCCGCGTGGTCTCGCCGCAATACAGCTGGCGGGGGCGGCCAATCTTCATGGTTGGATCTGAGATCATCTCTTTCCATTGTGAAATCCAACCGACCGTCCGAGACAGGGCGAAGATCGGTGTGAACATCGAAGTTGGAAAGCCCATGGCCTCCAAGATAATGCCCGAGTAGAAATCAACATTTGGGAAGAGTTTCTTCTCGGCAAAATATGGATCGGCCAGGGCAGCTTTTTCCAACTCTTTGGCCACTTGCAAGATGGGGTTATTCTCAACGCCCAAAAGCTCCAGAACTTCATCTGCCGATTCTTTAAGAACCGTCGCGCGCGGGTCGATGTTTTTGTAAACCCGGTGCCCAAAGCCCATCAGACGGAAGGGATCGTCTTTGTCTTTGGCGCGGGCGATAAACTCTGGAATGCGGTCGACCGTGCCGATTTCATTGAGCATTTCCAGGCAAGCTTGGTTTGCGCCGCCATGTGCCGGACCCCAAAGACAGGCAATTCCAGCTGCAATGCAGGCAAATGGATTGGCCCCAGAGGAGGACGCCAGACGAACCGTAGAGGTCGAGGCATTTTGCTCATGATCTGCATGAAGGGTGAATATCCGGTCCATCGCGCGCGACAAGATAGGGTTCACCTCATAGTCTTCGGCAGGCACCGCAAAGCACATGCGCAGGAAGTTTGAGGCATAATCCACATCATTGCGTGGATAAACAAAGGGCTGTCCAACCGTGTATTTATAGGCCATGGCTGCAATTGTTGGCATTTTCGCGATCAAACGAATGGACGCGACCTCGCGCTGGTGCTGGTCGGTAATATCGGTTGAATCGTGATAGAATGCCGACATGGCTCCAACAACACCGGTCATAATGGCCATCGGATGGGCATCACGGCGGAAGCCGCGGAAGAAATTGACCATCTGTTCGTGCAGCATGGTGTGATTTGTCACCAGGCTTTCAAACTCTTCGAGCTCAGTTGCATTTGGCAAGTGACCGTTGAGCAACAAAAAGCACACTTCCAAATAGTGGCTTTGCGAGGCCAGCTGATCAATCGGATAGCCTCGATGCAGCAATACGCCGGCCTCTCCATCAATGAAGGTGATGGTCGAATCGCAGGCGGCGGTTGAGGTGAAGCCCGGGTCATAGGTAAAGACATTGGCCTGTGCATAGAGCTTTCGAATATCTACCACATCCGGTCCGGCTGTCGGCGACATCACTGGAAGGTCATAGGTGGTCCCGTTCAGGGTCAGTTTGGCAATGTTTTGTACGTCATCGGTCATATTATTCTCATCTTCCCAGTTCAGCATGGTCTCAAAGGGCCTGCTCAACTTATATCGTTTAGCCGTGCAATGGTTTCATCCCGGCCCAACACTAACATCATGTCAAATACACTCGGCGAGGTAACGCGTCCTGAAAGTGCGGCCCTTAGTGGGGCTGCCAACTTGCCCATTTTTGTCTCATGGGACAGTGCAAGGCGTTCAACCATACCTTCCAGTTCTTCTCGCGTCCAGATAGCATTTTGCAACTGCGGCGTCAATTCATTCAGTATACTAATGGATACTGAATCAAGCGCTTGGAGCGCTTTCTCTTCCAGATTCAAAGGGCGAGACTGAAGTATAAATGATGATTTATCAATAATTTCCAGCATGGTTTTCGCGCGTTCCTTGACGCAATAAGCGCCGGACAGGAAGAGAGATTTTTGTGCATCACTCAAAGGGTCAGCCTGGGTTGCCGCCAGATATTCCTCCAGTTCATGCAGCAATGCAGCATCATCGGTCTGCGCGATGTGTTGGCCGGAAATATTGGCCAATTTTTTGAAGTCAAACCGCGCGGGTGATTTGCCAATGTGCTCAAGGTCAAACCAGGATTGCGCTTGGGCATCGGTAAAGAACTCGTCATCCCCATGGCTCCAGCCTAAACGCGCCAGATAATTGCGCATTCCGGCGGCCGAGTAGCCAAGCGCTTGATACTCCTCAACCCCTGTCGCGCCGTGGCGCTTGGACATTTTCTTGCCGTCCGGCCCATGAATGAGCGGGATATGCGCATAGGTTGGCAGATCCCAGCCCATGGCCAGGTAAATCTGAATTTGCCGCGCCGCATTGTTCAGGTGATCGTCGCCGCGAATAACATGGGTGACGCCCATATCATGGTCATCGACCACAACAGCGAGCATATAAACGGGGCTGCCATCTGATCGGAGCAGAACCATGTCATCAAGCTGATCATTGCGGATGACAACATCCCCTTGCACCTGATCCTTGATGAGCGTTTGCCCCTCGCGCGGGGCTTTGAGCCGCACCACATAGGGCGCGTCAGGGTGATCCCCCTCTTCGGCATCACGCCAGGGGGAGCGAAACAGTGTCGAGCGTTTCTCCGCTTGCGCCGCCTCTCGAAAGGCGGCGATTTCCTCTTGCGTGGCAAAGCACTTATAGGCGTGGCCCGCTGCCAGCATTTGCGCGGCCACATCCGCGTGACGCGCCGCATTGGCCGCTTGACTGACCGGCGTGCCATCAAAGTTCAAGCCAAGCCAAGCCAAACCCCGGTAGATGGCCTGGGTTGAGGCCTCGGTTGAGCGCTCCTTATCTGTATCTTCCACCCGCAGCAAAAATTGCCCGCCGTGGCGCCGAGCGAAGAGCCAGTTGAACAGCGCCGTGCGCGCCGAGCCAATATGCAATGTTCCGGTCGGGGAGGGGGCAAAACGGGTGACTACGGGGGTGTCAGACATGATGTTCATCTTTCGCAAAGGAAAAGGGCGCAGACTGTACCTAAGGCGCATCCATAGAGAGGACAAGTGCAGCATTGGTCTTGGATTTGGGCAGCGGTGGAGTCTGCGCTGCAGGCGCAGGCGCAAAACCTGATGCATTGGACCGCTCTTGGTTTTGGCTTGGGAATTGCGGCCTATTTTGGAGTGCCGCGCGAGCCAGGACCATTGGTCTTCCTAGCCGCCAGCCTCTCTGCGGGCCTATGTGTGGGGCTTGCGATCCGATTTCGCACTGGAATAGCGCGGTTGCTAATCGTGATCGCCGCTCTGGCGGGTGGGTTTGCCTGGAGTCAATATCGGGCCCATGCGGTCTCTGGCCCTGTTCTGTCAGAGCGGTTTTATGGTGCGGTGCAGGGGCGGGTTGTCGGCATTGATCGCAGCCTGTCTGAAAAGCCGCGCCTAACTTTGGATCACTTGGTGTTGGGCTCATTGCCGCAGCACGCCACGCCAAACCGTTTGCGCGTGGCGCTGCATGGGAGGGCACAAGAGAATATGCCACAGATCGGCGACATCGTCTTGCTCGCAGCGCATTTGTCGCCGCCGCCCGGGCCGGCTGAACCCTATGGCTATGATTTTCAACGACAGGCTTGGTTTGCGCAATTGGGTGCGGTGGGATACACGCGCAGCCCCGTGATGATCTGGCGCGCGGCACCGGCCGATCAGGGCGGGCTCATCGTTCAAAAATGGCGTCAGAAGATCGGCGCGCATATGGCGGCGCATATGCCAGCCCGCACCGCAGGGGTGGCGGTGGCCATCACGGTTGGTGACCGAATGTATCTTGATCGAGAGGTGCAGCAAAGCTTGCGCGCGGCGAATCTTTCGCATCTTTTGGCGATTTCTGGCCTGCATATGGGCCTGCTCACCAGTCTGGTGTTCTTTTTAACGCGGGCCCTTTTGTCCTGTCTGCCCTATCTTATTTTAAACTGGCCGATCAAGAAAATAGCCGCGATGATGAGCATAGGGGTTGGGGCGGGGTATCTGATGCTCTCCGGTGCCAGTGTTGCGACCGAGCGGGCGTATATTATGGCCTTTACCATCTTCGCCGCTGTGCTGCTCGAGCGGCGTGCGATCACCTTGCACGCGCTGGCGATTGCTGCAATTTTGGTTTTGCTGCTCCGGCCGGAGGCCCTGCTGGGTCCGGGCTTTCAAATGTCATTTGCAGCCACTGGCCTTTTGATCATTGTGTTTAACGCGATGAGCCAATGGACATGGGCGGCGCGCTGGCCGTGGGGCACGCGGTATTTGATGGGATCTGTGGTCTCGGCAGTGGTGGCTGGCCTTGCCACTGCCCCGATCGCAGCGGCGCATTTCAACATACTGCCGCATTACGGGGTCTTGGCAAATGTTGTCGCGGTTCCGATTATGGGGTTTGTGGTCATGCCCAGTGCGATTTTGGCCGCAGCGCTGGCCCCCTTTGGGGGAGAGGCGTTGGGGTTTTGGGGCATGACCTTGGGGCTAGGAGCAATTTTGGATGTTGCGAGCCATGTTGCAGATCTTCCCCATTCGGTCAGCCATATCAAAGCACCACCGCCAAAGGTATTGGGTCTATTGGCGGCATCTGTGCTGTTTGGAATTTTGTGGCAGGGTCGATTGCGATATCTTGCTGTTATTCCCGCCTGTGCCGCTTTGATTTGCTGGGTTATGTCTCCTCGCCCGGATGTATTGATCAGCGGTGATGGGCGTTTGGTTGGTGTGATGGTGCAGGGTACAAGGGTTCTGAATGTCGCAAAAGGTTCAGGCTTTGTGGCGCGCAGCTGGCTTGAGAATGACGGGAACCCCATCTCTCAAAAATCTGCCTATGGGGCTATGCCATCTTGGCTCGAGATTGTGGACAAAGGGTCTCACCCGATGCGCCCCTGTCAAGCCGCGCTGGTGGTTGTGCAAGATTGGCGGTCTGAGCCGGCCTGCGATGGTTTTGATTTGGAGGCGCTGGCAACTGCGGGGGGCGTGGCAGGACGCTTCGATAGCTCCGGCAGGCTGCAATGGATCACGGTCAGACAGGCTATCGGACACAGGCTTTGGAACAGCGCAGAGTTGCGGGATGCGAAAGGCCACGATCCAGCAGGCCTTAAAGCGCGTTAATAGGTGCGGATCAGGCCCACCAATTTGCCCTGTACTTTGACTTGATCGTCGCGGAATACGCGGGTTTCATAGGCAGGATTGGCCGCTTCAAGCGCGATGGCGCTGCCATTGCGGCGGAACCGTTTCAAAGTGGCCTCGTGATCTTCGACCAAGGCGACGACGATATCGCCATTCTGGGCTGTGCTGGTTTCTCGGATCACCACCACGTCACCGTCATTGATTCCGACCTCGATCATCGAGTCGCCCTTCACCTCCAGCGCGTAATGCTGACCGGCGTTTGAGATCATGTCGCCCGGCACAGCCACATCACGCGCGTAGTCTTGAATTGCAGAAATAGGCACGCCAGCTGCGATGCGACCCATCATCGGCAATGATCTCACGTCTGCCGAATCCAGATCAATGGCATCACGTGGCCGGTCAGGACGATCCCCAGCAATCAGCCGCGGTGCAAACCCGCGTGTCGCGGGTTGCATCTGTTCGGGCATCCGCAGAATTTCAATGGCCCGCGCCCGATGCGCCAGGCGGCGAATGAATCCGCGTTCCTCGAGGGCCGTAATCAAGCGGTGGATACCGGATTTTGATTTGAGATCGAGCGCCTCTTTCATTTCGTCAAAGGATGGGGAGACGCCATCGACCTGCGTGCGCGCGCGGATAAACTCAAGCAGTTGCAATTGCTTTTTGGTTAGCATGACATCATCTCCCAAGGTTGAGTCAATTCGCCGTGTTTGGGTAATGTTCTACTCTCGTTCCCCTTTTGTGTCAAGCTGTTTTGCATGACTTACAAAGGAATATAACGCATCTCGCTGCCTTTGGGCATGGCGGGGGCCTGGATTGGAGCAATCGCGAGTGCGTTTGCGCCGCTCAAGATGCTCAGCAAAGAGCTGTCTTGCCGTGTGGCCACATGCAGAGCGCCATCTATCAAAGTGGCGCGCATATAGTGTTCTCGGGCGCCATTGGCGGGAAGATCATGGGCCAGTGGCGCGGTTTGCTGCGCGCGCGGACCGGCCGGCAGACCGAGCATCTTTTCGATCAAGGGCAGCACGAAAATCTCGCCGCAGACCATGGCGGACACTGGGTTGCCCGGAAGGCCAATCATCGCCCGCCCGCCCATACGCCCGGCCATCAAGGGTTTCCCGGGGCGCATTGCAACTTTGTAAAAAGATTGCTCCAGCCCGAACTCGGCCGCGGCCTGCGCCACCAAGTCATAATCGCCCACAGAGGCGCCACCAATGGTCAGGACCAGATCAGCATCACGGGTCAGGGCAAAGACCTCCGCCAAGGAGCCCAACCGATCGCGGGCAATCGGCAATATTCGCGCCTCTGCGCCAGCTTTTTGCAGCATAGCGGCGAGCCCATAGCTGTTTGACGCGATGATTTGGTCGTCACGGGGGGCATCGCCGGGCTGTACCAATTCATCGCCTGTGGCGATAAGGGCAACCTTCGGCCTGCGGGTCACATTGGGGCGCGGGACATTCATTGCGGCCAAAAGCGCGATGTCTTGCGCAGACAGGCGGCGCGGGGCGCGCAACTGATGACCTTTGGTGAAATCACTGCCAGCAGGGCGCCGATGGGCCGCATCATTTGGACCGTCAATCAGCGTGATTTGTCCATCTTTGGCGCAGACATTCTCTTGAATAAGGACATGGTCAGTGCCTTGGGGCAGGGGTGCGCCGGTGAATATCCGCGTGGCCTGGCCGGCGGCAACGGGACTTGAAAAAGGATGCCCGGCCGCAGATTCGCCAATCACCTGCCATGTTTGCGCGCCGGCTGCGAGATCGGTGGCGCGGATTGCATAGCCATCCATGGCCGCGGCGGCGAAGGGCGGTTGATCGCGGTTGGCTGTGACGGTTTGGGCCAAAACCCGCCCCTGTGCGTATTGCAGGGCAATGTCTTCGCTTGGCAGCGCGTCGCTGAGTGCCAAAATATGGTCAAGCGCCTCTCTAACCGAAATCATAGCGCCGAACGCCGCCAGGTGCCGGACTTGCCGCCTTGCTTTTCTTCGAGCTGAATGGACTCAATGGTGATGCCTTTATCGACGGCTTTCATCATGTCATAGACCGTAAGGGCCGCTGTGCTGGCGGCGGTGAGGGCTTCCATCTCAACTCCGGTTTGCCCGCGTGTTTTCACGGTGGCGGTGATCAGGACCCGGTGAGTTGCCCGATCAGGCTCAAGATCGACCGTGACCTTAGTGATCGGCAACGGATGGCACAGGGGGATCAGCTCAGAGGTTTTCTTTGCGGCCATAATCCCCGCTATGCGGGCGACAGCCAGCGCATCGCCCTTTTTCAAAGTCCCCTCCAGCAAGACATCCATGGCCGCTTGTGTGAGCTGCACGATGGCCGTTGCAGTGGCCATACGATCTGTGTCGGATTTTCCAGAGACATCGACCATATGGGCGTGTCCGGCCTCATCAAGATGGGTCAGTTTTGACATTTAAATCCTATCTGGCATCCGCGGATTGGCCAAAAGAGTTCGCGTGGCCTGCGCCACATCGTTCTGACGCATCAGGCTTTCGCCAATGAGGAAGGTTCGGGCGCCATGNCCGGCCAGATCGGCCAGATCTTCGGCTGTGTAAATCCCGCTTTCGGCAACTATGGTTTTGTCCGCTGGCACGCGCTGCGCGAGACTGCGGGTGGTGTCCAGAGTAACATCAAAGGTGTTGAGATTGCGGTTGTTGATGCCAATCAAGGAGGATTTGAGCGCAAGGCCGCGGTCCAATTCAGCCGCGTCATGCACTTCAATCAAGGCATCCATGCCCCAGGCCGTGGCGGCCGCTTCCAATTCTGCCGCTTGGCTGTCCGNGACGGAGGCCATGATAATCAAGATACAATCAGCACCCAAGGCGCGGGCTTCTGCGACCTGATAGGTGTCATACATGAAGTCTTTGCGCAGCGCCGGTAGGGTTGTGGCGGCGCGGGCGGCGGTGAGATAGCTGTCATCCCCCTGAAAGGACGGCCCATCTGTCAGAATAGACAGGCAGGTCGCACCGCCTTGCTCATAGGCACGGGCCAGTGCGGGCGGATCGAAATCTGCACGAATGAGGCCTTTCGAGGGCGAGGCCTTTTTTCACCTCTGCGATCAAAGCATAACCGGTCTGAGCGGCTTCTTTGAGGCGGCTGGCAAAGCCGCGCAGGGGGGACGCCGCGCGGGCGGCTGCTTCAACCTCGGCCAAAGAGACGGCCGCCTTGCGCGCCGCAATCTCTTCAAGCTTATAGGCTTTGATCTTATCAAGAATAGTGTCTGTCATATATTCAGTCCAATTGTCATGCGGCGCTGGTGAGCGCGGCTAAGGCGGTGACTTTGCTTTTTGCCGCGCCGCTGTCGATCGCGCCCGCGGCCAATTCGGCCCCGTCGCTCAGCGAGCTGGCTTTGCCTGCAATTTTCAGCGCGGCCGCAGAATTGAGCAAAACCGCATCGCGGTAAGCGGAGGCTGCGCCATCTAAAAGCGCGGCGAAGGCTTTGCCATTGTCTTCGGGGCTACCGCCGAGAATTGCCTCAAACGGATGCACTGGCAAGCCTGCGTCTTCGGGATGAATTTCAAACTCGACCACCTGGCCATTTTCAAGCGCGGCCACAGCGCTGCTGCCGGTGATGGTGAGCTCATCGGTGCCATCGGCACTGCCATGCACCAGCCAAGCCGCCTCGCTGCCAAGCGCCCGAAGGGTTTCGGCCATGGGGCGGATCAAATCTGCTGAAAACACACCTGTTAATTGCCGTTTGACCCCGGCGGGATTGGTCAGCGGACCCAGGATATTAAAGATCGTGCGCGTGGCAAGCTCAGCGCGGGTGGGCATCACATGNGCGATGGCCGGGTGATGCATAGGGGCCATCATAAAGGCGATGCCGATCTCTTCCAAGGCGCGTTCCACGACATNGACNCCCACCATCACATTGATGCCCANCTGGCNCAAAGCATCGGCGGCGCCGGATTTGGAGCTGAGATTGCGGTTGCCATGTTTGGCCACAGGCACGCCGGCCCCGGCCACCACAAAGGCGGTTGCGGTCGAAATATTCAATGTGCCCTTGCCATCACCGCCAGTACCGACGATGTCCATGGCGCCCATGGGCGCGCGCACGGCGTTGCATTTGGCCCGCATGACGGCGGCGGCGGCGGCATATTCATCGACAGTCTCACCGCGTGTACGCAGCGCCATCAAAAAACCGCCAATTTGGCTTGGGGTGGCCTCTCCATTGAACAGCGCCTCAAAGGCCAGCTCTGCTTCAGCGCGGGTCAAGGGACGGTCGGCGGCTGTCCCAATCAAGGGTTGCAAAGCAGATGTCATGCCAGTTCCTTTGCCATGTTAAGAAAATTGCGCATGAGATGATGCCCATGTTCGGAGGCGATGCTCTCGGGATGAAATTGAACGCCATGAATGGGCAGGGTTTTATGCTGAAGCCCCATGATCGTGCCATCTTCCAATTCCGCAGTCACCTCTAAACAGTTGGGCAGTGTGGCGCGTTCTACAATCAATGAATGATAGCGTGTCGCCTCGAAAGGTGTCGGCAGGTCCGCGAAGAGACCTTGGCCCGTGTGATACATTTTGCCCATTTTGCCATGCACAATCTCATGACAGCGCACGACCGAGCCGCCAAAGGCCTGACCAATGGTTTGATGCCCCAAGCAGACACCCATGAGCGGGACGCGGGCGGCAGCGGCGGCCTCGGTCAGGGCAAGACAGATCCCAGCCTGCGCCGGGTCACAAGGTCCCGGGGACAGGAGAATCGCTGAGGCCCCGAGGGACATTGCCTCTTGCACGTCCAAGGCATCGTTGCGTTTGACCACAACCGTTGCGCCCAACTCCCCAAGATAATGCACCAAATTATAAGTGAAGCTGTCATAATTATCGATCAGCAGTAACATGGGTCGTCCTTTATGTTTTTTTTGCCCCACCGGCGCTCTTTCGGAACAATGGGTCTCGCAATTGACAGATTGGTCGCGGTATAGATGCTCAGGGAACGATGCTATCGTCAAG
>JGI26083J51738_10002077_pt1 | contig 10493 bp, 8 predicted proteins | sample SaaInl85LU_5_DNA_FD_51738 | JGI IMG/M metagenome (IMG submission 51738)
ATTCCTGCACCTGCAGTATCTGAAGGTCCTTTGCAAATGCAAATCACCTCGTTGGACTTTAGTTCGTTCACGGGACGTATTGCTATTGGTCGCGTTACTCGGGGTAAGATCACTGATAACATGCCAATCGCGCTATGCCGCAGAGATGGAACCGTGAAGAAAGCACGGATCAAAGAATTAATGACCTTCGAAGGCTAGGTAAATCGAAAACAAACGAGGCCGTAGCTGGAGAAATCGTAGCTGTAAACGGTATTGAGGGCTTCGAAATTGGCGATACAATTGCTGACCCCGAAACACCAGAGGCAATGCCTACGATGGAAATAGACAAGCCGACCATGAGCATGTTATTTTCCATTAATAATTCGCCTTTCTTTGGTAAAGAAGGAAAACACGTGACTTCACAAAAAATTCGTGAGCGTCTCCAACTCGAGACAGAAAAGAATTTGGCTCTAAAGGTTGAAGACACTGGTGCTGCGGACCAATTCATTGTTCACGGTCGCGGTATTCTTCATTTGGGCATCTTGATTGAAACCATGCGTCGCGAAGGGTACGAATTGCAATTGGGTATGCCACAGGTTATATTCAAAGAAGTAGACGGTAAGAAACACGAACCGATCGAAGAATTGACTGTAGACGTTCCGGAAGAAAGTGCAGGAAAAGTGATTGAATTGGTTACAAAACGCAAAGGCGAACTTCTAGTTATGGAGGCTAAAAATGACCTTACACGTTTGGAATTTGAAATCCCTTCTCGCGGTATCATGGGCTTGCGTAACAACGTTCTTACAGCTACAGCGGGTGAAGCAATTATGGCGCACCGTTTGAAAGAATACCAACCTTATAAAGGAGATATGGACCGTCGTATTTCTGGTGTTCTTATCGCGAAAGAGGCTGGTAAAGCCAGCACGTATTCTATGGATAAACTTCAAGACCGTGGTAAGTTCTTTATCGAACCGGGCGAGCAACTCTACGGCGGTCAAGTCGTAGGTGAAGCCAACCGACCAGGTGATCTAGTAGTTAACCCTTGTATTGCAAAACAATTAAACAACATGCGTGCTGCGGGTAAGGATGATAATTCCGCACTATTTACACCTATCAAATTCAGCTTGGAAGAAGCCATGGAATACATTGGTGCAGACGAATATGTGGAGGTAACGCCTGAAAGCATTCGCTTGAGAAAAATCTTATTGAATGAGAGCGACCGTAAGCGTCAATCGAAATAAAAAAGAAACATAGAAGTGAACTAAAAAGCCCCGCAGTGCGGGGCTTTTTTTTATGCTTCCATCTCGATGAGGATATCTAGTATAGCTGTAGCAGCCTGAGCAATTTTAGTCCCTGGACCAAAGATGCCTGCAACGCCTTGGTCGTACAAGAATTCATAATCTTGGGCAGGAATTACACCTCCCACAATAACAAGAATATCCGCTCTTCCAAGTGCTTTTAATTCTTCCAACACCGCTGGAACTAGACTCTTGTGTCCTGCCGCCAATGAACTAACCCCTAAGATGTGAACATCGTTTTCTACGGCCTGTTTTGCGGCTTCCTTAGGTGTTTGAAACAAAGGACCCATATCCACATCAAAACCTAAATCTGCGAATGAGGTAGCGACTACTTTTGCACCGCGGTCGTGACCGTCTTGTCCCATCTTTGCGACCATAATGCGAGGTCTACGACCGGCCTTCTCCGCGAATCGGTCTGATGCCACTAAGGCCGCTTCAAAATCCTTATTCATTTTCATTTCATTGGAATAAACGCCACTGATGGTCTGGGTTTTTGCCACATAGCGGCCCCAATTTTCTTCTAAAGCTAAGGAAATCTCACCAAGCGTTGCACGCACTTTAGCCGCTTCCACTGCCAAAGCAAGGAGATTGCCTTCCCCACTTTTCGCGCATTTCGACAATGCTGCAAGCGCTTTATCTACGGCTTGTTGATCGCGCGCCGCGCGCAGGGCGGCTAAGCCGGCAACTTGTGCCTCACGCACTTCATCGCCGCGTACCTCAAGAATATCAAGTTCGGCGCGCGCACCATTTTCAAACGCGTTTACGCCCACAATAATGTCCGCTCCACTGTCGATACGCGCTTGCTTTTTCGCTGCGGCCTCTTCGATACGCAGCTTAGGAATACCCGCTTCAATGGCCTTGGTCATGCCTCCCAACGCTTCTACCTCATCCATCAGCGCCGTTGCACGATCGATCAAATCCGCAGTGAGCTTCTCCACATAATAAGAACCTCCCCAGGGATCTGCGGTAAAAGTGATGTCGGTTTCAAGCTGCAAATGCAATTGAGTATTGCGTGCAATGCGTGCGGAAAAATCAGTAGGTAGTGCGATGGCTTCGTCCAAAGAGTTGGTGTGTAAACTCTGTGTGCCACCCATAGTCGCAGCCATGGCTTCTATAGCCGTGCGCGTTACGTTGTTGTATGGATCTTGTTCCGTCAACGACCAGCCGGACGTCTGACTGTGGGTGCGGAGCGCCATAGACTTTGGATGCTCGGCACCCAGTGCTTTCAAATGTTTCGACCAAAGGAATCGGGCCGCACGCATTTTTGCTATCTCCATAAATGGATTCATACCTATGCCCCAAAAGAAGCTCAATCGTGGCGCAAAGGCATCAATAGCTAAACCAGCATCCATACCCGTTTTTACGTATTCCAAACCGTCACACAAGGTATATGCCATCTCAATATCGGCTGTGGCACCGGCTTCCTGCATGTGGTAGCCTGAAATGGAAATGCTATTAAACTTCGGCATATTCGCACTTGTATAGGCGAAAATATCTGAGATGATACGCATACTTTCCTTTGGCGGATAGATGTACGTATTGCGTACCATAAATTCTTTGAGAATGTCATTTTGAATGGTCCCACTCAGTTGGTCCAATGCAACCCCCTGCTCTATCGCCGCTGCGATATAGAAAGCCATAATCGGTAAAACAGCACCATTCATGGTCATCGATACGGACATTTGGTCTAATGGAATCCCATCAAAGAGCACCTTCATATCCTCTACAGAATCGATAGCGACCCCAGCTTTCCCAACATCACCAAAGACTCGTTCGTGGTCACTGTCGTACCCGCGATGCGTGGCTAAATCAAAGGCCACAGATAATCCTTTTTGCCCCGCCTCTAGATTTCTGCGGTAGAACGCATTCGACTCCGTTGCAGTTGAAAATCCCGCATATTGGCGTATGGTCCANGGTCTACCTACATACATCGATGCNTAGGGCCCGCGCACATAGGGGGGTTCACCAGGCANCGTCCCAAGATGGGGCACGCCCTCCAAGTCTTGGCGCTGNTAGTTACTTTTTACCACGATCTGCTCTGGCGTAGTCCATTTAGAATTTGCTCCCATACCCTACGCTTTTTTACGAAGTTCTTTTTCCAGTGCCTCGGCCCAACGAACTGGACGTAACGGCTCAANATCACATGCTGAAAACTCCTTTTGATGTGCTGTTCGACTCACGGNATCCGANGGTTCAAAACCCTCAGGNAAGCCAGTTGCAGCNGGGAATTTATTCACCCCCAAGTATTCGCTTGGTGCTGCTTCAGCTGCTTCGGCCCAAATTTTATCTTGAATCCAATTCGACTTCAATGCCTCAATGATACCGCCCATTTCGCGAACCTCTTGAGCCATTTCCCACGCTTCTTCACAAAGCTCTTTGGTCAGTGTTTCAATAAAGTAGGAACCTGCAGCGGGATCTTCTACACGGTCCAGGAAACTCTCGTAGGCGAAAAGGTAATGTTGGTTTAATGCCAATCGTTCGGCCTCCGCATCATAAGCGGAAGTAACCGCTGTATACGGACGGATCTGCAAGGCATCTGCACCCCCAGTAATGGCGCCGAAAGCGGCCGACGCCGCCCGCAATAGATTAGTCTCTATATCCAATGCACTCTGCTGCTGAATACTGGTCTCTGCATAAATCTCTAGGTGCACCTGTGGCAAACCATAGGTTTCAAGCAGTCGACCCCAGAGCAATCGCATGGCTCTAATCTTGGCCATTTCCTCAAACATATGAGTGCCTGCACTTAATCCCAACCAATACTGAGCTAAACCAACTTCTCCAAATGCATCCAGATAAAAATCTAAATGTGCCAGGGCAAGGCCCAATTGGGTTCCGGCAGAAGCACCGCAAGCGCCATAAAAATTGGCGTTTACGCACATGAATTTAAATTGCGGCGGCGTTAATCTGCTCAGTTCTCCCAAATCATACATCTTTGACTCGTCCCAATAGCCGGTTCGCGCAGCAATCTCAACCGGGTCAATATTTATGAACCCATGAATCTGATCAAGTGGGTGAATCTCATTATGGGCATGGTGCAGTAGGGCCTCCATGACTTCCGGACCACTTCCTTCGACAACCAGCCCTAAATGAATGTAACGCAAGTCAATATCGCGAAGAATGCGCGGCAGGTATTGGTAATCGTAGAGGTAAAAAAGCAGACCGCTCGCGCCGTGTTAACCGCTCCAATGCCCAGTCGTTTGCAGCAAATTCTTTCTCAACTGCATGCTCTTGTACCATCAACCACCATGGTTTGGCTCGAAAACCGGGCTGCTGGTCAGGCGCTTCAGTATATAAGGGTGCTACGCTTTTGCCATGCGGATAGGCACGGCCAGTTTTATCATTCATCCTTTGAGGATTCAAATTCTATGATGGTTATCTTTTCACCTTCGCGGTGCATACCAAAGTTTTCGCGCGCATAACGCTCAAAGGCTTCAGGATTTGTCTCTAATTGTTCTAAAAGGGTTTTATCACGCTCCAGCGCCTCCTCATAAAATTCAATGTCGTTCTCGAGGTCGTCTATTTGCCCATTCAATTCTGAATGAATAAAGTAGCTGTTGGTGTCTAAAAAAATCATCCAAACCACGAAACTCATTCCCGTCAAAAAGTATTTATTCAGGAGGATTTTGGCGGCCGGATGTTTAAGCATTTTTTTCATCATTCCTAAGATACTACATGAATTTAGGTTGGCCTACAATTGGTCCGATTTCTCTTCCTCACGATCGCCTCTNCCCATAACATCNTGAAGTTTGATCAGCTCTGCATAGGTNCCGGTCTTCTGCATCAACTCNTCATGCGTACCGCTTTCAATGACCGCACCATCATCTAAGACAATGATTTGATGCGCCTTACGAATCGTACTAAGCCTGTGCGCAATAACGACCGAGGTACGCCCCTTCATTAATCGGTCAAGGGCTTCCTGAACCAGGTGCTCGCTTTCGCTGTCNAGGGCACTGGTGGCCTCATCTAGAATTAACAATTGTGGATCTTTCAACAAGGCCCGAGCGATGGCTATGCGTTGGCGCTGACCACCACTTAGTTGGACCCCGCGATCGCCTACCTTGGTTTCTAAACCTTCAGGGAAACCCTCGATAAATTCCCATGCATTCGCCTCTTTTGCCGCCTCAATTATCATGGCATCGCTAGCATCTGTATTTCCGTAGGTGATATTTTCTCGAATGGTCCCTCCAAAGAGTAAGACATCCTGTGGCACCAAAGCCAGTGCACTCCGCCAAGATTGAAGGTTCATAGAGGCTACCGATGCTCCGTTTGCTGTAAACTCCCCTTCAAAATCGGTATAAAAACGCATCAATAAAGACGCTATCGTCGATTTTCCAGAGCCACTTCTACCAACCAATGCAAGGGTTTGTCCTTGAGGTAAATTAAAACTTAAGGATTTTAACACCGGAACATCCGCGCGGGTTGGATAGCTAAACTTGACCTCATTCATGGCAATAGAACCAATCTCGATTGCCGCGGCTGGCGCCTGCACCGGCTCCATTTCAACCGTTTCATCGAGAAGTCCAAAGATGGTTTCCGTCGCACCTATGGCCTTCTGCAACTGCGCATACACGTTGGCCAAACCTCCTATGGAACCGCCAATAAACAGGGCGTATAAAATGAATTCATTTAATTTTTCAGCCGCCAATTCACCCTCATGAACCATGCCCGCACCAAACCAAATAACGAGTGCGATTGCACCAAAAAGTCCAAAAGTGATAAAACTGGAAAACGCGCCACGGTAATACCCNCCNTTNACNGCAAGACCTACAACATTTTGAATGCGCTTGGCGTAACGACTCCTTTCCCAGGCTTCGTTGGCAAAAGCCTTCACCGTCTGAATTCCTGCAAAGGTTTCTTCCACGATGGTATTTGAAGCTGCTACTTCGTCTTGCACACGTTTAGCGTATTTGCGGATAAAGCGACCAAAAAATAAAGTCACAATCATAAACGGCGGAATAACAGCAACTATAAACAACGTAAGTTTTATCGACGTAAAGGCAAGAATGGCAATTCCCCCAATGACCATGGAAAGCCCACGTAAAAATTCAGCTAAAGTGGTCGTTAGTGTTTCACCAATTTGCGCCGTATCCGACGCGACGCGGGAGTTCAACTCTCCCACCCTCCTGCTGGAGAAAAAAGACATGGGCAGGTGCACCAAATGGCCATACAAATCTTCCCGAAGCGCCGCTAAAGCTCGCTCTGTGACGATCACAAAAATGACCACACGGAAAAAACCGGCCACACTCTGCAAGGCCAGTAGTCCCATCATCTGCGCCATGTTTCCACGCAAGTTCACAGCAGACGAAGACATGAGCCCTCCTAATAATTTCGGGAACAATAGCGAGGTGCCCATGGTTATGAGGAGGAAGAAGAAGCCGACGATCCACAAAACACGGTGTGGACGCAGGTAAGAAAATATTTTACGTAGCTGACTTAAGTCTTTTAACGATAGCGGTTTACGCTTTTTATCAGTGTCCGGCTGACTGGTATTTCTTCTTCTACTCATAACTGCGAAGTTAAGCCGTATGGCCTACCTTTGCGCATCAAATTACAAACAATGGCGGGAGCAGAAAACATCAAACCGTACGACAGCGAAGCAGCAAAAAAAGAGCAAGTAGCTGAAATGTTCAACAACATTTCGAAGCGTTATGATCTGCTCAATCATTTATTGTCATTGAATATTGACAAGGGCTGGAGACGTAAAGTGGTCAAAATGGTCAAGGCAGATGCTCCAACCTTGGTGCTCGATGTAGCCACGGGTACGGCGGATCTAGCCATTGCTTTGGCGAAAGGTACTGGCGCAGACATTACAGGCGCTGATATTAGCGAAGGGATGCTTGAAGTCGGTCGCGGAAAAGTCGCAAAAAAAGGCTTGAGTAAGAAAATAGTTTTGGAACTGGGCGATAGTGAGAATTTACCCTATGCCGACGCGACGTTTGATGCCATTACAGTGGCTTTTGGCGTGCGGAATTTCCAAAATCTACACAATGGCTTGAAGGATATGATGCGCGTGTTAAAACCAGGTGGCCAATTGGTTGTTCTTGAGTTTAGCCAACCGCGCCATTTTCCATTCAAACAACTCTACTGGTTTTATTTTAAAGCCATTTTGCCAACGGTAGGAAAACTCGTCTCAAAAGACCCACGCGCATACACATACCTGCCAGAGAGTGTTGAAGCTTTTCCTTACGGCGCAGCGTTTGAGCAAGAGCTCGAACGTGCCGGGCTAATGCCAAAGCGCACGCGCCCTGTTACCTTCGGAATTGCCACGATCTATCAGGCACGAAAAGAAGCTTGATAACGTTCTAGTAGGAATGAATAAAAAAGTACTCATTTGGATTGTTTTGTGCGCGCCGCTCTTCGCCTCTGCGCAGTTTTCTCGATTGCGGAACCAACCGTTGTTCGACAAAACACCCTTGCACTTTGGGTTTCACATTGGGTTGAATTGGTACGATTTTAATATGGACCTTGCAGACCTCAGCGAGCAGCCAGACCTGTTCGGGGTGACTAGCGAAGCATTGCCCGGATACAANATCAATATCGTTTCTAACTTGCGTTTGACTGAACATTTAGACNTNCGTTTTACACCAGGTTTTGCTGCCACCGTGCGAAAACTTCATTTTGACATGATTCATCCATTTACGGGTGAGCGCACGATAATTTCGCGACAAATTGAAAGTTCTTACGTTCAGTTCCCACTGCATTTGAAGTTCAAAAGCGTTCGCATAGACAATTACAAACTGTACCTCATGGGCGGTATTCGCTATACCAATGACCTTGCTTCAAAAGCGAAAGTGGTCGACGATGGTTTGTTCAAACTTCAGCGACATGTTGCCGATTACGAAGTGGGCTTTGGTGCTGACTTTTATTTCGAGTATTTCAAATTTTCCCCGCAAATTCGCGCGGCTTGGGGACTAACAGACCTCTTGGTGCAAGACGGCACACCACAAGTCGAAGCCTTTGACGCTCTGCGTAATCAAGCTGTTCTGATTAATTTCACTTTCGAATAGTGGGTACTGTCGGCATCCGCTACATGCTCATCTCAGTTGGGTGCTTCGCTGCGGTAAACTTAATGGTGAAATACCTGCCGCACCTGCCCGCCACAGAATTGGTCCTCTTTCGTTCTCTGATCACCTTTGCCATCAGTTATACGCTGCTCAAGCACAAAGGTATTTCTCCGTGGGGCATGGATAAAAAATGGCTCATCATTCGAGGTATCGCCGGTACTACTGCATTGACGGTTTTCTTTTATACCATTCAAAAAATGCCTTTGAGTGCGGCAGTGACGGTTCAATACCTCAGCCCATTCTTTACCGCTTTTATCGCCGGCTTCCTTTTGGGTGAGCGCACGCGGTGGGCGCAATGGCTTTTTTTCCTTGTGTCCTTTATCGGGATTGTGGTAATCAAAGGATCGAGCGCTCAAATTCCCCCAGCATTACTAGCCTTAGGTATTGGCTCAAGTGTTTTTTCAGGACTGGCTTATAACGCCATACGAAAATTAAAAGACGAACATCCTTTGGTTGTTGTCATGTATTTTCCGCTAGTAGCAACGCCCGTGATGATTGTTTTTAGCCTCTTTAACTGGGTCACACCTTCCTCAACAGACCTCGTTTTACTCATAGCTATTGGTATTATGACACAATTCGCGCAATTGTACATGACCAAAAGCTACCAACTTTCCGAAGTCAACACGGTAGCTCCACTCAAATACATCGGCGTCATATTTGCCTTAACATGGGATATTGTGTTGTTCGATTTCATTCCGAACGGACAAATGTTCCTGGGAATCGCGTTAGTTATTGGCGGGGTAGTATTAAATCTTCGCTTTAAAGCTCGGTTGAAGCGCTCGCATACGCATACAGAAGGGTAGCTCCACTTACTGCAACATTCAGACTCTCTATTTTGGAGGCATTGCCTGGTAAAGTCACCTTACTTCCAGCAGATTTAAACACATCGTCACATCCTTGGCCCTCGTTTCCCAAGACCAATACATCCTCTGGTGACCAATTCATTTCTGATGCCGGTGTCCCGTCCATATCTGCCACAAGTAAGCGTCTGCTGTTTATTGCGCTCCAATTCACCCATTCCTCCGCGGTTTTTTCAACGCACGTCAAATGAGCCAATGCTCCCATACTTGATTGTACTACCTTGGGATTAAAGACATCTACACTGCCCTTTACCAAGCCAATATGTTCCACGCCGTACCAAAGCGCTGTGCGCAACAACGTCCCCATATTTCCTGGATCTTGTATCCGATCCAGCAATAAAATAAAACCNGTATGTGCCTCGAAATCGCCTAAATGTACCGGTTGTTTAAAGAGTGCCAATACCGGACTAGGAGTTTCTAAAAAGCTGATACTCTTCATGTCCCGGAGACTGATTTCATTCATTTGAACCGCGCTCGTGAAATGCTGCTCATTGCCTTCCGTCAAATAAATATTTTCTACCTCGAGGCCTGCCTTCATTAAATCAGTGACTAACTTCAAACCTTCCGCAACGAATAGTCCCGACTTTTTTCGGTTCTTGCGTACAGCAAGGCTGCGGATTAATTTTTCTTGATTTTTAGTGAGCACGTTGACCAATTTTACGGCTAAAATACACCGCTTTTTCTACCCCGTACTGTTCGGGGGCACACTGTTGTTCATTACATCGAGCTGTTCAGGCTTACAACAGGCCACGACAGAATCGCCCTTATTGGTCAAAAACGATATTCGCATCAACGGCCGCCCCACCCTTAGCGACGACGATTACGACATCATGCGTCAACGCCCAAACAAGGGCCTAGGTAATGTCAGAATGTTCCTTAGCTTATACGGACTAGGCAGTAAAATAGGCGATAACGCCACTGGAAATTGGCTAAAAAGGATTGGGGAACCCCCAGCGTTTTTCGACAGCGTGGCTTTCGAAGCGACCGCAGCTCAACTGCAGCAGCACTATTTCAATCTGGGCTACTATTTAGTTGAAGACACTGCNTTTGCGGAGCAAAATGGAAAGAAAGTTGTCGCCCATTATCAAATAAACACAGGACCACAATACAATATTTCAGCCTACAACCTTCGCTCTACTAGTCGCTTTATTGATTCAGCGCTTGCACATTACCCCAAAGAACTTGAGTTAGGCGATGCACTGAATGCCCAGCGCATTGAGGATGAGCAATTGGCCTTAACTAACTTCCTCAAAGACCACGGCTATTTCACGGCCCAATTGGGTTGGGTCTAT
>JGI26083J51738_10002079_pt1 | contig 10491 bp, 9 predicted proteins | sample SaaInl85LU_5_DNA_FD_51738 | JGI IMG/M metagenome (IMG submission 51738)
CAAATGAGTTAGTTGTAGTAAAAAAAGAGAATGTTATAGAGGATGTTTTATTTAAGAATCTAAATAATTCTAATGATGTTTTATTAGCAATAACAAAAGGTGTCAATACTAAAACCAATGTTTATTTCAAAAGTGAAGTTTTTAATATCTTATCAGAAATAATTACACCTAACATAAGCTATAATGCTTCTTTTACTGATAAAATTATAGATAATGAAATAGGAAACATCTCTTACACGAAAGGAAAAGTGTCTTCTGGAGAACTTATAATATTAAAAGGTGATATTGTAGAAGGTAAAAAATTAGCTATTTTAAACTCCTTAAAAAGTGAGTCTGAATCTAAAGTTTGGACAGACTCTAATTACAACTGGATTATTTTTGGATATACCATATTAGTAGCATTAGCATTATTAATGCTCTTACTTTTTCTTCAAATAAATAGGTTAGAAATTTATAACAATAACAACAAAGTAACTTTTATATTTTTCAATGTTTTTATCATGATTTTTATACAAACATTGGTTATAAAATACAATTCAGATTACTTATATGTAGTACCATTAAGTGTTTTACCAATTGTGTTAAAGGCTTTTTTTGATGCAAGATTAGGCTTGTTTACACACGTTTTAACAGTATTGTTATTAGGATATGTTGTGCCTAATAGTTTCGAGTTTATTTATCTGCACATTATTGCTGGTATTGTTACTATTTTAACAGTATCAGAGCTGTATAAAAGAGCAAATTTATTTATTTCTGTAGCTCAGATTACGTTAATTTATATGATAACTTACTTTGCTTTTTCTATTATTAAAGAAGGTAATGCATCACAAATTAATTTAGATTATTTTATTCTTTTTGCCATAAATGGATTGCTTTCATTTTTAGCCATTATATTAATTTATATTTATGAAAAAGTATTCGGTTTGGTATCTGATGTAACACTTTTAGAACTTTCAAATACTAACACAAAACTTTTAAGAGAGCTAAATGAAAAAGCACCCGGTACTTTTCAGCATTCTATGCAAGTTGCAAATTTAGCAGAAACTGCAGCCAATGAAATAGGAGCAAATTCTATGTTAGTAAGAACTGGTGCCTTGTACCACGATATTGGAAAAATGGTAAATCCAATGTACTTTATAGAAAACCAAACAACAGGTGTAAATCCTCATAACGATTTATCTCCAGAAGATAGCGCAAAAATTATTACAGACCATGTAATAAAAGGTGTAGAAATTGCGAAAAAATATAAATTGCCAGACAGAATTATAGATTTTATTAGAACGCATCATGGAACTAGTACAGCCTACTATTTTTATATGAAAGAAAAGGAGCAAAACCCAGGTGTAGATATCAATATAAAAAAGTTTCAGTACAAAGGGCCTAATCCTTTTTCTAAAGAAACAGCAATTTTAATGATGTGTGATGCTGCTGAAGCAGCTTCTAAAAGTCTAACAAAACCAACTGCCCAATCTATTAATGATCTTATAGACAAGATTATAGATAAGCAAATGACAGAAAATCAATTTTTAAATTCAGACGTTACTTTTAAAGAGATAGAAATTATAAAAAAAGTAATTAAGAAAAAGCTAATGAACATCTATCATTTAAGGGTAGAATACCCAGAATAGAAAAACGAAAAAAAAATAAAAAAAACTGAAAAACATCTTGGTAAATTGTTTTTCTAATATTACATTTGCACTCGCAATTTTAAGTTCGTTAATTTTAAATGAACTTTCGGGAGAGGTGGCAGAGTGGTAATGCAGCAGATTGCTAATCTGTCGACGGGAAACTGTCGCCAGGGTTCGAGTCCCTGTCTCTCCGCTATAAAATTGCACTCGGGGTGTAGCGTAGCCCGGTCATCGCGCCTCGTTTGGGACGAGGAGGTCGCAGGTTCGAATCCTGCCACCCCGACAAAGTTGGACGTAACAACTAAAAAATTACGGGCTCTTAGCTCAGCTGGATAGAGCACCTCCCTTCTAAGGAGGCGGTCGAAGGTTCGAATCCTTCAGGGCTCACTTAACGGAGAATTGATTCATTTGAATTGATTTTCCGTTTTTTGTTTTTAATAATTCCCTTTGTGCTATTGACATTAGAGAGAATAACGAATTTATTTTTAAAGTTCGAACTGCATCATTTTGCTTGTCATAACCTATTCCGGACGGAAACACCAAGCTTTGTATTCTCTTTTTTTGTTGTAAATCTCCGGAAGTCCATATTTTACTGATGTTTGTACCTAAATTTAAAGCTGTATTAATCGCTTTTTTAAGGTTCGAACTCGAAATGTTCGATTGGCTTAGTGATGTATCTATTTCCTTTTTTATTATTGTATATTTTGATTTAAATTTATTGTAAATTTCTATATCAATTTCCCCAACAGCAAAACGCTCTTCAATCGACTCTATTTTTTCTTCAATTCCGTTTAACTGTTTTTTTAGCTGTGCATGTTCTGTTCTTAATTCTTTTGTGAGGTTGTCATAGGTATACAACATTACCTCTTTAATTGTTTCATTATATTTAGGGTCTACTTGAAAGCTATCAAGTATTTTTGTAAAGTTTTTGTGGATTTTATTAGCAGACTTATTACAATGACATCCTTTTGTTCTGCATTTGTAATAGTATAAGTTTTTACGTTTAACCAAATAACCCGTTAAAGGTTTTTTACAAGTTTCACAATAAGCAAATTGTTTTAAAGGCAGATTAATATTATCTGTTTTATGAGTTTTAGGGTGAACAGACTCTTCCGAGTTTATTTTTAAAAAATCTTCTTTAGAAACAATTGGAGTATGTTTTCCTTGAATAATTTCACCCGGTAGCATTTTAGTTACTAATACACCACAGTAAAAAGGGTTTTTAAAAACTTCACCTAAACGTCTCTCATTAATTCCCACTCCTAACAAACTCAACTTATTTACAATTTCTACATTTGAATATTTTTTTTGTACTTTCCATTGAAATGCTTTTTTAAGCTGTTTTCCTGTTTTATCAATTGTGATATCCCATTCTACCGCTTTATGATATTTTTTATTATTTACATAGCCTAAAGGAGGTGACCAAAGCCAATAACCTTTTCGCAGTAAATCGCTCATTGCAGTAATCGTTTTATCTTTTCTAAGCTCATTATCAAACTGACTGAACATAAAAAAAAGATTTTGTTGAAACTTACCAGCAGCAGATGTTGCATCAACTTCTTGGGTTACCGCTTTTAACTGAATCCCCTGTTTGAAGAGGTCTTGAGATATTTGAGCAGCATTTGAACCTGTTCTAGAAAAACGATCATAAGAATACACAATGATATATCCAATATTTCCACTTTGTCGAACATATTTCAACATTCTTTTAAACTCTTTACGATCGTCGCTTTTCGCAGATTCATGTGTGCCTCCAAAATATGCTACAACTTCATAACCATTTGATTTTGCATAATTTTCACAATATTCCTTTTGAGTTCCTAAGCTAGTATTTGTGTCTGCTTGTTCTTTTGTAGAAACTCTGGTATAAATAATTGCTTTTTTATTAGCGCCATTTACTTTTTGTTTTGGACTAAATTTTTGAAATCTCTCGAGGCTATGCATCATTAAAATTATTTTAAAGATTCAAGTATGATAAAACAATAGTGTTCAATGGAAGAGAGTAGCTCATCTACATCTTGAGTTGTTTTCATACTTTTTATTAATTTTTCTCTTACTTTTTGTCTTTTTTCAAGGGTTTGAGTATCCTTTTTGTCATATACAAAATCAGCATTAAAGGAATTTTGTTTGGATTCGAAGGCCTCTTGATTTAAGTCTTGGTCCATATCGGATATGAATTAAATCGGGCTGAATCTGCAGGGACCGAATCTGTGCTACATTCATTTTTTTTATTTTTTTAGTAATGTTAATTTATAGTTTCCTTGGGCTCTAATCTCAATGAGAAGTTTTGCACCTTTTGCTATTTTATGGTCTAAAATATATCTTGCTAACTGTTCTCTAGTTTTATGTTGTTCTGTGATTACAATAGGCTTTATATTTTCATCTTCAAAAGCAATTTCAACTACTTTTGGCTTTTTAAACACTACGATATCTCGAATTTGTTTTTCAATTTCTGTGAGATAAGAAAGTTCCTTTTTCTTATTCCCGAAATCAACAGTCAATACTTTAGCTAATATTGGTGCCATAGGAATGGAAACCATTGGATGTTGTAAATAGACACTACTTAATTTTAGTGATAAGTTGGTATCTCCATGTAAAAATTCAAAATCATTAGTCTCTGGGACGTACAATAGTGTATGGGGCATAGATTCTCTTAAAATAGCTGACTTTAGCATATCTGTAAAAGGATTGATAAGAGTTCTAAAATACTTCTCCATAAGAACTTCATCCTCAAGTTGCCTCTCTAAAGACTGAATGGCATCCTTTGGTAACTTTGCTTTGTTATTCTCTATATATTTAGTAAATACTTTGTCTGCATATTTATCCTCTCTAGGTTTTTGCCAAATTTCATTTGCTAAAACACTGATTCTCTCTACTGATACCCCAAAAGAGGATAATGTATTTATAATACAAACCCATGTGGCTTGAGAAAGATTCATTCGTATCCATTTGGTTTTAGTTTTTGTCTTATGCAGAACAGTAGTTTCCTCTTTTGTATCAATATTTTGTTGTTTTTCTACAAAAGGCACTAAATTGTTATCTAGCCAATAATTTATTTTTCTAGAAGTAATTCCTAGTTGCGTTGGACTTATATCACGTTCATCATGAATAATATTCCCCAATTTTTTAATTTCTTCAATCGTCATGGTTATACTTGTTTTTACAAATATAGGTAAAATTTAAAAAATAAAACAAAAACAACTATATTTGTACTAAATATGATACATGGTGTATTTTATTATTATTATTATTATTATTATTTAAAAAAATGAATCAATGAGAAATAAGAATCAATTAAATCAAGAGGAGTATTATCCAAGTCCTATAAACAGGAGAGTTTGTAAGTGTGGTTGCGATCATGATTTTCAACCAGGTCGGAAAGACCAACTTTACATTAATAAACGCCATTATGATGCTTATTATAATAGAAACAATCGGAAAATTAAAAACCAACATATAATAGCAGCTGAAAAGCAGCTCAGGTTAAATAATAGAACTTTAGATAAATACTATAAAGCTAACATCACCAATCAAAAAAAAGGATTTGTGCAATGCTACTTAACTATTTTAAAAGCAGATAATTTCACAACGAAACATCATGTTGGTATTGTAGAGAAGGGAGCCAAAACATTTTACTGTTTGTATGACTATAAGTACCACTTGTTTAAAAATACCAATAATGAGTTGATTATTGAAATCCATAAAGAATAATTCTAAAACAAATTAATATGATAAAAACAATGGCAATAGAGACGTTACCAAGTTGGAAAGCGCTTAATAAAGATTACCCAAGGAAAGATTTTTCACAAGAATCCAATTATATTGTAATTGCTGTTGCAGCAATTTTAATTACTTCACTAGCTGCTGTTTTGATAGTGAATTATCAAAACGAAAAGTCTTTAGAAGAAAATAAAGGGTAATACCGAAAATAACTCTTTATTTTCTTTAAAACTAATTCTTACAATATTTTATAACACTACTTTAAACAAGATATATTGCTAAACTTTTAGTGATAGATACTTGTTTTTTTTTTGCTTTATTTTATTCTTGAAAATAATAATTATTTTATAAAATAATTTTGTTTTTGGTATGAAAGAATTGAACAACTCCAAAAAAAACATGTTATTAAATGTAAAACAATGTAGAATAACAACGAACGGTGTTTTACACCTTTTTACATCTTTTTTTTATCATTTAAACATTGTGTTTTTCAATTGATGTAATGTGAATCAACAATCTGAGAAGCTTACAATAAAAGAAATACTACTAGACATTGATTGTGAGCGTAATTGTTTTTTCATAAACTTCTTCAGCCAAAAGATTTATAATGGTGTTCTCATGATTGGAGTAAATAAAATAGTGGTTCATTTTTTTAAAAGTTTTTTTTTCACCTCTAAATATTCTATATTGAAGATTATTTTACTGTATATCCGTAATTATTCATAACCTGTAATATTAGCAATTATGAGCCTATCAAATATTTTCTCTCCAAAATATCTTCTATTGAGTTTATAGACAAACTCATTTAGATATAACTGAAGATATTTTTTCTTNATTTTATGATAAGTTCCTACAAAATTTCGTTTTGCATTACTAATTGTAATATGTACCCACTTTAAAGTTTCTTTAGTTGTAGTTTCATCTGACTTCTCACTTATGTGCAATTCTANATAGTCAGCAATATTTACATAAGAAGTACTTTTATCTGTAAAAACGATTGTTTTTTCATTTTCTATGGCTTCTTTTAAAGCTTGGTCTATATTTTCTGCATTATGATTCTCTAGAACTTTAGCTTTAAAAAAACGAGATTGTCTCTCTACCTTTCCAGTTTCAATATTTTCAAGAACGGTACTTTCTGCCATTACCATCACATTAGATTTTGTTTTACTTCCACGTCCTGCTTTCTGGGTTTTATGCTCTTGCCCTGAGGCTTCTATTGTAAAATACCCTTCATCCATTTCTATCATGCCTTCTAAAGTATATCTATCATCTCTGTTACCCATAGCTTTTCGCAATTTGTGAACCATAGACCAGACTGGTTCGTAACGTTTTAAACCTAACTGACGTTGAATTTCTTTTGACGAAAATCCTTTCTTTGTTGCAGTTAGTAAAAACATCGTTTTATACCAAATTAAAAAAGATAAATTAGAACTTTGCATAATTGTACCACTTCTTAATGAAGTTCTACTTCTGCACTTTTTACACTCATAACTCCATTGACTCTTTATCCAATAATGCTCCTTATGAGAACACCTTTTACAAGAAACACCTATTTTATCTCTTTCTGATTTAAAATGCTTACGACAACTTTCTTCACTGTCAAATTCTGCTGTAAAACTAAAAATATTCATATCTTTATTTTTATTAAATATACTAAAAATATATTAATTATTAGTGTTTGCGGATATACAAAAAAAAATAAATTAAGTGTCACAAATAAAAAATTAAGTGGTCTTTTTATAAAACAATTCAAAATTCAATATAAAATGAAACATAAAATTACACTACTAACACTTAGTTTATTTCTTTCAACAACTTTTTCTTTTGCTCAAAAAACAATAGAGGCTTCAGATATTATGCAAGATGTAAAAAATGGAAAATCTATATCTTATAAAAACACTACCATTGTTGGTGTTTTAGATTTTACTTACATGGATGATGCTTTAGATAAATTACCAGAAAGAAAGAAAAAAAGTGGTTGGTTTAATTGGAGCTCTAACAACTACTCTACTAACCAAGTTAAAAAAATGATNGATGTAAACATATCTTTTGTAAACTGTATATTTAAGGGTGATGTTTTAGCTTACATTCCTCATGAAGACTCTGGCTATACATTTACAGCAAGTTTTAAAGGTGATGTTATTTTTACCAACTGTAATTTCGAAAGAAAAGCCATGTTTAAGTACTCTCGTTTCGAAAATGAAGCAGATTTTTCTNAAAGTATGTTTGATGATGACACCTCTTTTAAATACGCTAAATTTGACGANAAATCTAGTTTTTCAAACACTACTTTCGATGAAATTGCAACATTTAAATATGCAAAATTTAGCAGTAACATAAGTTTTTCCAACGCTTTATTTAAAGATGCAGCTACCTTTAAATATACAAAATTTCACGATGGTGTATCATTCAAAAACACAAAGTTTGAAGAAGACTTAAACATAAAATACATGCAAGTTTCTGGAGATTTTATTATTACTAACATGAATGTAGCCTATGATATAGACTCTAAATACACAAAAATTAACGGAAAAAGCTTTAGTAAGTATTTAATAGACGAAAAATAGGTATTCACACCCATATATTTGTAAACGTTTCTTAATAAATTGGTCGTAATAGACAACGTTGATTTTAGAGTCTTACAAAANCAAATAATGCGAACTTATTTATTAAAAGAAGCTAATGTGCTTTTNAAAAAAATAATTCTCCCAAATTATCATTTATAATGAGAGTGATTAATTTCTTTATTCTATAAGAAAAATCTATATAATTAATTATTTGTTAATAATAAATCTCTTTAAATAAGTATTTGTTAAATAGCTGTAAATTTCCTAATTTGCGTTAATCAAAACAAAACACATGTCCATAGAAATTAAAAGATTATTTGATTTTCCATATTACCAATTAGAAACCTATAATTTAAATAAAGCATTTACCACAAAACACCACAGTGGTTGGCAAAGTATTTCTACACAAGAATATATAGATCAAGCCAATAAAATTAGTAGAGGCTTACTTAGTTTGGGCATAAAAGCAAACGATAAAATTGCTGTAATTTCTAGTACAAACAGAACAGAATGGAATATTTGCGACATTGGAGTATTGCAAATAGGTGCACAAAATGTACCAATTTATCCAACTATCTCTAAAGAAGATTACGAATATGTATTAAATCACTCAGAATCAATTTATTGTTTTGTTTCTGATATAGAGGTATTAGAAAAAGTAAATACAATAAAGAAAAACACTAAATTAAAGGGTGTTTTTACTTTTGATGATATTGCTAGTGAAAAATCGTGGAAAGAACTTTTAAAAGCAGGAGAAGATACATCTTTAGATACAGAATTAGAAGCACGAAAAAAAGCGGTAAAGACAGAAGATTTAGCAACTTTAATTTATACTTCTGGCACAACAGGAAAACCAAAAGGTGTGATGTTATCTCATAAAAACATTGTTACAAATGTTTTAGCTTCTAAAGAAAGAGTACCTTTAGATTATGGTAAAGATATAGGTTTAAGTTTTTTACCAGTTTGCCATATTTTTGAACGTATGATATTGTACTTATATCAATATTGTGGAGTTTCTGTATACTTTGCAGAAAGCATAGAAAAACTCTCTGAAAACGCCCAAGAAATAAAACCAAACGTAATGACAGCCGTACCACGTTTGTACGAAAAAATTTACGATAAAATTATTTTAAAAGGAGAAGCCTTATCTGGTATTAAAAAAGCACTTTTCTTTTGGGCGGTTAATCTAGGCTTAAATTACAAACCCAATGGTGAAAATGGATGGTGGTATGAGAAAAAATTAAAAATTGCTAAAAAATTAATATTTTCTAAATGGCAAGCTGCTTTGGGTGGCCAACTAAAATTAATGGTTTCTGGTAGTGCAGCATTACAACCAAGATTAACCAAAGTTTTTACGGCTGCTGGTATGCCTATTATGGAAGGTTATGGATTAACGGAAACATCTCCTGTTGTATCTGTAAATGATCAAAGAAACAATGGTTTTAGAGTTGGTACTGTTGGTAAAGTAATTAAAGATGTAGACGTAAAGATTGCAGAAAATGGTGAAATTTTAGTAAAAGGACCAAATGTAATGATGGGCTATTATAAAGATGAAGAAAAATCTGCTTCAGTTTTAAAAAATGGATACTTTCATACAGGTGATAAAGGAGAGTTTGATAAAGATGGTTTCTTAAAAATTACAGGTAGAACCAAAGAAATGTTTAAAACTTCGGGTGGTAAATACGTAGTACCACCACTTTTAGAAGGCGATTTAAAACAATCTTTATTTATAGAACAAGTAATGGTTGTTGGCGAAGGAGAAAAAATGCCAGCAGCAATAATACAACCCAATTTCGAGTTTATTGTAGGTTGGATTAAACACAAAAAATTAAATATTGGTACTTCTAACGAAGAAATTGCAAATTCTGAAATTGTAATTAAAAGAATTCAAAAAGAAGTAGATAAGTGTAATAAAAATTTCGGTAAATGGGAACAGATTAAACGTTTTGAACTAACACCTAATGTTTGGTCTATAGATGAGGGCCATTTAACACCTACCATGAAAATGAAACGAGAAATTATAAAAGATATTTATAAACATTTATACGAGAAAATTTATAGAGATTAACAAGAAAGCCTTACAAAATGTAAGGCTTTTTTTATATCGTGATAATATCGTTATTAAATATAAAGAGTAATTTACCAGACTTAATTAACTAAAATCTTAGTATTATATTTTTACAAACCCCTATAAATACTAAGAAAATTAGCTGATAATATTTTTAAATTCATTTAATATTTGTAGTATTGTAGTAGTAAAATATCTATATTTTGAAAAAAACAAACGATAATACATCTTGGAAAGAGAAACTTCATGAAGTTATTTATGAGGCAGACACCAAAGAAGGTAAATTATTTGATGTTATTTTATTGATTGCCATTATTGCCAGCATATTATTGGTAATATTAGAAAGTGTTAAAAGTTTTGATGCAAAGTATCATGACTTTTTAAATATAAGCGAATGGATTATTACCATCTTATTTTCTATAGAGTATATTTTGCGTATTATTTCTATAAAAAAACCATTGAAGTACATTTTTAGTTTTTATGGTGTGATAGATTTTTTATCAACCAT
>JGI26083J51738_10002081_pt1 | contig 10486 bp, 6 predicted proteins | sample SaaInl85LU_5_DNA_FD_51738 | JGI IMG/M metagenome (IMG submission 51738)
AACTTTTCCTGTTGTTGTAGACATCTGTATCTAATTATAATTATTATTTGTATTTTGAGATTTAGCATCTCATTTTCAGCTTGCAAAGTTAATTCTTTTGATTGAATTTAAAAAAGTTTTTTTTATATAAACTGTAATATAAATTCACAAAAAAACCTCACCGAATTGGTGAGGTTTTATTTAATATATTATTAAAACTATTTCTTGTTAGATACTTTAATAACAGCTCTTCTATTTTGAGCTCTACCAGCTCTAAATTTATTATCTGCAATTGGTTGTCCTTCTCCATAACCAATAGCTTCTAATCTTGTAGCATCTACTCCTTTTTTAACTAAGTAATCTCTTACAGCAATTGCTCTTTTCTCTGAGATTCTTAAGTTTAATTGTGCAGAACCTAAACTATCTGTATGGCCTTCTATTACAAATGTAGCATTAGGGTTGTTATTCATTACTTTACTTATTTCATCTAATTTTGAAGTAACCCCTGGTTTGAAAGAAGTTTTATCTAAGTTAAATAAAATTGCTTTAGAATAATTTTCTAAAGATGCTTCAGCTTCCTTTGTAATAACTGGTGCAGGACATCCGTTGTTAGATGCAACTCCTGCTTCGTTAACGCATTTATCATCTTTGTCTAATACTCCATCACCATCAGTATCTGGCCATGGGCACCCTCCATTTGCAACTGGACCTGCTTCGTTAGCACATTTATCATTTTTATTAATTACTCCATCTCCGTCTGAATCTGGACAACCTTTGTTAGCTTTAGTTCCTTTTTCATTTGGACACATGTCATCCTTATCAGCAATACCGTCTCCATCAGCATCTGGACAACCGTTCATAGCGGCTAAACCTGCAACATTAGGACAAGCATCATCAGAATCTTTGATTCCATCGCCATCAGCATCTGGACAACCATTGAATTCTTCTAATCCTGCAACCTCTGGACAAGCATCAAATTTATCGTATATTCCATCTCCATCAGTATCTTTTCCACCAAATTTTATAACTAAACCTAATGAGTGTTGCCAATGATCNTGAACCATNTCATCAAAACCATGTCTAGCTCCTGTATGAAAATTTAAACCTAAATTTTCGTTAAACCAAAAATTAGCACCTGCTCCAAAAGTTAGCATTCCTGCTCCTTCAGAGTCAACAGAAACATAAGCTCCTCCTAAATGAACATAAGGATCGAACCAAGCTGTCTCACCAATTAATCTGTTTACATCATATTTAACTGATGCATCCAAAGCCCAGTATAAAANATCTGAATCATTTACATTTCTAANTGTTTCAATTTTGTTTAAAGANCCTGCAAGTTGTAAAGAAAAACCTTTTTCTAAGTATTTCTCAGCAGAGATTCTAGAAATAGAAGGTAATACATTCCAGTCTTCATCAGCTCCTAGTAAATCATTAAAGTGGTCTCCATCTGTAACAGAAGTAAAAATAAAGTCCACAGCATTAACACCAAAGCCTACAGCGAATGGGTTGTTTTCATCTTGTGCATTTACGTTGCTAATTGTTACCAACGCAAACAAAGCTATCACAGCTAATTTTAATCGTTTCATTATCAAATTTTTAAATTAAAAGTTTGTTATTTTAAAGGCAAAAGTAAGTTGTTAAAACTTATCTGCAAAATCAAATCTACAAAAAGTTAAAAAAAAACACAACTTTTACGGTTCTTATATTATTTTTAATTCTTTTCCTACTTTAATAAAAGCGTTTATAGCTTTATCTAAATGTGCTTTATTATGTGCTGCAGAGAGTTGTACTCGTATTCTTGCTTTTTCTTTAGGAACCACCGGAAAAAAGAAACCTATTACATAAATACCTTCATATAAAAGTTTATTTGCCATAGTTTGAGAGAGTTTTGCATCATATAACATNACCGGCACAATAGCAGCATCTGCCCCAACTAANTCGAAACCTGCTTTTTCCATTTCTGTTCTAAAGTAGTTTGTATTCCATTCTAATTTATCTCGTAAAGTTGTATCATTTGCTATTAAATCAAATACTTTTAGAGAAGCCCCAACAATTGCAGGTGCTAAAGAATTAGAAAATAAATAAGGTCTAGAACGTTGTCTTAGAATTTCTATAATTTCTTTCTTACCAGTAGTATAACCTCCCATAGCACCACCTAGAGCTTTTCCTAAGGTTCCTGTTACGATATCTACTCGATCCATTACATTTTTTAATTCTACAGTTCCACGACCTGTTTTACCAATAAAACCTGTTGCATGACATTCATCTACCATTACCAAAGCATCATATTTNTCTGCTAAATCACAAATTTCATCTAGTTTTGCTACAATTCCATCCATAGAAAAGACCCCATCTGTAACAATAATTTTAAATCGATGATTTTGTTTATTGGCTTCAATTAACTGTTCTTCTAAAGAAGTCATGTCGTTATTATTATAACGATAACGTGCAGACTTACAAAGACGAACCCCATCTATTATTGAAGCATGATTTAAACTATCTGAAATTATAGCATCTTCTTTTGTTAAAAGTGGTTCAAAAACACCCCCATTGGCATCAAAACAAGCCGCATACAAAATGGTATCTTCTGTAGTATAAAAGTTGGNAATTTTTTGTTCTAATTGTTTATGAATATCTTGTGTACCACAAATAAAACGAACTGAGGACATACCAAAACCATGTGAATCTANAGTNTCTTTTGCAGCTTGAATAACTTCTNGATGATTAGATAACCCTAAATAATTATTGGCACAAAAATTAATTACTTCTTCTCCTGTAGAAATTTTAATAACTGCATCTTGTGAAGATGTAATAATTCTTTCAGATTTATACAAACCTGCTTCCTCAATTTCTTGAAGTTGTTTTTTTAAAGTATCTTTAATTTTTCCGTACATTTTTTATCATTTTAACAAATGTAAAGTTACAAAGTTTATTTTCTTTAGTTAAACCTCAACAATATCAATTTTATCATTTAGATAAATTAATATTTTTTTCTCCACTTCAAAATCCATAGATTTTAGTATTCTTTCGTATTTTAATAGTTGTTGATGATGTTCTTTAGAAGGATTTCCGGTTTTGTAATCTATAATTACAACATTATCACCAGTAAAAACCAACCTATCTGGAATGATAATTTGATTGTCTACATCTACAATTTCTCTTTCATTAAAAACAGTAACACCCTTAGAAAAATAATTTGCTAGTTTTGGATGACGTACAAGACTATTTATTAATTCTTTTAAAAAACTTAATTGATTCTCATTTATAAAACCTTGTTGATGGTATTGTTTCAAAACATTATCAACATCTGATTTTATATATATTTTTGATAAAATTTCATGAAATAAATTTCCAAAATCGATAGCTTTTCCTTGAGTTGTATTCCATAATTTAGAGGCACTTGCCAATAAAACTATATGGTGCTCTTGCCAAGGAGTAGAAATAAATTTTTGGTGAATTTCTGTGCTAGATATTTCTTTTTCTTTCTTTTTTATTCTTTTAACATCTCCAAAAGTATATTCTAAACGATTTTCTTGCCAAAGATTTTGCTCTTTTAAGTAATTGATAAAAATACCTGAATAATGATTTAAATTTTCTACACCTTTTGATGAAATTTTNTTTTCTGTAATCACATACAATTGCTCTACAGCTCTAGTTAATGCAACATATAATAAGTTAAAATTATCTAGCTCTAACTCTTCTCTTTGCAGATTATAAAGCTCTAAACCTCTTTCATTTATTAATGAAATATCTTTTTTAAAGTCNANTAANAGTTCTTTAAAATTATAATCNTCTGGCAAACTATTAAACCATACTTTGGGGTTAATTTGATTATATATATCTACATCACAAGGAAAAATAACAACAGGAAACTCTAATCCTTTAGATTTATGAATGGTCATAATTTGAACAGCATCTGAATTTTCTGAAGCCACAATGCTTAATTTGTCCTTTTTAAGATTCCAAAANTCTAAAAAATCTCCAATATCTGTAGCTTTTCTTTGCTGTTCTAAAACAACATCTAAAAAAAACTGAATATAAGCATTTGAGGAGTTTACCAAATGAAAGCCTCTAATAATTTCTTCAATTTTTTCGTAAAAAGGGATTGCCTGAAAAACCTTAAAATCGAAAGATATTCCAAATGTTTTTAATGCTGTAAAAATTTCAGTGTTTGAATATTTGATAAAATTATTAAAAAAATCACTTTTTGATTCTTTTACCTTTAAATGATCATATAAAAAATATAAAACTTCAAACCTTTTTTCTTGGTCGTTTGCATTTTGTATAATTTCTAGAATATTAATAATAAACTTAATAGTAGCATTGTTATTAAGTAACAAAGTTTCTGACGAAACAATAGAAACACCTTTCTCTGAAAGGTAATCTGCTACTGNAATTCCGTCTTTTTTTGTTCTTGTTAAAACACANATTTCATTTAAATAAAAATCATCTTTTAAAGCGTCTATTTGTGCGAATACTTTTCTTGNATATTTTAGTTTCTCATCTTCTNTATCATNTTCTTTATCTAAAAAAGACAACGATACAAAACCTCCTTTTTTAGTATTTTCTAATTGAGTGTTTCCTTCTAAAAACAGATTTCTATAAGAAGTATTTTGAAGAAAATTAGCAGTATGCTGAAAAAACGAATTATTAAAATTAATAATTTCTGAAAAACTCCTAAAATTGGTTTCTAAATTTTGTTTGTTTTTAGCTACTTGAAACGGATTTTTTTCTCCAGAACCTAACTCGATAAATTGTTCTGCTTTTCCGCCTCGCCATCTATAAATGGCTTGTTTACCATCGCCAACCAACAGTAATTTGCTGTTTTCTTGCGCCAAGGCATTATCTATTAACGGAATTAAATTTTGCCATTGCAACACAGACGTATCTTGCATTTCATCTATAAAATAATGCTGAAAACGTTGCCCAATCCTTTCGTAGATAAAAGGTGCTGGTTGGTCTTTAATATTATCTGAAATTAGTTGATTAAACTCTGCATTTAGCCGAATATTATTATCTTCTTTAATTGTATTTAGCTCAGAATTTATATTATTTAAAACTGCTAAAGGTATAATGCTTTTTAAGGTGATTTTATTTAATAAATAGTTAGAAAATGTTTTATTATATAAATCTTTAGATTGATAATAATAATCTTTAAGATTTTCTGAAACACCATCTATAACATCTTTAATTTGTGCATCAGTTTTTGCCGCATAGAGATTTTTTGATTCCTCTATAGTTTTGTTTAAACGTCCATCAAACTTTAAATCGTTACTTTTTAAAAATTTTAAGTTACCTAGTTTTATAAAGTGTTTTGGATATTCGCCTGAATAACTAAAATCTGAATTATCGATACCATTATCTGCTATAAACTTTAAAACCTCATCAGATAAAATCTTATACTCTTGCTCAATTTTAGCATTTGCTTCTTGCAATTTATTTTTTAGGCTGAAAAAGTCTTCTAATTCTTTATCGGCTAATTCTCTAAAATGTTTTACATCATCTTCGTTTAATAAAATTCTAGCAAAATTGTTCAGATCTTTAGAAATATCCCAAGATTTGTCATCATCTATTTTATCTAAAGAATAATCTATTAACAAGTTGGTCAATTTTTTATCTGTTCCAATTTTAGAAAGCAAAACATCTACAGCTTCGTTTAAAAGAGAAACAGCATCCATTTCTACTTCAAAATTTAGTGGTAACCCTAAATCATATGCAAAATTTTTGATGACTTTATGCGTAAAACTATCTATAGTAGTTATCGAAAAAGCAGCATAATTTTGCAAGATAGCTTCTAATATTTTTTTACTACGTTCTTTTACAGTTGCTTTATCTAAAGTGGTTTCTTCTAAAATTTTGGCATATATATCTGTGGTGTTTCCATTAGAAATTTCTTCTAAATTATATAACACACGTTCTTTCATTTCGCCAGCCGCTTTGTTGGTAAAGGTAACTGCCAATACTTTTTGAAAAGCAAAAATATCTTCTGTAGTTAGTAATACTTTTAAATACTCTTTTACAAGTGTAAATGTTTTACCACTTCCTGCAGAAGCATTGTAAACCTGAAAAGTTGATTGTTTTTGCACAGAATTATTTTTACTGCAAAATACAAAAAGCCAAACAGTTTTTGTTTGGCTTTCTGATTATTTTTTTACTAGATACTATCCTAACCCTACATCTAAAGACATCATTACAATAAAACCACCTATAAAGCCAAGTGTAGCAATATCTGTGTATTTGTCTCTTTGTGTTTCTGGTATTACTTCTTCTACAACTACAAAAATCATTGCACCAGCTGCAAAGGCTAAAGCATAAGGTAAAATTGGTGTAAAAAATGATACTGCTAGGGCACCTAAAACTGCAGCAATTGGTTCTACAGTTGCAGATAGTTGACCATACCAAAAACTTTTAAACCTAGCCATACCTTGTCTTCTTAAAGGCATTGCTACTGCAAAACCTTCTGGAAAATTCTGAATTCCAATACCAATTGCTAAAGAAATAGCCGCAATAACCATTTCTGTCTGTTCTACACCCACCAAAGTAGAAGCAGCTCCAAACAATACACCTACAGCTAAACCTTCTGGAATGTTGTGTAAAGTAATTGCTAAGACTAACAATGTAGTTCTATGTAAATCTGTTTTTACACCTTCTTTTTCATTTTCTTTAAAATTGATATGTAAATGAGGTAAAATTTTATCCATTCCAAAAAGTGCAATGGCACCTAAAGCAAAACCAATGGCAGATGGCAATACTTTTACAAAACCTTCTCCAGGACTGTTTTCTATAGCTGGCGCTAATAAACTCCAAAAACTTGCAGCAACCATTACACCTCCAGTAAAACCTAGCATACCATCTAAAACAGCCCTGTTCATTTTCTTAAAGAAAAATACCAAAGCAGCTCCTGCTGCTGTTAAACCCCAGGTAAAAAGCGATGCATATAAGGCTGCTAAAATTGGGTGTTCTTTGCCAAACTCGACTAATTGACTAAATAAACTCATGATTTTTGAATGTATAAATTGTTTGCTATTTTATTAGAAATAGATAACTTCTTATTTTCTATTAAAATTGATAAAGAATTATCAAACTCTTCTTTGTCTAAAACTGTTATTTTTTTACCAAGTTTGATGTCTTTTTTGTCTAAAAATTGTAAAAATTCTGATGAGGAATCATTTACACCTACACAAATTCCGCATTCATTTTTTAATAAAGTAGATAGCAAACTTTTTTCTATGGTTTTTAAATTTCCATCTGCATCTGGTATTGGATCTCCATGAGGATCATGTGTTGGAAAACCTAAAAAACTATCTAACTGATGGATTAATTTAGGAGATTTAATATGTTCTAACTGCTCTGCAACATCATGCACTTCATCCCAAGAAAAATTTAATTTTTCTACTAAAAAAACTTCCCACAACCTGTGTTTTCTGACAATATTTGCGGCTGTTTTTTTACCAAAATCTGTTAATGTAACCCCTTTATATTTTTTATAAGCCAATACTTTTTTATCAGATAATTTTTTAATCATATCTGTTACAGAAGAGGCTTTGGTTTGTAATTGATTAGAAATTGCATTGGTACTTATACCATTGCTAGTTTCTAATGATAAATGATAGATTGTTTTTAAATAATTCTCTTCAGAAAGTGTAAACATTATAAAAAAATTGTGCTACAAATATATACTTTTTATTTAAATGAAAACATATTTTTAGATAAGACTAAAAATATAATTACATTTGTAAAAATATTATTTTACGATTCGCTAATGAAAATTCAATTTATTTTTTGCTTTTTATTAATACATACAGGTAGTTTAGCACAATCTTTATCTGGTAAAATAACTTCTGCAGATGGCAACCCAATTCCTTTTGCATCCGTTTACGTAAAAAATAGTACTCTTGGCACTACCTCTAACCTTAAAGGTGTATATCAACTAAAAAATCTACCTAAAAAAGCAATCCTAATGATAAGTTAACAAGGTTATAGAAGAATTACTAAAACTGTAAATTTTTTATCCACCGAAAATAAAATTTTAAATTTTACTTTGATAGAAGACCAATTGGGTTTAGAAGAAGTTGTGGTTACTGCAACAAGAAATAGAGTAGAAAGAAGAAAAGCTCCAGTAGTAGTTTCTATAATAAAACCAAGGCTTTTACAAGCTACACAATCTCTTTCTATGGCAGATGGTTTAAGTTATGCTCCTGGTATTCGAGTAGAAACCAACTGCCAAAATTGTGGTTTTACACAAGTTCGTTTAAATGGTTTGGGTGGTGGTTATACGCAAGTTTTATTAAATAGCAGACCCGTGTTTACCTCTTTAATTGGTGTTTATGGTTTGGAGCAAATTCCTACTAATATTATTGAACGCATTGAAGTTGTGAGAAGTGGTGGTTCTGCTTTGTATGGTTCTAGCGCTATTGCAGGTACAGTAAATGTAATTACCAAAGACCCCGTTTTAAATACTTGGGAAATTGGCACAAACTTANCTTTAATTGATGGCACTGTTGCNGATANAACCCTAACTTTTAACAACTCTTTAGTTGCTGATAATTTAAATAGCGGAATTTCATTTTTTGGGAATTACAGAAAAAGAGATGCTTTTGATGCCAATGGTGATGGTTTTACAGAATTAGTAGCCTTAAAAAATACCACTGTAGGTGCAAATGCTTATATAAATCCCTCAAAAAAAAGTAAAATTTCATTAAACTTAGCTTCTATTCAAGAATANAGAAGAGGAGGTAATAAACTAGATTTAGCACCTCAATTTACAGATATTACAGAAGAGTTAGATCATGATACTTTTATAGGNGGTTTAGCCTATGAAATTTACAGTAAAGATGATTCAGAAAAATACCAAGTTTACACCTCTGTTTCTCATACAGATAGAGGTAGTTATTATGGTGGTTTAGGTGGTGGTAATACCAAACAAGATAGTATTTCTGCAAATAATGCTTTTGGAACTACAAAAGACGTAGCTTGGGTAAATGGATTGCAATTTACCAAAGCATTTAAAGATAACGACGTATTAACTGTAGGTTCAGAATATAATCACACAAATACAAGAGATGAAATTTTAGGCTATAAAAGATCGATTGATCAAACTGTAAATTCTTTTGGTTTGTATTTACAATACGAATGGAAACCCACAGAAAAGTTTACAGCATTAATAGGTACAAGGTTTGATAATGTTGCTGTAAATGGTCATTATACTGTTGGTGGCATTTATAGAAATGTAAACGTAAATCAAAATGCTTTGTCACCGCGTTTAACACTCTCTTATCAATTTACAGACGCTTTAAAATTTAGAGGTGGTTATGCTAGAGGCTTTAGAGCTTCACAAGCTTTTAATGAAGATTTACATATTTCTAGTGTTGGTGGCGAACCTCAATTTGTAATTCTTTCTGATAATTTAAAAACCGAATATTCAAATGCTTTTACAGGCTCTTTTAACTACTCTAAAAACATCAATTTATGGCAACTCGATTTTTTAGCAGAAGGNTTTTACACNACTTTAGAAAATCCGTTTACCATAGTTAGTACTGGTGCAACATTAACTAATGGTGCAATTTTAGAAGAAGTAAGAAATGGTGCTGGAGCTAGCGTTTACGGAACAAATTTTGAGTTTGGAGTTTCGCCAAACCCAAAATTACAATTTCAATTGGGTGGTACAGTACAAAAAAGCACGTACAAGGAACCTCAAGTAATTTTTGAAACTGATGGTACTGTGTTAGATGAAACCGATATCGTTGTAAACGAATTTGTTAGAACGCCCAATTTCTATGGTTATTTTAACACATCTTGGTTGCCCAATAAAAAGTTTAATATTGATGTAACAGGAACGTATACAGGAAATATGATAGTCCCTTTGGTAATAAGTGATACTGGNTTTTTNCAATTAAATGANGTAAATTCCTTTTTTGATGTGAATTTAAAATTAGAATCTCATATAGATTTTAGTGATCATTTTATGACTACGTTTTCTTTGGGTGTAAAAAACATTTTTAACAGCTATCAAAGTGATTTTGACACAGGCCCAACAAGAGATTCAGACTACGTCTATGGTCCAGGAACACCAAGAACTTTTTTTATAGGTATCAAATTTGGAAAATTACATTAAAATGAAAAAAAAAGGTTTTATTTTTTCGTTTCTTTTGATAATTTTATCCTCAAATATTTCAGCTCAAAAAAGCAAAGTTAACTGGATTACTTTTGCCCAATTAGAAGATTCTTTAGCTTTTAAACCAAAAAAAATATTCATTTATTTTTATGCTGAATGGTGTGTGTATTGTAAAAAAATGAATAGAGTTACTTTTAAAAACAACGAAGTTATCCATATTTTAAATGCAAATTATTACGCTGTAAAAATGGATGCAGCATCTAAAGATTCCATTATTTTTGATGGTATAACATATAGTAACAAACAGCTTGGTAAAAATAGAAGACCTACACATGAAATTCCACTTTTATTAGCAAAAAGAATTGGAAAACCGTTTAGTTTACCTGTAAATAT
>JGI26083J51738_10002082_pt1 | contig 10482 bp, 8 predicted proteins | sample SaaInl85LU_5_DNA_FD_51738 | JGI IMG/M metagenome (IMG submission 51738)
GAGGAAAATCCACTTAATGAGTTTGAGACAGAAATCCTTCTTCCTTATGCCCAATCTACACAGGGGCCATTTCTAACTCGATTTGATGCTGACGGAGATGGGTTTGAAGATGTCTGGGTGTCTGGATCTAGTGGTTCAGCGGCCCAACTGCTTCTTCAGCAAGGCGGTAAATTAATTGCCAGCGTACAACCTGGTTTCGAGGATGACCGTGTATTTGAAGACGCAGATGCTGTTGCTTTTGATTTTGAAGGAGATGGAGATTTAGATCTATTTGTAACTAGTGGAGGAAACGACTTCGGATCCTATTCTTCTTATTATCAAGACCGATTGTATTTAAATGATGGCGACGGGCAATTCTCTCGTTATCATTCAGAGGTTCTTGCAGAAAATCGCGAAAACGGAAAGCAGGTGGTCGCAATCGATATTGACTTAGACGGTGATCAAGATATCATTGTTGGAAATCGAATTATACCNAAAAACTATCCGAGACATGCACCTTCAATTCTATATGAAAACCAAGGGGGAAGATTGGTAAACGTTACAGAAGATAGAACCACAGGTTTCGACACTTTTGGTATGGTAAATGATATTGCGGTGGTTGATTTAAATGGAGATGGCTACAGGGATGTAATGATGCTCGGCGAATGGACCGGTATCGGGATCTGGATGAATAATAAAGGGGTTCTTCAATATCAGTCAGAACATCCGTTAAAAGATCTCACTGGCTGGTGGTATAGCTTAACACCGGTAGACTTAGATCAGGACGGATTGATGGATTTTGTCGCTGGCAATGTAGGTAAATCGATCAAATTCAAAACCTCAAAGGAGAAACCGTTTAAGATCTATGCGAATGATTTCGATGAGAACGGCTCCCCGGATATCGTATTGAGTAAAGTATATAATGACACATATGTGCCGGTTAGGGGTAAGGAATGTTCTACCCAACAGATGCCTTTTATTAGCAATAAATTCAAAACTTATGAAGCTTTTGCTTCTGCAAGCTTGGACGATATCTATGGTGAAAAGTTAACAGAAGCCTATGAGCGGGAGGTAATTACCTTTGAAAGTGTTCTCCTTAGAAATAAAGGCGAATTGAACTTTGAGATAGAAACACTGCCTTTTGAAGCTCAATTATTCCCCATATTGAGTGCCGAGCTAATCACTAATGAAGATGAGAAAAGACAGCTACTTCTTTTTGGAAATATCTACAACACAGAAGTAGAAACTCCTCGATTAGACGGAGTAGGTGCCCTGCCTATCGCGCTTTTTGAAAACGGTCAACTAGACCAAAATATTTCTAGCGACCAGTTTATTAAAATTCAGGGTAACATTAAATCATCTGTTTTCTTACCTTCAATGAATGCGGTAATTGTTGGTTTGAATGATGATTACCTACATCAACTTAAATTGAACTACTAATGAAAAGAACTCAATCAATCCTCGGCTTACTCGGTATTATGCTTGCCGCGAGTTGTACTACCCAAACGGAGACTTTAGAGGAAAAAGCTATGCGAATTCATGAATCGGTGATCACCATTGACACCCATGACGATATCAATGTGGCCAATTTTACCGATAGTATTAATTACACACAGCGCTTGAATACTCAAGTGAATCTCCCTAAAATGGACGAAGGTCAGCTTGATGTAGCTTGGCTTATCGTCTATACGGGGCAAGGTGATTTAACTGCAGAAGGTTATGCTAGTGCAGAGATGAATGCAATGTCTAAGTTCGATGCTATTCATCGTTTGGTAGAGGAATATGCTCCTGATCAAATAGGTCTTGCGACTTCTTCTGATGAGGTTCGATCGCTTATCGCTGAGGGTAAAAAGGTGGCTATGATTGGTGTTGAGAATGCCTATCCGATAGGTGAAGACCTCGGCAATTTCGAACTTTACAGAGACAAAGGCGCGCGTTATGTTTCCCTATCTCATAATGGACACAGTCAATTCTCTGATTCTAACACAGGAGAGGCTGATGGGTTTCTACACGAGGGTTTAAGTGAGCTAGGAAAAGAGGCTATCATAGAAATGAATCGTCTAGGAATGATGATTGATGTTTCACATCCTTCAAAGGAGGCGATGCGTCAAATGATTGACTTGTCAAAAGCCCCCATTATTGCTTCGCACTCGTCAGCTCGTGCTCTTTGTGATCATTCAAGAAATCTCGATGATGAGCAGTTGTTCTGGATGAAAGAGAACGGGGGCGTAGTTCAGACCGTAGCATTTTCTTCTTATCTGAATACGGAGAAGCACAATGCTCGCAACGAATACATGCAGACGATTAGAACTCGTCTCGCAGCAGAGAAAGGTTTAGAGTGGTATGATCGCTCTGAACTTAGAAATCTTGATGCCAATAAGAGAGCTGCTTTTATGAATTATTATCGCGAAATCGTAGCTGAGGCTGATGAACTAGTCGCTAATGATCCAGAGGCTCCAACGGGAGTAACTGTTGCCGATTTTGTAGACCATATTGACTATATGGTAAACCTAATAGGAATTGACCATGTGGGTATTTCTTCAGATTTTGATGGCGGAGGTGGTGTAGGCGGATGGCAAGACGCTTCAGAGACTTTTAATGTAACCTTAGAGCTCGTGAAGAGAGGCTACAGCGAAGAAGATATCCAAAAGCTTTGGGGAGAAAATCTCCTTAGAGTTCTAGATGAGGTACAGGCTGTAAGCGCACAATGGCAATCATAATTTTGGTAGTTCGTTGATTTTGTGTATCTTAGAGATTCTCTACTATTGAGACAAGCACGGACAAGATGCATATTGGAGGTCATTACCTCCCTTAAGTGAAGTATCTCGTCTGTGCTTTTTTAATTAACGTATCACTATGGGACAAACAAGAAGAGATTGGTTAAGATCCTCCTTAGGAATTGGGGGGTTACTAGTTGCTCCATCCACGTTGCTTTCAGCAAAGGAAATTGCTGACTACAATCCACGACCTTTAGAAAGTGTCGTTCGGCTAAGTTCAAACGAGAACCCTTATGGTCCTTCGAAAAAGGTTCAAGAATCAATTATTAAGGCCTTTGGTCACGCATGTCGATATCCTTACGAGTACAGTGACGCACTAGCAGAAAAGCTAGCAAAAATACACGGAGTATCCCCTGAAAGTATTATTATCACAGGTGGCTCCACTGAAGGCCTCAAAATTACAGGACTCACCTTCGCCCACAGTGGCGGAGAGATTATTGCTGGTCAGCCCACTTTCTTAGCAATGATGGATTATGCTAAGGGATGGGATGCGACTATCAATTGGGTTCCTGTAGGAGAAGATAAAGGATACGACTTAAATGAAATTGAGAGGCGTATTAGTTCAAAGACCAAGCTTGTCTTCTTATGCAACCCTAATAACCCAACAGGAACTTTACTACCGGCTGATGCCTTAACGGATTTTTGTAATTCAGTAAGTGATCGTACCATCGTTTTCTCAGATGAAGCTTACTATGATTTTATAGAAGAAGATCATTATCCTTCTATGGATGCACTGGTAAGACAGGGAAAGAATGTGATCGTCTCGAAAACATTTTCTAAGGTTTATGGTCTTGCGGGAACGAGGATAGGATACCTTATCGCTCCGCCTCATTTAGCGCAACAAATTCGTAAGAATGTGGTAGCAATGAGTAATGTACTTGCCATTGCCGCTGCAGAAGCTTCTCTAGAGGACCGTGATTTTTATCAGTTTTCACTTGAACAAAATCGCAAACAAAAACAGCGTATCTACGATTTATTGGACCACCTTCAGTTAGATTATGTTCGCTCAAGTACCAACTTTATCTTTTTTCATTCGAAAAGAGACATTAAGGAATTAGGCCCTGAAATGTTAGCTAAAGGTGTGCGCATCGGTAGACCTTTTCCTCCATTTTATGATTGGTGTCGTATAAGTACTGGAACCGCAGAAGAGGTCGATCTGTTCATTAAGGGCATGCTCGAGGTATATAATGGATAGCTAAACTTTTGAGAGTTGTATAACAGCTTCTGAAAAGCGATCTAACTCNTCGAAAGTGGTAAATACATTAGGGGTAATTCTGCANCCTTGAACGTTGGCATAATCAATAGCTACGGTGAAAATATCAAACTCGTCAAAGAGTCTTTTTGCCATTTCTGCAGGTTTNAGGTTTTTAAGACCAACATTNGCTATTCCACAAGCTCTNTCGTTGCTCCAAGGGGTGTTGATCTGAACATTATCAACTGCTTGAAGATTTTTCATCCAGTATTGTCTTATCTGAGTAAGGCGTTGTTCTTTGCGTTTAATACCCATCTCGTTGAGGTAGTCTATGGCATCTGCTATACCAAGAGTGATGTAGGCCGGGTGCGTCCCTAAATGGTTTAACCTGCGAATTTGGGTAAGGTCTTTTTCGTAGTCTGCAAGCAAAGGCCAGATTTTTGGTCGATGTTCATCTTTGATGTAGAGTAGGCCATTACCTAAGGGGGCCGCCAACCACTTATGAAGACTAGAACCATAGTAATCACAATTTAATTCTGCAATTTTAAAATCAAAGTGTCCAACGCAGTGAGCGCCATCAACCAAAACTTCTACACCATGGGAGTGTGCCATATCGCATATCTTTTTGATTGGGAGTATTTGCCCTGTGATATTGATCATGTGGCATACCATAATCAATTTAGTCTTTGAGGTGATTTTCGACTCGTAGAGAGCAATTATTTCATCATCATCTTTCGGATGATTAGGAACGGATACCACATCTAACTGTACCCCATGTCTTTTTGAAATTTGTTCGAACATGAGCTGCATAGCACCGTAATCTTGTTCAGCATAAATAGCGTGATCTCCTGCCTCCCAAGGAAATCCAGAAATCACAAGGTCTAATGATTCAGTAGTGTTTCTTGTTATGGCTAAGTCTTTTGGGTTACATCCGACAAATTCGGCCAACTTCTCGGCTACTTCTTTTCGATCGATATCGAGCTGATTTCTCATGTAGTAAGACCCTTCCTTATTCACCCGTTCGAGGTGTTCGTTAACCTTTCTTAAGGTAGGAGTAGGAATGATATTATAGTAACCACTCTCTAAATTGATATAGTCCTTTTTTAAGTGGTAATCTTGCCGAACTCTTTTCCAAAGAACCTCTCCTTTCAAAGTTGAAAGAGGCGTATTGTACTGATCTTGCTTAAGATCAAATGAGCCTAAAAGCGGTGTGGCAAGTACTGCAGCCGTTGATCTTAAAAAGTTTCTTTTATTCATAATCTGAACCAACTTTAGGTAATAAAAAGATACAATTCATTCTTATTGAATAAATTACTGGTTTATTTTAAGACCTCACATGAGTTTAAAAGATTTATTAGAATATCGCCGTTCTGTAAGAGTGTACGATAACCAGAAACCAATAGATTCTGACAAGGTAAGAGATTGTTTAGAGCAGGCCACACTTGCTCCCAATAGCTCAAATCTTCAGTTATGGGAGTTTATTCATATCACCGATAAGAGCTATAAAGATGCAATTACTGATGCCTGCCTTGGGCAAACAGCGGCTTCAACTGCTGATCAATGGGTGGTATTTGTCACTCGTCAAGATCTACATCGAAAGCGCGCTCAGTTTGTTCTCAATTTTGAAAAGGGAAATATTGACAGAAATAGTCCTGCCGCTCGAAAAGCGAAACGAATTGCGGTTCGAGAAACCTATTATGGTAAGCTCATGCCTTTTCTTTACAGTCGATGCTTTCGACTAATGGGGGTATTTAGATGGTTATTAGTAACGGTCATGGGATGGTTTAGGCCCGTGGTTAGAGAGGTGACCGAAACCCATATGCGAGGGGTTGCTCATAAATCTTGTGCTCTTGCCGCGCAAACATTTATGCTTGCCATGGCAGAGAAAGGTTATGATACCTGCCCTATGGAGGGATTTGATAGTCGTAGGGTTAAAAGGCTTCTAAATCTTCCTAGTTCGGCAAAAATCAATATGATTATCTCGTGTGGAATTAGAAAAGGAAATGAGGGAATATGGGGCGAGCGTTGTCGTGTTCCTTTTGATGAGGTTTACAAACGAATTTAATCCTCACTAAGAAAAATTGATTCGATCGGAAGCTCAAATAGTTTCGCCATTTTAAAAGCAGTGTTCAAACTTGGATCGAACTTTTGTTTTTCGATCGCATTGACCGTTTGCCTCGAAACTCCTATAATTTCGGCAAGATCCTCTTGAGTATATCCTTTTTCTTTTCTGAGTTCTTTTACTCGGTTATTCATGAGTACCGTTTTGTGTTAATACCCATTGCAACCCCATAGGTGATACCGATGATCCCAACCAAAACACCAATCTCTGCGTCTGATTGGATAATATTTTTCTGATCTAATAAGGAATAGGTCAGGCCGACGATTACCGCAACCCCAAGAGTCAGAGCCATAGCTTCAAGGTGAATTTTACGCTCTAATTCATCGTAATGATTGTACAGATTTCGGTTCGCCCAAATCATTAGGGCTCCGTTGAGAAAGTTTAGCACAATTGAGGCAATCGTCAGGGGACTATCTGCTGCCCAAATAAATTCAGGTCCAAAAGTTGCTAGAGCTAAAGTTGCCACCCAAGTCCAAGTCCATATAGCTAATAGGGTCATTCTCTTCTTACGTTCTTCTTTCATTTTGTAAAGTTTATTTGACAAAAGTAACGGTTTTTACATCAATGTCAAGTTTTATTTACATTTTATTTTTGAAGCTGTTCGGTCAATTTGATTTCTTTCATTGTAAATTCGCAACATACAAGGGTGTTTAGCTCAGTTGGTTTAGAGCGCTACCTTGACAGGGTAGAGGTCACAGGTTCGAATCCTGTAACACCCACTAAAGGATAGAAAAACCCATGCATTTGCATGGGTTTTGTGTTTTATGACCCGTCTCAAGCTTGCTTGAGTAAGGGTTAAAAACGTAAAACCAAAAGCGCTGAAGGCGCAGGTTTTTTCTATTTAGACTTCGGGGTGTAAAGGAAAAGCCGAGGGAGCGAAGCGGCTGAGGCTAATCCTAGAACATTTTCAGTAATCGAAGTACAAAGAGGTCTACTACCTCAACTAAGATTAAAATGATGATGATCCATTCTAGCTTGCTGCTCTCTTTATGATCCATGATGTCTTTAAAGAGCTCTAGGTCTTCTTTAATGATCGCCGTTCGCTCATAGATATATCGATAACGGTCTTTAAGGTCGAAGGTCTGTTTTAAGGATCCGTTCAATTTATTCAATGATTCATTTTCCCAAGTAATATCTGGCGAGTCGAAGATGTATAGGTTTTCAGAAATTTGATTCTTCACGTTTAACACACGGCCAATGAATTTCTTGAGTTTTTTTCCTGAGATTTTTAGTCTTCCCTCGAGCTCGAGAGCTTTGGTATAAACGGTTGTTTCTTCAAGAAGATGATCGGTTATTTCAAGATATTTATCGAGAGCTACAGAATGTGAGGTGTTTAGCATAACCAATCGGATGGCTTCGACGTCGAACTCACTCAAGATTACCTTGTCAAAGGTTACTTCTGTCTTCCCTTCTGCAATTTCAACCTTAATGGTCTCGCTAAGTTCTTGTTCTTGCCACGATCCCAAGTCAGGATTGAGTGTTTGAATCGTCTGGTTAATTTCAGAGTGGTTGCAATTAAAAAAAGCGACTACCCCGTATTGAAATACATATACAAATTGCTCTTTTCCTAGTTGAAGGAACAATTCGTCAGAGTCTGAATAAAGTACATCTAAGTCTAATTTTAAACGGCACTGTCTAATGTTTAGACTGTTTTTGATTTGAAGGGCAACTACAGAATACATGCTTACTGAATTAACGGATCAAAGATGGATGATATTTATGAATCTACATCTTAGGTTTTTAAATATCCTTAGAAAGGCTATTCACCTCAATTTTGGTACTTATTCCTGAAATTGAGGTAGTTCTGTAAAATGAGACTTGTGTTAATTTTAGAGTGAACCTAGAAAACAGGGCCGAAATTTTATAACTTGATGCTAAATAGTTTGTTATGGCACAATATACTTTGTTTGTAAATGGGGAGACGAAGACTGTTGAGGTTGATCCGTCAACACCTATGCTTTGGGTACTTCGTGATCATCTAGATCTTGTGGGTACTAAGTTTGGATGTGGTATCGCTCAATGTGGAGCTTGTACCATTCATCTTAACGGAACGGCAGTTCGGTCTTGTCAGCTACCCGTATCTGCTGTGGGTAACGGTGAGGTAATCACTATAGAAGGTCTTTCAGAAAATGGGGATCATCCGGTTCAACTGGCTTGGATCAAACAAGACGTACCTCAATGTGGGTANTGCCAGGCAGGACAGATTATGACGGCTACAGCACTGCTTAAACAGAATCCGAACCCTACAGACGAAGAAATTGAGTCTGCAATGGCGGGTAACCTTTGCCGTTGTGGAACCTATGTGCGAATCAAAAAAGCGGTTAAGGATGCCGCAGCTAACCTTTAAACGCTGAATCATGAGTACGAATAAGGTAAATCAAGGAAGACGATTTTTTATCAAAAGCTCATTGCTTGCCGGTGGAGGTATGATGTTAGCTTTTCCATGGTTAGAGTCATGCAATTTTAGTGCTGAACAAATCAAGTCAATGCCTAAAGAATGGTTTGAAATCAATGGATATTTAAAAATTGGAGAGAATGGTCTGATTACGATTATGTCTCCAAATCCAGAAATTGGTCAGAATGTCAAAACCTCAATGCCGATGCTTATCGCTGAGGAGTTGAATTGTGATTGGAACGATGTAATTGTTGAGCAGGCGCCCCTTAATTCTAACAAGTTCTTTCACCAAATGGCAGGGGGGAGTACATCGATCAGTGCTGCATGGACTCCGCTTAGAAAGGCAGGTGCTACAGCGCGTCAAATGTTAATTAACGCCGCGGCGAATACTTTAGAAGTGCCTGCAGACGAATTACGTGCTGATCTAGGTTTCATCTATCATGATGCTTCAGGAAGAAAGCTAGGTTTTGGTGAGGTAGCTTCAGCCGCAGCGCTTTTAGAAGTACCAGAGGAGGTTGAGCTTAAACCTATCGATGAGTTTAAGATTATTGGTACATCGAGAAAGAATGTAGACAGTAAGAAAATTGTAACCGGAGAATCACTTTTCGGTATTGATTATAAAGAAGACGGAATGCTTTATGCGGGTGTGATTCATCCTCCAGCATTCGGAATGAAAATTAAATCTTTTGATGCCTCACGTGCTCTCGCTTTGCCAGGGATTGAAGCGGTTTTTCAATTCGAGAATTATAGAGAAGGACAGGCAAAAGGGGCTTTCGATATCAAGGCACACCAAACTCAGATTGCCGTAGTGGGTAGATCTACTTGGGAAGTTTTTCAAGCCAAAAAATTAGTGGATGTCACTTATGAAGAGGCGGGTGAAGTGGTAAACACCATGAGCTTCTTCGGCAGAACGATGGAGAATAAATGGCCAGCAGGTCTTGAAAGCACTTCTTCGCACAAAAAACAAATGGAGGAGGCAGAGAAGCGAGCAACAGTCGTTCGAACCGATGGTGACCCTGATCAACAATTTAAAGAGGCCGACGAGGTTCTTGAAAGAACGTATTATGCTCCTTATCTAGCTCATAATACCTTAGAACCGTTGAATTTCTTTGCTGAGGTTACCGATGAATCAGCTCGATTTGTAGGGCCCATCCAATTACCTGAATTTCTTGAACCAGCACTTGCAGAGAGATTTGAACTATCCGTAGAAAAGGTAGATATCATGATGACTCGAATCGGTGGTGGTTTCGGACGAAAATTATACGGGCATTTTATGCTTGAAGCCGGGGTAATTTCTAAAACTGTGGGGAAACCTGTAAAATTAGTCTACACTCGTGAGGATGATATGACTGCAGGTACCTACCGACCAAGTTATCGAGTAGCTTATCGTGCGGCTATTAAAGAGGGTAAAGCAACGGCAATCCATATAGTAGCAGGTGGAATTCCTGAAAGTCCATTGTCTGCGAATCGATTCCCGGCTGGTTCATTTGATCACTACAAGGCCGAGACATGGACAATGGATTCTAATATTACCACTGGGGCCTTCAGGGCACCAAGATCTAATTTCATGGCTAGTGCTGAACAAAGCTTCCTTGATGAACTTGCTGAGCAGATCGGTAGAGATCCGATAGAATATCGTTTAGAACTCCTTGAAAGAGCGAAAACTAACCCGGTTGGTGAGCGTAATGATTACGATGCCGAGCGTTATGCCGGAGTACTGAAACTCGTTAAAGAAAAGTCTGGGTGGGATACCCCTAAACCCGGTGTACATCGAGGAGTAGCTGCCTATTTCTGCCACCAGTCTTATGTGGCAAACGTTGTTGATGTTGTGATGAAAAATGGCAGCCCTGTAGTTGAAAAAGTATATGCCGCAATCGACTGTGGGGTGGTAATTAACCCTGACGCTGCTGCTAACCTCGCTGAGGGAGGTAGTGTTGATGGTATCGGACACGCTATGTATTCGCAAATCACCTTTACCGAAGGAAAACCGGATCAGAATAATTTTGACGACTACCGA
>JGI26083J51738_10002089_pt1 | contig 10475 bp, 10 predicted proteins | sample SaaInl85LU_5_DNA_FD_51738 | JGI IMG/M metagenome (IMG submission 51738)
GCAATCAGTCCCATCTCCTCAAGCTTCGTGTTGTAGCCGCTCGTCTCCGCCAGATCAGGCGAGAGCACCCAAGTCACAAGCGCCTGCCAGCGCCAGACAAGCCACAGCGCGACAACAGCAGTCACACTCCAAATCAGTACCAGATCGGCACGCGAGACTGTCAGCACATCTCCAAAAAGATAGGCCTCCACATTAATCACCCGCGATTGCGAACTCATCGCCACAGCCACAAGCCCAAAGGCCAGCGCCGAGTGTGCGATCACCCCAAGCGACGAATCCGCCGACTGGCTCCGCCTCGTCAGCGTGACAAACAAAACCGCAACCAAGAGCGCCGCAAACAAAACCCCGATAAATACCGAAACCGCAAAACCAAGCGACAGGGCAACACCCAGAATCGCGGCATGCGCCATCGCATCGCCAAAATATGCCATCCGCCGCCAGACAACGAAGGGGCCAAGCGCCCCCGCCGCCAACGAAACACCAAGGCCCGCGAGCCCCGCGCGCACCAGAAAGTCATTGAGCATCAGTGAGCGTCCTCATGGTCGTGGGCGTGGTCATGCCCGCAGTTTTCGTCGTGTACGTGATCATGCTCATGACGATACAGCGCCAGCGCCCCCTGCGTGCCCGAGCCAAAGAGGCGTCGGTATTCAGGCGCATTGCGCACAATCTCGGGTGTCCCCTCACAGCAGATATGCCCATTGAGGCAAATCACACGGTCAGACGCGCTCATCACCACATGCAGCTCATGACTGACCATCATCACAGCACAACCAAGTTCAGAGCGCAGATCTTCAATCAGACGGTAAAACTCGGCTTGCCCGGGTTGGTCCAGCCCCTGCGTCGGCTCATCCAGCATCAATACATCAGGCTCCACAATCAGCGCGCGCGCCAGCAAAACCCGTTGCATCTGCCCGCCCGAAAGCCCCTCAAGACTGCGCCCCTTGAGAGCCCTCACACCAACACGCTCCAAAGCCCGCTCCGCCGCGGCCTCACTGACACGCCGTGGCACATTGAGAAAGCGGCGCACTGTCATCGGCAGGCTCGCCTCAAGCTCAAGTTTTTGCGGCACATAGCCAATCGTCAAGCCTGCCGCATGGCTGACCTCGCCGCCATCAGGCTTCAGAACCCCAGCCAACATGCGCAGCAAGGTCGATTTGCCTGAGCCGTTCGGTCCCACAATGGTCACGATCTCACTGGGATTAATCGCAATGTTCACGCCTTGCAAAACAACATCACCGCCAAAGCTCTTGGCAAGCCCGCGTGCCTCAATCAAGCTCATGCGCCCGCCTCCGGAATACATTTGGGGCAAAGCCCTTCCGCCTCGATCACCAGAGACTCAATCTGAAACCCAGCCTCTCCTGCGCTTTGGCCAAACGGCCCTTGGCTCTCTGTTTCGGCAACGCGCCCGCAGTCACGGCAGATCATAAACGCTGCATCATGCGCTCGTCCGGGGTGGGCACAAGCGACATAGGCGTTGAGCTTTTCAATACGGTGCACAAGCCCTTGCTCAACCCAAAAGCCAAGCGCACGATACGCCACAGGCGGCTTTGAGCCAAGGCCTTCCGCCGCCAGCCTTGCGAGCACATCATAAGCGCCCATCGCCTCATGCGCCTCAAGCAAGATCTCCAAGACCCGCTTGCGCACAGGCGTCAGTTGCAGCTTGCGCGCAGCACAAAGAGCCTCTGCCGCCGTCATCGAGGCCGCTTTACAACGGGTATGATCATGCGTGCCAAAGCCCGTCAGAGGGGCACACGGCGCCTTTTTGGAATTCATATCTTGACTCATGTTGTTATGTTATAACATATCGCCACTAACGTCTACTCAAGTTTTTGGAGTCCCTATGCTAAAATATCTGATCACCACAACCGCCCTTTTCGCAACACCCCTCACCGCAGATGCCTTGCGCGTTGTCGCTGACATCCCACCCTTGCATAGCCTCACCGCCCAAGTCATGGGCGATCTCGGCACACCTGAACTCCTCACACCAGCAGGAACATCNCCCCATAATCACGCCCTGCGCCCCTCCGAGGCCGCNCGGCTGCAAAATGCTGATCTTCTGGTCTGGGTNGGCCCGCTCATGTCGCCATGGCTCGGCAACGCCAAAGCAGAAATGGCCCCCGATGCAGCCAGTATCGCGCTGATGGANACCCCGGGCACANTGCTCCTNGACAAACGCGGCGCACATGATCACGATCACGACCATAGCGAAGAAGAGCANACAGAAACCAAAGACAGCCACGATCATGATCATGCCGATCACGCAGAGCATGCCGATCACGATGACCACGCAGATCATGAAAATCACGGCGATGATCACGCAGAAATGGAAACAGACAAAGTCCGAAAAGACGCCCACGTCTGGCTCAGCCCCGACAACGCCATGGCCTGGCTGTCGATCCTTGCAGAAGAGCTCGCAAAACTCGATCCAGCCAATGCAGAAACCTACCGCGCCAATGCAGCAACAGCCGTCGACGCGCTCAAGCAACAAGTCGCCACGACTGAGGCCCGCCTTGCGCCCCTTTCAGGTGGTGAATTCCTCACAGCCCATGACGCCTATCAGTATTTTCAGGCCCGCTTTGGCCTCACGTCCCACGCTGCTGTCTCAGACGCCGATGATCAGGATGCAGGTCCAGCCCATTTGCGTGCGCTGCTCACAGAAGCGCCAGATCTTGGCTGCTTTGTGATTGAACCCAGCACCCCGAAAGCAAGTGTCACATTGGTGACCGAAACATTGAATATCCCTGCCGTCACCATCGATGGCCTTGGCGCCGCTCTGCCCCTTGGCGCCGACCATTACAGCGCGTTGATGGAGCACCTCACATCAGGGTTCGAAAGCTGCCTCACACGCTGATCAGCCTTCTTCTTTTCAGAAATATCCCGGGGGAGAGGTTTCAAAAGCCCCTTGGTTTTTGAAACCGAGGGGGCAGAGCCCCCTCGCCTCAGTCGGATTTTCGCAAAGCGGAAATCCGACCCCCTCAGCCACGGCCCGCCGCGATCTGGCAGAGCATTTCAAACATGATCGACACACCGAGAAACGCCGTGCCGCCGCTTGCATCAAACGGCGGCGACACTTCGACAAGATCCGCCCCGACAATGTTCACGCCGCTCAGACCACGCACCACCTGTAGCGCTTGATAGGAGTTCGGGCCGCCCACTTCGGGCGTGCCTGTTCCAGGCGCAAAAGTCGGGTCGACAAAGTCAATATCATAGCTCAAATAGGTCGCACCCGTTCCTGCAATCTCGCGCGCTTCGGCCATAACGTCCTCAGGCCCACGCGCATGAAACTCCTCGATCGGGACAATCCGAATGCCCTCGGCCTTGGCAAAATCACGGTCCTCGGAGTCATACTGCGTCCCACGTATCCCAATCTGGATCACGCGCTTGGGGTCAAGCAACCCCTCCTCACAGGCCCGCCGAAATGGCGTGCCATGGGTATACATCGTCCCATCAAAATAAGAGTGAAAGAGATCGGTGTGGCTGTCAAAATGGATCATCCCGACAGGCGCTTTTTCCGCCACCGCCCGCAAGATCGGCAAGGATGAAAGATGATCTCCGCCCGCGGTCAACGGCAAGATACCAGCCGCAATCACATCCTTATAAAACGCGGTGATCCGCTGCATCGAGTCCTGAATATCCGCAGGGTTCGGCCCGACATCACCAAGATCGGCACAGTTCATCGCCTCAAACGGACGCACTCCGCTCACGCCATGCTCCGCGCGGATCATTGTCGAAGCATCGCGCAACTGGCGCGGCCCGTGGCGCGGGCCGGGGCGGTTCGTTGTTCCGCTGTCCCAAGGCACCCCGATGATGCCCACATCGACATCCGCCCAGCGCGCGTCACCGCGCGGCAGATGCGGCAACCGCATAAATGTCGGAATGCCCGCAAAGCGTGGCAGGTCCATCCCCGACACTGGCTGAAAAAAATGATCGTTCATGTTCGCTCCTTAAGTCTCTTGCGCGCGGTCACTGCNCCGTCGCCCTGTTCTTCTATCCGCTCGATTGCGGCCAAGATCGGCTCATAAGCCACGGCCATATGATACGCATTCGCGTGCAAAAGCGTCTCGCTGTCCACAACCCAAGCGACATGCCCTTTCCAAAACAGCAAATCTCCCCGCCGAAGCGAGGCATCCTCGGCAAGCGTCTCGCCCAGCGCGGCCTGTTGCATGTCGCTGTCCCCGCCACAAGCGATCCCGCAGGCAGTGCACCCCGCCTGCACCAGACCCGAGCAATCTATCCCGAAGGACGAGTTCCCCCCCCAGAGGTAAGGCGTCCCGAGCAATCGCTCCGCCACAGTCACAGGGTCGTTCTCAGGCTCCATACCGCTCAAGTGCACCAGAGGCACAAACCCTTCAGGCACCTTCGCAAAGCCTTCCTGCTCGCGCAAAACGCGAAGACGGCTGCCCATGCTCAGGCTGGCGCGATCCGCACTTTTCATATCGGCTTGCGTATAAATATGCGTCGCCCGCGCGCTCACCACATGTGTCGCGTCACGCACTGCGCCAAGGCTCGCTTCACGCACATATCCGACATAGCCATCAAGCGCGCTCANGATATAAGCCCAGCCATCAAGCTCCTCCAAGACAGTCACAGCCTGCCCCGCCAGAAGCTGACGGTCCCNCTTGCCGTCTGGCGCACGCAACAGATCCACCACAGGCAACATCACTTGCCTGGCCTGCCCTGCTACAAATTTCTCCGCCTCGACTTGCCCCTGCAAGTGCGCAGCAGCGACGCGACCGTTGTTTGGCGTGGTGCGGCGGTCGCTCATAGCTTCAGCATCACAGGCAGCGCCTCAAGCAAGGCGCGCACCGCCATGCCCACGCCCCCCTTGGGCCGCGCTGGCTTGGCTGCAGGGTTCCAGCCATACACATCAAAATGCGCGTAGTTTATCTCACCCGCAAAGCGCCGCAAAAAGAGCGCCGCCGTAATACAGCCCGCAAACCCGCCGCTTGGCGCATTGTCCAGATCCGCAATCCCGGGTTCAATCATCGCCTCGTAAGGCTCCCAAAACGGCAGCCGCCAAACAGGGTCTTGCGCGCGGGCGGCGCCTGCCTCCAAAGCGCTCACAAACGCGGAATCGTCGGAAAAATACGGCGCCAGATCAGGCCCGACAGCCACCCGTGCCGCGCCTGTCAACGTCGCCATAGAGATCATCATATCAGGCGTGTCCTCTGCACCAAAGCTTAGCGCATCCGCCAGCACAAGCCGCCCCTCGGCATCTGTATTGTTGATCTCAACGGTCAGCCCCTGACGGCTCGTCAGAATGTCACCAGGTCGGAAAGCATTGCTGCTGACAGCGTTTTCCACCGCAGGAATCAACACCCGCAACTGAACCTTCAGNCCCAGCGCCATAATCATCTCAGCCAGCCCCATAACAGTNGCCGCGCCGCCCATGTCCTTTTTCATCAAGGCCATGGAGGNCCCCGGCTTGAGATTCAGCCCGCCAGTATCAAAGCAAACCCCCTTGCCCACAAGCGTCAGCTTCGGACCTATCTCTCCCCAACGCATATCAATCAACCGTGGCGCTTGGTCGCTCGCGCGGCCCACCGTATGAATCAACGGAAAGTTTTCGTCGAGCAATGCTTCGCCGCGGATGACGTGAAACTGCGCCCCATGGGCTTGCGCCAAAGCACTCGCCGCCGCTTCAAGCGCAACAGGCCCCATGTCATTGGCTGGTGTATTGATCAGATCGCGGGTCAGTGCTTCGCCCTTGGCAATNGCCTCGATGCGCGCGGCGTCCACNCCCTCAGGCGCCACAAGCTGCGCTGCAGGGGCTTTCGCCTCAGCATATCGGTCAAAAATATATTGCCCCAAAAGCCANCCAAGCGCCTCNGNTTCAAGCTGNGCTCCCGCAAGGTCACTCACCAGCTTGTATGTCCCCCGAGGCAGCTTGGCCGCAGCCCCCGCCAAACCAAATCGCGTCCGCTTGCGTGCCGCCGCTGTCCCGTAACCCGCGATCGCGCAGAGCATACTTCCATCCGTGGCTGGGACGGTTAGCGCCTCGCCAAGTGCCGCCTCAAAGCCTGACTGCAACACCCAAGCTTTGGCCGGCGCACTCTGGCGCGCAAGCCAGCCGTCAAATGCCTCGACCTCCAAAAGATAAAGCGGAATCGCGTCGGCATCGGCTGGGGCAAATTTCAAATCCACGGGTGAGTATCCTTTGGCTGGTTTCTGACGCCAGCCTAGAGCAACTCACAAAGAAGAGCGAACCACATTCTTATNTCTCAGANCGAAAGATCNTGTAACTGCCAGATTTGGGTGAGTGAGCTCTCTCCCATCCGCATCAGCCGCTGAAGCACGGCCGCCAGCGCNGTGCCATCATTGGCATCAACACAAGCCAAAACATCCCCCGCGACGCGTGCCAGCGTGCCCATTCCGATCTGCCCGGCAATCGCGCCCATAGAGCGCACAGTCTTACGCATCTCGGCAATTTGNCCNCTCCGATAGAGCCTGTCTGTCTGCGCGAGNTTCACAGCCAGCTCTTCCATCGCGCGACAGACCACATCTTCAGCNGCAGAATCGCCAAGCTCCTCATAGAGCTGCTCTAGTTTCTCCGCATCAAGCTGAGCAGGCTCGCTCATCGCAAGCATCGTTACCTGTTTCATTGTCTCACCCTTTGGTTCTTGCCCCACGGCAAGCGTAAATATGACAGGCAATCCTCGCAATTGGTTTATCGCCAAGCGCCTTTTCTCTCGAATTCTTTGACAATGCAGACTATTCAGGACTCCAAGACGGCCCAAACGCAACGGACAAGACGATCATGCACACAACAAAACCACTGCCACAGTATCTCGTTCAGCGTTTCCAAGGCTGGAAAGCCACCACCTATACAGAAAATGAAAGCTGGTATCGCCGCCTCGCCGATGACGGCCAGCACCCGCGCGCCATGTTGATCACATGTTGCGACAGCCGCGTGCACGCCACCTCGATCTTTGGCGCGGAGCAGGGCGAATTCTTCTTGCACCGTAACATTGCGAATCTCGTGCCGCCCTATAAGCCCGATGGCGCCCAGCACGGCACCTCCGCCGCGATCGAATACGCCGTAACCGTGCTCAAAGTCGCTCATATCATCATCATGGGTCACTCAAACTGCGGTGGCGTCGCAGGCTGCCTTGATATGTGCGCAGGCCGTGCGCCCGAGCTTGATCAAAAAGAGAGCTTCGTTGGCCGCTGGATGGATATCCTGCGCCCGGGCTACGAGCGCATCAAGGACCTTCCTGAAGAAGACCAGGCCATTGCCCTCGAAAAAGAGGCTGTTCTCGTCTCTCTGCAAAATCTCAAGACCTTCCCATTCGTCGCCAACGACGTGGAAAGCGGTAAGATTTCAATTCACGGCCTCTGGCACAATATCGGCGAAGGCTCGATTGAAGAGTTTCTGTTCAAGGAAGGCAAATTCTGCAAAATCTGATTTCAAAATCAGGGCCGCTTGCAGTCACCTGACAAAAAAACTCAAGAAAACTCTTCCCTGAGCCGTTTTTTCGCTTATCTAGGTAAAAATTTGTGAAAAACGAGGGGTACTATGGCCGAAATCCTAAGCTTGGCAGCCAACAATCTGCTGTCGCCCATTGTTCTATGCTTTGTCCTTGGCGTCGCCGCCTCGCTTGCAAAGTCTGATCTCTCGGTCCCTGAGGCCGCCGCCAAGGCGCTCTCGATCTACCTTCTCTTCGCCATCGGCTTTAAAGGCGGTGTCAGCGTCGCAGCCCACGGCGTCGATATGACCCTCGGCCTCAGCCTCGTCGCAGGCGTCATTCTCTCAGCGCTCCTGCCACTCCTTGCCTTCGCACTCCTGCGCGCACTCTCAGGGCTCGACAGGCTCAATGCCGCAGCCGTGGCCGGCCACTATGGCTCGATCTCAATCGTGACATTCGTCGCAGCCACCTCGGTACTCGAAAGCAGCGGGATCGCCTCCGAAGGCTATATGGTCGCCGTCGCCGCCGCGATGGAGGCCCCCGCTATTCTCTCCGCCCTCTGGCTCATCTCGCGCGGCGAAAGTGGCCGCATGGACGCAAGCCTTTGGCGCGAAATCATGCTCAACGGCTCCATCGTGCTCTTGGTCGGCGCATTCTTCATCGGCATGATCACTGGTCAGGAAGGCTTGGATGAAATCTCAAGCTTCGTTGTCTCGCCCTTCAAAGGCGTACTCTGCCTCTTCCTGCTTGATATGGGTCTCGTCGCGGGCCGTGGCCTTGCCAAAGGCGGCAAGCTTCTCGGCTGGGGCAGTATCGCCTTCGGCGTCATCATGCCCCCCATCGGCGCAGCCCTTGGCCTGATTGCCGCGCTGATGCTCGGCCTCTCGCTTGGCGGAACAGTGCTCCTCATGACCCTCTCGGCCTCGGCAAGCTATATCGCCGTGCCCGCCGCGATGCGCGTGGCCCTGCCAGAAGCCAACCCGTCGATCTACCTCACGCTCTCTCTCGGCGTCACCTTCCCGTTCAACCTCGTGCTCGGCATCCCGCTCTATCTCGCGGTCGCCAGCTTTGTCTTCGGAGCCTGATCCATGCAAACCCACAAAGCCAAACGCGTCGAAATCACCATTGAAAAAATCATGCAGTCTCGCCTGTCGGACGCGCTGGTCAAAGCCGATGTCCACGGCTTCACAATCCTCCCCGTATATGGTGGCTCAGGCCGCTCAGGCCTCTGGGATCGCACAGGCCAAGTCGGCCGCGCCGAAGGTATGGTGCAATTCATCTGCATCGTGCGTGAAGAGCGTCTCGACGCCCTGCTCACCGCTGCCTTCAAAGTCGTGGAAAAGCACATCGGCGTTGTCAACATCACCGATTGCGAAGTCCTGCGCGCCGAGCGCTTCTAGGGGCGAGGCGTCTCTACGCATCGGTCGGATTTGGCACAGCCAAATTCGACCGCCCTATTGCAAGACTTTCCCCTCTGGCCACTCAAGCTGATACTTTAGCGTCACAGATTGCTTGCTGCCCGCGCCCAGTTCAAACGCCCACGCCAGCACACCTTGCCTGTTGTCATAATTCTGCTCGCTCGGACGTGGGCTTGCCTGCCAGTCAATCGCAAGCTCCTCCTGCTCTGAGTAAGGCACACGGTCAAACAGCTTCACAGGCCAGCTCTGCCCCGTCAGGTTTTCCACTTCAAGGACAACCTCTTCGCTCAACTCAGTCGAGCGGCTGATCATCCCGCGATCCCCCTCGTTGCGCGTCACACTCCGCATCAAGCGCAAGCCGTCAATCGCTCCAAAGGGGATATCCGCCTCCGCGCCAGCAGGGACAACCTCATTCAAACTGCTCTGGCCCATAAAGCGCCCGTCGAGATAGAGGTTCATATAGGGCGTTGGCAAAATAAGCTCGCCCGTGTCGTTGGTGATACCCGCCATCATAAAGCCCGTGGCGTCATAGAGCGGCGCTGCAAAAGCCAGCACCTCTGCGTCTGTCTCCACAGTGCCAAGCGTAATACGCAAGCTGTCGGCGCGATTGGCCACACTTACGGGCTCTGGGTAGTCATAAGTCACAGCCAGCCCGTCATAGCTCGGCGTCGCCACAGCTGCCTCCGCCACAACCATCGGCTCCCCCGCCGCGTCCTCTTCCATGCGCGCAAGACTGTTCAGCTCGATCTGCTTGCTCTGGCGCGGCATGGCCACAGGCGGTTCCATCACCCCGCGCTGCCAGCCAAAAACCTGGTTCGGCTCGATCTGTTCGCTTGGCCGCACCGTCGAAAGCGTCAAGTTCACATCGGCCCAGTCTTCCCCCGTGCCTTGACGGATCATCGCGCCCCGCTCGATCGCCAACCGCCCCTCTTGCTTATTCAGGCGCATGTCATAGGTCGGCATCCAGCCGGCGTCATAATGCGTATAGGAAATGGTGATCACACCTTCCGCCGCACTCTCTGAACTGGCCGCAATGCTGAGCTGAACAGTCCCCTCGTCTTCGGTCTGCAGCGCTGCCAGCACCTGCTCTGCCGTCGCCAGAGCCTCACGCGCCCCCCTCAAGGACCGCTCTGCTTCATCGGCGCGAAACTTCGCATCAAAGCTCGCCTGCCGCGCCGCCAAACTCTCCTCACCGATCATCACAGCCAAGTCGCGCAGCGCGCCCGCATCCATGCCAGCGGTCTTTTCGCCCTCGCCCAGCCCCCGCAGAAAAGACACCCGCGCGTCGGCAGCCTCGCTCTCCAACCGGATCATCAAGACATCAGCCTCGCCCTTGCGCAATAGCGCCGAAAGCCGCTCCACCTCGGCCTTCGCCGCCTCGATTTCTTCGCTCACAGAGGCGTCTCGCGGCAGCACATAATCACTGCGCCCCGTGATTGCGCCCATCCGCGCGCCAGTCATTTCAACACGCACACGCGACAGGTCGGTCGAGCGCGGCAAATCCGTCAAGATAAGCTCATGCCCCCCTGCAGGCATCACATAAGGAACCCGTCGCACAATGGTAGCCCCCTGCGGATAAAGCGTGACGTCAGACACATCACTCGTGAGCGGGATGATATCGGCCATAACAACCGAAGGAAAAAGAGACAAA
>JGI26083J51738_10002090_pt1 | contig 10475 bp, 7 predicted proteins | sample SaaInl85LU_5_DNA_FD_51738 | JGI IMG/M metagenome (IMG submission 51738)
CAACATCTTGAGCCACGTCTACCAAACGGCGAGTCAAGTAACCCGAGTTGGCTGTTTTCAATGCGGTATCGGCGAGGCCTTTACGCGCACCGTGAGTCGAGATGAAGTACTGCAGTACGTTCAAGCCTTCGCGGAAGTTTGCAGTAATCGGGGTCTCAATAATTGAGCCATCCGGACGCGCCATCAGTCCGCGCATACCCGCCAACTGACGAATCTGCGCCGGTGAACCACGTGCGCCGGAGTCTGCCATGATAAAGACCGAGTTGAACGAGTCCTGCTCTTCGTCTTCGCCATTGCGATTGACTACAGTCTCTTTACTGATACGGTTCATCATCGACTTGGCAACGCGGTCATTAGTTTGCGACCAGATATCGATGACTTTGTTGTATTTCTCACCTTGGGTAACCAGACCAGAAGCAAACTGTGATTCAATCTCACGAACTTGCTCTTCAGCCTGATCGATCAACGCCTCTTTCTCATCGGGAATGATGAAATCTTCAACACCAATTGAAGCGCCAGATTTAGTTGAAAAGTCAAAACCGGTGTACATCAACTGGTCGGCAAAAATAACAGTATCTTTAAGCCCGACACGGCGATAACACTCGTTGATAATCGCCGAGATCGCCTTTTTCACCATCGGTTTGTTAACCATAGCAAACGGCAGGCCAGCGGGAACGATATCCCACAACAGAGCGCGACCGACGGTAGTCTCTTCTATGCGTGTCTCTTCATGGCGCTCTGCAGTCACTTCGTCAACTAACAACTCGTGAATACGCACTTTGACGCGCGCTTGCAGATGCACTTGGCCGGCGTAGAAGGCGCGCGACACTTCGCGAACGTCGGCAAAGACCATGCCTTCGCCTTTGGCGTTGACGCGATCGCGGGTCATGTAATACAGACCCAGTACAACGTCTTGCGACGGTACGATAATCGGCTCGCCCGATGCGGGGGAAAGAATATTGTTGGTCGACATCATCAGAGCGCGCGACTCTAGCTGCGCTTCGATAGTCAACGGTACGTGGACGGCCATCTGATCGCCATCAAAGTCAGCGTTGTAGGCAGCACAGACCAATGGGTGCAGCTGAATCGCTTTACCTTCAATCAGCACCGGCTCAAATGCCTGAATACCGAGACGGTGAAGCGTCGGCGCACGGTTGAGCAGCACCGGGTGTTCGCGGATAACATCTTCAAGAATATCCCACACAACGCTCTCTTCGCGCTCGACCATTTTCTTGGCTGCTTTGATTGTCGTGGCCAGGCCGCGCAATTCAAGCTTACTAAAGATAAACGGCTTGAACAGCTCCAGAGCCATGCGCTTGGGCAGGCCACACTGGTGCAGACGCAGCGTAGGACCTACCACAATAACCGAACGACCCGAGTAGTCGACGCGCTTGCCGAGCAGGTTCTGGCGGAAGCGACCCTGCTTGCCTTTGATCATATCCGCGAGCGATTTCAACGGGCGCTTGTTCGAGCCAGTGATGGCGCGGCCGCGACGACCGTTGTCGAGCAGTGCATCGACAGACTCTTGCAGCATGCGCTTCTCGTTGCGGACAATAATGTCCGGCGCAGAGAGTTCGAGCAGACGCTTGAGGCGGTTGTTGCGGTTGATGACGCGACGGTATAAGTCGTTCAAATCAGAGGTCGCAAAGCGACCACCATCCAGCGGCACCAATGGGCGCAGATCTGGCGGCAACACAGGCAGCGCCTCAAGGACCATCCACTCAGGCTTGTTGCCCGAGCCGTGGAAAGCCTCTAGCAACTTTAAGCGTTTAGAGAATTTTTTAATTTTAGTTTCAGACTTGGTATTGGGGATCTCTTCGCGCAATTCGGCGATTTCACGCTCCATATCCACTTCTTTAAGCAGCGACTGGACCGCTTCAGCGCCCATTTGAGCGACAAACTCGTCACCAAACTCTTCCAGAGAATCGAAGTACTCTTCGTCGGTCAGCAACTGACCTTTCTCCAGTGTTGTCAGGCCGGGATCGGTGACAACGTAGGATTCAAAGTAGAGAACACGCTCGATCTCACGCAATGTCATATCCAACAGCAAGCCGATGCGCGANGGCAGCGACTTAAGGAACCAAATNTGTGCCACNGGGCAGGCCAACTCAATATGGCCCATGCGCTCGCGACGCACTTTAGTTAAGGTCACTTCAACACCACATTTTTCGCAGACAATGCCNCGATGCTTCATGCGCTTATATTTGCCACACAAGCACTCNTAATCTTTTACCGGGCCAAAAATTTTGGCACAGAAAAGACCTTCNCGCTCAGGCTTAAANGTGCGGTAGTTGATNGTCTCGGGCTTGCGCACTTCACCGAATGACCACGAGCGNATCATCGCTGGTGAGGCTAAGCTGATGCGAATATTATCAAACTCGCCGTGCTGATCTTGTTGTTTGAGCAGATTGACTAAATCTTTCAAGGCTCTTCCTCCAGTAACTGGGTTTGCCGCAGCGACAGCGCCGCTGCGGCGATCAAAGGTCTAACGCAAGTTAATCGTTTTCTAGCTCAACATTGATGCCGAGTGAACGAATCTCTTTAACCAATACGTTAAAGGATTCGGGCATTCCGGGATCCATGCTGTGGTCGCCGTCAACGATGTTTTTATACATCTTGGTACGACCATTGACGTCATCCGACTTAACCGTGAGCATCTCCTGCAAGGTGTACGAAGCACCGTAAGCTTCAAGCGCCCAGACCTCCATCTCACCAAAGCGCTGGCCACCAAACTGCGCTTTACCACCCAGCGGCTGCTGAGTAACAAGGCTATAACTGCCGGTTGAGCGAGCGTGCATCTTGTCATCAACCAAGTGGTTGAGCTTGAGCATGTACATATAGCCGACGGTCACTTCGCGGTCAAATGCATCGCCTGTACGTCCATCGTAAAGGGTGGTCTGGCCACTCTCGGCGATATCGGCCAGTTTCAACAACTCTTTGAGCTCACCCTCGTTGGCACCGTCAAAAACAGGTGTCGCAATCGGCACGCCCTTGCGCAGATTGCCTGCCAACTCGAGCACTTCGGCATCGCTCAGCTCTTTGATATTAACTTTCTCGAGCGAGTTGCCGACATCATAAAGCTCTTGCAAGAACTTGCGCAGGTCAGCAATTTTCTGCTGTGTGCGGATCATCTTATCGATCTTCACACCCAGGCCTTTAGCAGCCATACCCATGTGGGTTTCCAGAATCTGACCAACGTTCATACGCGATGGCACACCGAGCGGGTTGAGCACGATATCGACGGGATCACCGTTCTTGTCGTAAGGCATATCTTCNACCGGCTTAATTACCGAGATAACACCTTTGTTACCGTGACGACCCGCCATCTTGTCGCCGGGTTGGATACGACGCTTAACCGCCAGGTAGACCTTAACAGTCTTCAGCACGCCGGGGGCAAGATCATCACCCGCCTGCAACTTGCCTTTCTTCTCGTCGAAACGATCGTCGAGCAGCTTGCGGCGCTCGGCCAGCTGCTCAGCTGCCGCAGCGATGTGATCGTTGAGTTCGGCTTTTTCCATACGGATCTTCAGCCACTCTTCGCTCGAATAATCAGCAACTGCCTCTGAAGTTAGCTTGTCGCCTTTCTTCAGGCCTGCTGCCTTAACGACTTTGCCGCCTTCAAGCGCACTGAACAGGCGCCCTAAAGTAGCATTTTCAACAATGCGGAACTCGTCGTTGAGGTCTTTGCGGAACTGGTTGAGTTCTGCTCGCTCAATCGCTTGGGAGCGAGCATCTTTCTCCAAACCGTCGCGAGTGAAGACCTGCACACCAATTACAGTACCTTTGGCACTGGTCGGAACGCGCAAAGAGGTATCTTTAACGTCCGACGCTTTTTCACCAAAGATGGCACGCAGCAGCTTCTCTTCTGGGGTCAGCTGGGTCTCGCCTTTAGGCGTAACCTTACCGACCAAAATATCGCCAGGCGATACTTCGGCACCGATGTGAACAATGCCGGACTCATCTAGACGCGCGAGCGCTGATTCACCGACGTTGGGGATATCCGCAGTAATCTCTTCAGAGCCCAACTTGGTATCGCGAGCGACACAGGTCAGCTCTTGAATGTGGATAGTGGTGAACCGGTCTTCCTGCACAACACGCTCGGAGATGAGGATAGAATCCTCAAAGTTATAACCGTTCCAAGGCATAAACGCGATGCGCATATTTTGCCCCAGAGCCAGCTCGCCGAGATCAACCGAGGGGCCGTCGGCGAGAACATCGCCTCGATCGACGGTATCGCCCTGCTTAACAATCGGACGTTGGTTGATACAGGTGTTCTGGTTCGAGCGGGTGTATTTGGTCAAATTGTAGATATCAACACCGGCATCGCCTGCAGCGACTTCGCTATCGTGGGCGCGCACGACAATACGTGCAGCATCACTGCTCTCAATCACACCGCCGCGCTTGGCGACTACACAGACACCAGAGTCGCGCGCAACTGTTCGCTCAATACCTGTTCCTACAAGCGGCGCTTGCGCCTGCAGTGTCGGAACAGCTTGTCGCTGCATGTTCGAACCCATCAATGCGCGGTTGGCATCATCGTGCTCAAGGAACGGAATCAACGATGCGGCGACCGACACAACTTGTTGCGGCGAGACGTCCATATAGTTGATCTCAGCCGGGTCCATCAAGCTGAATTCACCGCCGTGACGAACGCTGACTAGATCATCGGCAAACTTGTTCTTGGCGTTCAAGCGCGCAGAGGCCTGTGCAATAACGTGATTGCCCTCGTTAATGGCCGACAGATATTCGATCTCATCGGTCACTACGCCGTCAACGACTTTGCGATACGGCGTCTCAATAAAGCCGTAGCTGTTGGTGCGCGCATAAGTTGCCAACGAGTTGATCAGACCGATGTTTGGCCCTTCTGGCGTTTCAATCGGACAGACACGACCATAGTGGGTGGGGTGAACATCGCGGACTTCAAAGCCGGCGCGCTCACGCGTCAGACCACCTGGGCCGAGTGCTGAGACGCGACGCTTGTGAGTCACTTCCGAGAGAGGGTTGTTCTGGTCCATAAACTGCGACAGCTGGCTAGAGCCGAAGAACTCTTTCATCGCGGCTGCAACAGGCTTGGCGTTGACCATATCTTGCGGCATCAGGCCTTCAGTCTCAGCGACACCCAAACGCTCTTTAACGGCGCGTTCGACACGCACCAGGCCGACGCGGAACTGGTTTTCAGCCATCTCGCCAACCGAGCGGATACGGCGGTTACCCAGGTGATCGATATCATCGACAACGCCTTTACCGTTACGGATATCTACCAGCTTGCGCATGACATCGACAATATCCGAGGTCGCGCCAAACTCAGCCATCAACTCAGCCGCTTCGTCGCTCTTTTGCATTGAGAAGTAGCGCTGATCGTAAAGAACACCTGCGCCAGTTTCCTCTTCTCGCTCAAGGCGACGGTTAAACTTCATACGGCCTACAGATGAGAGATCGTAGCGCTCAAGGTTAAAGAACAAGTTATGGAACAAGTTCTCTGCAGACTCTTTAGTCGGTGGCTCACCGGGGCGCATCATGCGGTAAATTTCAACCAAGGCTTCCATCTGCGTGCGCGACGGATCGTTGCGCAGCGTGTCGGAGATAAATGGGCCGCAGTCGAGATCGTTGGTGTAAAGAGTCTCGATATCTTTAATACCCGACTCTACCAGCATCTCCAAGGATTCAGCTGTCAGCTCGCTGTTACACTCCAGCAGCAGCTCGCCGGTTTTAGGGTGGGCAACATCTTTGGCCAGTGAACGGCCAATAAGGTACTCGGCCGGCACTTCTAGCTTAGTGACTTTCGACTTAACCAAGTCGCGGATGTGACGGGCTGTGACACGACGGCCCTTCTCGACAACCACTTCACCTTTGTTGTTCTTGATATCAAAGGCAGCAATTTCACCGCGCAAGCGCTCTGGATCCAGATCCAGAGAGAATCCCTCTTTGGACTGGTGGAAGCTGCTGGTCTCAAAGAACTGCTCAAGAATCTCTTCAGAGGAATAGCCCAGTGCGCGCAGCAGAATAGTCGCTGGCAGCTTGCGGCGGCGGTCGATACGAACAAAAACTTGGTCTTTGGGGTCGAACTCAAAGTCCAACCATGAACCGCGGTAAGGAATCACCCGCGCGGTGTAGAGCAACTTGCCCGAAGAGTGGGTTTTGCCTTTATCGTGGTCGAAAATAACGCCGGGCGAGCGGTGCAATTGCGAAACGATAACACGCTCAGTACCGTTGATAACAAAAGTACCGTTATCGGTCATCAGCGGGATCTCGCCGAGGTATACCTCCTGTTCGCGGATATCTTTAATCGCTTTGTTAGACGACTCTTTGTCGTAAATAACTAGGCGAACAAGAACGCGCAACGGGCACGAATAGGTGGCGCCGCGCAATTTGCACTCCTCGACATCAAATCCCGCCTTGCCCAGCTTGTAATCGACGTACTCGAGCGCCGCATTACCGTTATAGCTGACAATCGGAAAGATGGAGTTAAGTGCTGCATGCAGACCAGTTTCGGTGCGATCTTCCGCCGAAACCCCCTGCTGCGTGAATTTGGTGTAGGAATCGAGCTGGATTGCCAACAAGTAAGGCAGATCCATTGTCGCAGGCAACTTGCCAAAGTTCTTGCGAATTCGTTTCTTCTCGGTCAAAGAGTAAACCATCTGTATTCCCCGAAATTCTCAACGTTGGGAGTAGCACCCATCACCCACTGTGGGTTTAGGGCTCTGCTATAAAACGCAATTTTAGGCGTCTATAAGCAGGAAAAGGCCGGAGGGCAAATGCCCTCCAGCCAGACCTGATTGCTCAGGCAGCTTGCACCCGAACTTACTTAAGTTCGACAGTGGCGCCAGCTTCTTCCAGTACTTTCTTCGCTTCTTCAGCTTCTTCTTTAGAAGCGGCTTCTTTAAGCGTAGCAGGAGCACCATCAACCATGTCTTTAGCTTCTTTGAGGCCAAGACCGGTGATGCCGCGAACTGCTTTAATGACGTTCACTTTCTTATCGCCAGCAGCGGTAAGAACGATGTCAAATTCAGTTTTCTCTTCTGCAGCTGCAGCGTCGCCGCCGGCAGCTGGCGCAGCTACTGCAACAGCAGCTTGTGCAGATACACCAAATTTTTCTTCCATTGCTGAAACGAGCTCAACTACTTGCATTACGCTCATTTCAGAGATTGCAGCCAAAATGTCTTCGTTTGACAGAGCCATGTTAACTCTCCTAATTTACAGTTGGAACTGAGACTGCTTATGCAGCTTCAGCTTTCTTTTTGTCGCTTACGGCAGCCACTGCGCGGGTAACCTGTGACGGGAACTCATTAAGAGTACGCGCCAACTTGGTGACCGGAGCCAGAGTAACATTAGCCAGCATACCCAACGCTTCGTGAAGCGTCGGCAAGTTGGCCAGCATGTCGATCTGGCTGCTTTCTAGCAGTTCGCCACTGACGGACAGCGCTTTAATCTCAAAGGCTTCATTTTTCTTAGCGAAGTCTTTAAGCAGACGCGCTGCTGCTCCCGGGTCCTCCATTGAGAAGGCAAACAGCGAAGGACCTACCAATACGTCTTCTACGCAAGCGTAGTCGGTATCGGCGAAGGCTCTCTTTGCCAGCGTGTTGCGAACAACGCGCAATTGCACGTTCTCGCTACGCGCTTGGGCGCGAAGAGCATTCAAGTTGGTCACATCTACGCCGCGGGCGTCAGCAATAACCAAGGACAAAGCCTTGGCGGCTGTCTCGTTAACTTCAGCGACAATCGCTTTTTTGTCATCGAGATTCAATGCCACGATAAATCTCCTGGATTTATCCAAGTTTAAGCCGGAGTATTCCGACCACCTCGGTGAAGAATTCCAGTGCAAATAAAATCTGTACCGGGTTCACCGTCTGCGTAGGCGCTAGCCAACAAACCAAAATACAATTTGTTCACCACCATTAAACCCTTGCGGGGACCTACGGTCTTTGACGGCCCAGATACCGCAAACGATAGCTGGACCCTCAAAAATTTGCAGCCAAGCTANGCTCAGACTGCCAAAACTTACTTACGCCTCAAGCGATCCAGCGTCNACCTGCAGACCTGGGCCCATAGTCGAGGAGAGGGTAATCTTCTTAACATAAACACCCTTGGCAGACGCAGGCTTGAGTTTCTTCAAGTCTACAATCAACGCTTCCAGGTTTTGCTTAAGAGCACCCGCTTCAAAACTGATAGAACCGATACCGCCGTGGACAATACCTGCCTTGTCAGCGCGGAAACGGATCTGACCCGCTTTAGCGTTGTTAACTGCAGTTGCTACGTCGGGAGTGACCGTACCAGACTTCGGGTTAGGCATCAGACCGCGCGGGCCAAGCACCTTGCCGAGCAGTCCGACAACACGCATGGCGTCGGGGCTCGCGATAACCACGTCAAAATCCATCATTCCGCCTTTGACTTGGTCGGCCAATTCGTCCATACCGACAAATTCAGCACCGGCAGCTTTGGCCGCTTCTGCTGCATCGCCCTGGGCGAAAACGCAAACGCGAACATCTTTGCCTGTACCGTTTGGCAGCGTAGTCGCACCGCGGACCACTTGGTCAGATTTGCGCGGATCGATACCCAGATTAACAGCCACATCAACCGTTTCAGCAAACTTAACTGACGAGATATCTTTGAGCAGAGCCAGAGCCTCATCGGCCGAGTAAACTTTGCCTAGTTCAACTTTTTCAGCGAGAGCGCGCTGACGCTTAGTGAGCTTAGCCATCGATCAACCCTCCACTTCCAGGCCCATGGCCCGTGCTGAGCCGGCGATAGTGCGCACAGCGGCGTCCATATCGGCAGCGGTGAGATCGGGCTCTTTAGCCGTGGCGATCTCTTCTAATTGCGCGCGAGTCACCTTGCCCACCTTGTTGGTGTTGGGGCGACCACTACCGCTCTTAATGCCTGCTGCTTTCTTCAACAGGTAAGAGGCCGGCGGCGTCTTCATCACGAAGGTGAAACTGCGATCAGCGTATACAGTGATCACGACAGGTACGGGAGCACCGGGCTCGATACCTTGTGTCGCTGCGTTGAAGCCCTTACAGAACTCCATAATATTTACACCCTTCTGGCCGAGCGCAGGGCCGACCGGGGGACTTGGGTTGGCCTGACCAGCAGGCACTTGCAGCTTAATATAGCCGTCAATTTTCTTAGCCATTGTATGACTCCTATTATGGGTAATATCGCCTCGAGCTAAACCTGTTAGCTGTCATCGGCTCCCCGGCAGATCAACAGCGATCTGCCACCTTAAAACTGCTTGAGCTCAACTAGGCCTTTTCGACCTGACTGAAATCGAGCTCGACTGGGGTAGTGCGACCAAAGATCGAGACCGCCACACGCAGTTTATTCTTGTCGTAATTCACCTCTTCTACGGTGCCGTTAAAGTCATTAAACGGACCGTCATTGACGCGAACAGACTCACCCGGCTCAAACATAGTTTTCGGCCGCGGCTTGTCTTCTGAATCAGTGACACGCTGCAAGATGAGATTGGCTTCTTTATCGGTAATTGGCGCAGGCTTATCTGCTTTGCCACCAATAAAGCCCATCACTCGCGGCGTATCTTTAACCAAGTGCCAGGTGTCGTCATCCAACTCCATCTGCACCAACACGTAACCCGGGAAGAACATACGCTCACTTTTGCGTTTCTGCCCATCGCGCATCTCAACCACTTCTTCAGTGGGCACCAAAATGTCGCCAAAGCGATCCGTCAGGCCGTGGCGCTCAACGCGATCCAACAGCGCTGCCGCAACTTTTTTCTCATAGCCCGAATAGGCGTGCACTACATACCAGCGCTTAGACATGCCGCTCTCCTAGCCCATGATGCCGGCGGCGGCAAGACTCAACAGGGTATCGATACCCCAGAGAATTAACGCCATGACAATAATTAACACCACAACGATCAATGTGGTTTGATTGCGCTCTTGCTTAGTTGGCCAAACGATTTTTCGCCACTCTGTGCGCGCCCCCTTGGCCAGATCAAGAGCCGCCTGCCCTTTACCAGTCTGGGAGGCAACCGCCAGCGCAACACCGGCCAAGACAACCAGCGCCAGCGCGCGATAAAGCACAGACTCAGCCGAAAAATACCAGTTTCCGTAGATACCGCCAGCCACCACAGCCAAAACCAACAGCCACTTGATGCCGTCTAAGCGAAATACCTTCTCATCAGCCGAACTACTCATAACACTCTCTTTAGTTGCACGCCGCTAGAGCTTCTAACAGCGCTGCAAACCAACTGTGGCAGGCCAGGAGGGACTCGAACCCCCAACCCCCGGTTTTGGAGACCGGTGCTCTACCAATTGAACTACTGGCCTAACGTCTTTACTGCCGTAAAATTGCTTGGCAGTTATGACAGCTAAGCCGAGGCACTATCAGTGCCTCGGCTCTGCGGTCGTTTTGCTTTTTAAGCTTACTCTACGATCTTAGCAACGACGCCAGCACCCACGGTGCGACCGCCTTCACGGATAGCAAAGCGCAAACCTTCTTCCATCGCAATCGGGTGGATC
>JGI26083J51738_10002091_pt1 | contig 10474 bp, 12 predicted proteins | sample SaaInl85LU_5_DNA_FD_51738 | JGI IMG/M metagenome (IMG submission 51738)
GTTTAATGGCGGGTTACGGCTTAACTCAAAATTATCATTTGGATAAAGTGTTACAAAAAAAGTTCCAAGCTCAAAATATCAAATTTATAAATGCAAGTGTGAGCGGTGATACCACAAAAGGTGGGTTGGATCGTCTCGACTGGTCTTTGAATGACAGGCCTGATTTAGTTATTCTTGGACTGGGTGCCAATGACATGCTGCGAGGAATTAATCCAGATATTACTAGGAAAAATATTGATCTGATGATTCAAAAAATAAGGAATAAAAATATAAAAGTTATTTTAACAGGAATGCTTGCGCAACAAAGCTATGGTGCACAATTTAGTAACAAGTTTAATTCAATCTATCCAGATCTTGCAAAAAAATATAAAATTACTCTTTACCCATTTTTGTTAGAAGGTGTTGCCTTAAAACCTGAACTTAATCTAGAAGATCAAAAACATCCTAATGCTGAAGGTGTAAAAATAATTGCTGATAAAATTTATCCAGTTATTAAAAAAGAGCTTTTTAACAAATAATTCATATCTTTATTTTACCCTATAGTTTACAGTGCATTGTAATGAAAAATTTTTTTTACCAAGCAGGCCTACTGTTATTTGATGATAAAAAAAATGATCTAAGGTCACTACCCAAAACTGTCCGACTACAAATTTTAGTGGTTTTAAGTTTAATGTGGTCGGTCATTTTTACCTTAATGTTTTGGTCTTATAAAGTTTGGGGTATGGTTCTAACGACTTCAGTTTTAGGACATGTCTTTGTCATCATCGGTGTTTATTTCACGATGAAATCTTTTCAAAATGCTAGAACATTTAAATTGAGAGATGATGGCTATCATAATACCACGCGTTCAAGACAAAATTTATGGGTTGATGGTAAACAAGTTGAGCTTGATAAAAAAGATCCAGGAGGAGAGCACGAGTGAGATTAACCCTTCTTTTGCTACTCATCGCCACTGGAATATTTATTTTAGGACTTAAAGTTACAGGAGACTCTCCAGTTTCTAGAAAAATACCTGTAGAACAATCTAAAGAAACCATGGAAGAAAAATGGAAAAAAGCTGCGGATTGGTCTAAGTCTAGAAAAAAACAATAGATATTTTTAATGATCGATCACTTTTGGTATCCCTTATTTTTATTTCCTGCCATTCCTTTGATGATGACCAACTTTGGAAATCGATGGATTTCTTTATCGACTCTCATTCGAAAAACTCATGATGAAATTTTAGCAGAAAATATTCAGGGCCAGAAACGTGTTCGCTACCTTGATGAATTAAAAATATTAAATCAGAGAATTACTTTAGTTCGACTGATGCAAACCTTATCGGCAGTAAGTTTTATTTTTAATCTTTTAACCATTTTTTTTGGATATATTAACGCAATAGAGATTGCGACTTTATGTTTTGGTATTGCCGTTGTGATTTTTTTAATCGCAATCATTACCTTTATTATTGAAATTCAAATTTCTGTGAAAGCTTTAAGAAAACACCTTGAGGATCTTGAAGAAATTTAACCTTGCCGCATATGCCTGAGATGTTAAATTTTTTTAATGCAAAAAAATAAAATTTTTTCTTTGTTTGAAAAAACAAGGTTAAGATCTTTAAAAATTTCAGAAAATTTAAGCAATGAAGATATGTGCCTCCAATCTATGGAAGATGCCTCCCCAATCAAATGGCATTTAGCGCATACAAGTTGGTTTTTTGAAGAGTTTGTTATTAAAAAGGTAAAATCAGATTTTAAATCCCCTGATCCAAGGTTTAATTATCTCTTTAACTCTTACTACGTGCAGGCTGGCCCTCGATATCAAAGATCACAACGCGGTTTAATTTCAAAACCAGATGTTAAAGAAGTTCTTACCTACAGAAAAATGATTGATGAAATGGTTATCGATTTGATGGAAAAACAAAATGCGCCTTTCGAGATGATTGAGCTTGGCTGTCACCATGAAATGCAACACCAAGAATTAATGTTAACCGATCTTTTGCATGCTTTAAGTTTTAACCCTTTACGACCAAAATATATTGAAAATAAAAAAAATAAAAATGATCAGGTAGATACTCGTTGGGTAGACTTTGAAGGTGGAGTTAAGAATGTTGGTCATGATGGACAAAGCTTTTCATATGATTGCGAACAACCCCAGCATCAAACCATGATTCATCCTTTTAAAATTTCAAGTCAATTAGTCACGAATGGTGAATGGAAAGAATTTATAGAAGCCAATGGATATCAAGATCCAACCCTTTGGTTAATGGATGGCTTTGTGCAGTGTGAAAAAGAAAATTGGCAAGCTCCTTTATATTGGTGGAAGGAAGATAATGAATGGTGCCAATATACTCTGCAAGGAGTTCAATTAGTTGATGATCACGCACCCGTCCATCATATTAGTTTTTATGAAGCAGATGCTTTTGCAAGGTGGCGAGGTAAAAGNTTACCAACTGAATTTGAATGGGAAACAGCCAGTGATGATGTCAAGGATGGTAATTTTTTAGAAAGTGAAAACTATTTACCTCAGAGCCAAAAAAGTGAACAACCAATGAATCAATGTTGGGGTCATGTCTGGGAATGGACAGCTTCAAGCTTTTCTCCTTACCCTGGATTTAAAACAGAGCCTGGTGCGGTTGGTGAATACAATGGAAAATTTATGATTAATCAAATGGTCCTTAAAGGAGGGTCTTGTTTAACACCACAAGACCAAATCAGAAAAACTTACCGTAATTTCTTTTACCCTCATCAAAGATGGCAAATGTCAGGATTAAGACTTGCAGCATGAGTGAATTCTTAAATCATACACTTAAAGGCCTTAGTCAAAAAAATAAAAAATTAAATCCAAAATGGCTTTATGATCATGAAGGTTCTAAAATCTTTGAACAAATTACCAAACTTGATGAGTACTATGTAACNCGAACAGAAATTGATATTTTAANAAATAATCAAAAAGAAATATCTGATTGTATTGGAGANGNAGCAACGATTATTGAACCTGGCGCTGGAGCAAGTGAAAAAATTAAAATTTTACTAAAATCTTTAAAAAAACCAAAGCTCTATGTTCCATCAGATATCTCTAAGACCTATATTGAAGATGTTGCAAAAAAATTACAAAAAACNTTACCTGAAATTGATATTGAACCCCTCGTATTCGATTTTCAGTCTAATAAAAAAATACCAGATCATATTAATCGTCAAAAAAATTTAACAACTTTTTTTCCAGGATCAACAATTGGTAACTTTGATCCTCAGGATGCTATTCAATTTTTAAAAAGGGTAAAAAGTCAATTTTGTTCGAGTAAAATGATCATTGGAGTTGACTTGGTTAAGAATAAAAAAACTTTAGAAAAAGCTTATAACGATGAATTAGGCGTTACTTCCAAATTTAATAAAAATATTTTGAAACGTATGAATAAAGAGCTTGATGCAAACTTTGATTTAGATTCGTTCAGGCATAATGCTTTTTTTAATGAAGAGAAATCAAGAATTGAAATGCACCTCATTTCTGAGAAAAAGCAAAGTGTGGCAGTGGGTGATATAAACTTTTTATTTGAAGAAAAAGAACATGTTCATACTGAAAGTTCTTATAAATATAAATTAAGTTCATTTGAAAAACTGGCAAATGAGGCTGGTTGGTCAGTCTCAAAGGTGTGGACTGATAAAGATCAATTTTTTAGTGTTCAATACCTTGTTCACCAATAATTCACTTAGCCTTGTAAGCTAAGGATGAGCCAAATAGCTGGTACAGCAAATAAGGTGGCAGTTAAAATATAAACTAAAAAATCATTCATAAGATTATTTTTTCGTTTCTTGTTTTAAAATCAATAATAATCCGCCAATCGCGACAACTAATCCTGTTAAAAAGTTAATATCAGGTTTAACGTCTTCAAAAATCATTGAAATGATAAGAGCTAAAATTGGCATGATTACTCCTATGTAGCCGCCAGTGGAGGCTGACGTATTTTCAATAAATTTGATGTAACAAAGAAAAGAAACAATGGATCCAAATATAATCAAATATCCAAGTCCAAGCATGTAACTTAAGTTTTGAATAGGTATGATAAATTCTTTTCCTTTCATTAAAGCAACAACTAGAGCAATNAAAGATCCATAGATCATTGAAAAAGCAACATTTTGAAGAAGAGGGATGTTAAAATTTCTCTTATTATAAATAGCAATCATATTACCTANNGATGCTGAGATGGTTGCAAGNAGNGCAAACATCAAACCTAATGTTGTTCCTGAATTTAAGTCAAAATTAACAAAATCATCATAAAAAATAATTCCAATTCCACAAATACCCATCAAAGCACCACTTAACGTTAATACCGTTAAAGGTTTTTTGAACATGAACTTTTCACCTAAAATATTAAAAATAGTTAAAAGACAAAAAACGGTAGCTGGAATATTTGAGGGTAAATAAACGTTAGATTGATAAAAAAAAATATAATTTCCGCTATATAAAAATATTCCTAAAACAAAAAAATATAAATGTGATTTGAGTGAAAATATGATTTTTCTTTTGGATAAAGCGACAAAAGATAAAATAATGAGCCCTGCAATAAAAAATCTTATAAAAACAGAAATCGTTGGATCAAGGTCAATATTAACTTGTGTTAATCCAATGATACTCCACGTTGCTGACCAAAATAAAAGTGCACCTAAAAATAAGAAGATATTACTTGGCATTTGCAAGCCAGTATCACAACTTTGTAAAACTTAAAGAAACTATTTTAAATTAAAAATGCGGAGGCAAAACGTAATAAAACCCCCGCATTTTCGAAACAAAACTAAAAACTATTGTTTCTGTTCTTCAACAGAAAGTTTTCCGTCTTGGTCTTTATCCAATTCGTTAAAAGTAACTTCCGCATCTTCTGCAGACATACCTTCAACAACTTTCATTTCGATGAACTGAGTTTTGCTAAGTTCTTTCATTTTTTCATGAGAACCTGCAAAGACATTTGTTGTTAATAATAACAACATCACAAGAGACGTAATGACTCTCATATTTTGCCTTTTGTTAAGTTAAGCGGATGAGCAATTAATCTTGGATTATGGCTTAATTGTGAAAATTTATTTTTATTTTTAATTTATGACTTTGGATTTTTAACTACTCTTAGATAAGGTTTCTTGGCGTTCCATCCACCTGGAAATATCTTTTTAGCTTCTTCGTCTTTTACAGCTGGAACGATAATGACATCTTCCCCTTGTTTCCAATCCGCAGGAGTTGCAACTTTATACTCATCGGTTAATTGCAAAGAGTCTACAACTCTCAAAATTTCCTGAAAATTTCGACCTGTTGACATTGGATAAGCTAAAATGAGTTTAATTTTCTTATTTGGATCAATAATAAAAACGTTTCTTACCGTTTGGTTATCAATCGGAGTTCTGCCTTCGTAAGTTGCGTTTAAACTTGATGGTAACATTCGATATAATTTAGAGACTTCTAAGAATTTATCCCCAATTAGTGGGTAGCTTGGTTTATGGCCTGTAACATCTAAAATATCTTCTGACCACTTTGTATGATCTTCAACCGGATCAACACTTAAACCAATAATCTTAACTCCTCTTTTATCAAACTCATCTTTCAAACCCTCTAATGAGCCTAATTCAGTCGTACAGACAGGTGTAAAATTTTTTGGGTGAGAAAAAAGGATAACCCAATTATTACCTGCCCACTCATAAAAATCTATTTTTCCGTGAGTAGTTTCTGCTTCAAAATTGGGCGCATTTGAATTTATTTTTAAGCTCATATTGTGTTTATGATTTTCGGATCCACCCAAGCCACACGGCATAGCAATAGATTGAGTTGCTCCATCTGTCTGATCGTTATGGTTGTGAAATAATGGGTTATAAGCAACCCCATTACTATCATGATCTAAGAATGCAAAGGTTAAACAAAGCGTTAAAACAAAAAGGTAAACAATACGTTTCATGAATAAAAAACCCTTCTAAACCTAACGCCTACCATCGATCCTAGAAATGCAAATAAAAACCAAACCCAACCATGTAATGATCCTGATGCAATTCCACTAAATAAAGCTCCAACATTACAACCAAAACTTAGTCTTGCTCCATAACCCATTAAAAAACCACCAAGGATTGCCGCAATAAGAATTTTTCTATTGATTAAGGATGCTTTAAAAAAATTACCTGCAAGAGCAGAAGCTGCAAGTGCCCCAAAAATAATTCCAAGATTTGAAACCGTTGTTGGATCAGCTAAAATACTGTTTTCTAAAGCAGTACTTGGATAAGACAGTTTCCAAAAAGCCCAACTGCTGACATCTATTCCAATCAACTGAACAATTTTTGCCGCCCATAAACTAAAAGCAAAAGTAATGCCCCAAGGGTGACCTGCAGCCTGTAACATCAGAACATTAAAAAAAACTAATAAAACAGAACCTAAAATAAGTGGCCAAGGGCCTTTAAATAATTTGAAATTGGTAAAATCAAAAATATCAAAATGACTAAAGTTTGAATTTTGTTTTTGATCACTTTTAAAAACAACATAGTAAAGCATGAGTAAAATACTTAACTGAAGTAAAACTGAATTAACTTTTCCATATTCATTTAACAAAGATATTCCACCCAAGGATGGCGCCAATCTCCAAAAATCAAAATGATAAGTTCCAACTAAAGATCCAATCATAAAAAAAATTAATGTAATGGCCATTTTTCCATTACCACTACTAGCGGTAAATAATGTTCCTGAACCACAACCTCCAGCTAACTGCATGGCAAGGCCAAATATAAATGATCCAATCACAACGGATAAGCTCACAGGCGCTACTGCACCAATCATTTTACCTTGATAAATCCAACTGTTAGAATTGATAAAAAATGAAAACAAAATAACTGCTAAACCGAGCATTATAATTTGAGCACGAAGCGATGAACTTTCTCTTCTTTCGATAAAATTTCTCCAGCCACCCGTAAATCCAAATGAAGCATGGTACAAAGAAACGCCAAGGCCAATTCCAATGAGAAATACATAAAGGTGTCGATGACTGATTTGCGAAACCAAAAGATATGAAAAGACTAAAGTTCCAATGATGGAATAAATAAAAACAGATAAATCAATTTTTTTTACAAGTGTATTCATAGAAAAAATGCGCGGCTTTATGACCGCGCATTTAGTTTAAAATTTAGCTTTGTCCGTTAATGACTTCGTTTTTTGGATTAAGTGTCCAATGTGCTAATGATCCATCATAAAGCTTAACATTTTCTACTCCTGCAATTTCACTTAACGCGAACCACACTGTGCTTGCAAACCAACCTGTATTACAAAAAGAAATGTAACCATCTTTTCCTTGTGGATTTGATTTAACAAACAAGGCTTTAATTTCATCTGCAGATTTAACTTTAGTATTTGCAGTTACAATACTTCCTTCTTCAAGATTAACTGCTGTAGGAATAGTTCCTGCTCTTGAAATTTTTGGATGTTTTTTTTCACCTACAAAAAATGCTTTCGGTCTTGCATCAATTAAAGCTAAGTTATTTCTTTTTCTTTTTGCATCTCTGACATCTTTATATGAAGCTACATATTTATCATTGAATGTAACTTTAAATTGAGATGGAGTGATTTGATGTTCACCTGTTGCAAGTTGGTAACCTTCTTGTTTCCATGCTTTTAAACCACCGTTTAAAATAGAAACGTTATCATGACCTGCTGTTTTCAGTGACCAATATAATCTTGCTGCACTTCCAAAATCTAAAGAGTTTATCCCTAAATAACTAATGACAACATGATCTGTATTTTTAACACCAAGATTAGAAAATAAGTTTTCTAATTCTTTTTTTATAGGAAGTTGTCCAATCACTCCTTTTTGCGTGGAAATTAGTTTGTCACCAATGTGATCTAGATAAACACTTCCTGGGATGTGACCTTTTTTAAAGTTATCATAAGAGCCGCCAACAAATTGACTGCTGATTTCGATGACCTTGATATTTTTCTGATCTAAATTTTGTTTTAACCATGATGCTTCAACTAAAGGTGTTGCACTTTGAGCTGACGATACAAACAAAACTAGAATGAGTGTTGATAGTATTTTTTTCATTTTTGTTCCTTGTTTTTTTGTTTTTAAAATTCGGTATTGTTAAAATTCAGTTTATGTTGCCCAAGTTTGTTTAATTAAGGGTCTGCCAAAACTCACTTGGACAACAAACCGAATTGATGGTTATTTAGAAGATAATCCTAATAAAACAATAGATAGTAGTAAAATAAGTTAGTTTTGTAAAAAATACTTTTAATATTGATAAAATAATACTATTAAATTTATTAAAATTGATAAAATAATTTAATAATATGAAAGAAATCGATAAAAAAATACTCCAAATCCTTCAAGAAAATGCTGAAATTTCTATGGAAGAATTAGGTGTTAAAGTTAACCTCTCACCTTCTCCCTGTTATAGGCGAGTTAAAAATTTAAAAGACGCTGGCTATATTTCAAAGAATGTAGCGGTACTCAATAAACAAAAGCTTAATTTAGAACGCCCCTATTTTGTACATATTAAAACAACTAGTCATAATAAAGAGTGGACGGATCAATTTAAAAAAATTGTAAAAGAAACACCACAAATTGTTGAATGTCACAGATTAATGGGTGAAGTTGATTATCTTTTAAAAGTTAGACTGAAAGACTCTGAAAGCTACAATGAATTTTACTTTAACTTAATTAACAAGATTGATTTTGCCAGCGTTAGTGGTTTTCCTTCACTCGAAGAACTCAAAGAAACAACAATTTTACCTTTAGATTATATTTAGTTACTAATTAAAACTTTTTTTTGATTTAAATCTTTGATTTTTACCAAATGTTTTTCCAGAACCTTTAGATTTAAATTTAGAAAACTTTGATTTTTTTCCAAATTTACGGCCCCTGTTTCTATCTTGATTTTGGTCATCTTTGCGAAAGGGTTTAGATCCTTTATTAAAGGATTTAGAATCTTTGTTAAAGGGTTTAGATCCTTTATTAAAGGATTTAGAATTTTTGTTAAAGGATCTAGATTCTTTGTTAAAAGATCTGGTTTCTTTATTAAAAGGTTTAGATCCCTCATTAGATGATTTCGATCTATCACTAAAAGATTTTGATCTACCTTTAGAAAAATTATCTCTTGAATTAGATCGTTTATCAAATGGTCGTTTTGATTTTGAGAAAGACCTTTGATTTGATTTAGATCTTGATCTTGGCTTTGATCTATCATTTGATCTGTTTTGAGATTGTTGAAAGGTTGTTTTTCGACCCGGATACAATATCTTTTCAATTTCTCTCCACTGTCGTCCATCACTTTTAGTCACATAACTCCAAGCCATTCCTTTAGCGCCAGCTCGACCCGTTCTTCCAATACGATGAATAAAATCTTCTGCTTGCTGAGGTAAATCATAATTAATTACATGCTCAATGTTTGGAATATCCAGTCCACGTGCAGCTACATCGGTTGCAACAAGAATTTGAATTTTATTTGCTCTAAATTTTTTTATAACTGCTGTTCTTTTATTTTGTCTTAAATCCCCGTGTATTGCATCTGACTCAAATCCTTCTTGATGTAAGGCTTTTGCTAATTTTTTTGCTCCTCTTTTCGTTTTCACAAATACAAGCATTAACCCGTGCTGACTTTCAATGTGTTTAACTAAATAAGGAAATTTTTCTTCATTATTAAGTTGAATCATTTTCTGCTCAATCTTAGGAACATCAGCTTTATTTTCTTCAACGGTTATTCGTTCAGGACTTTGTAAATATTTTGCAGAAAGTTTCTCAATAGATTTTGAAATCGTTGCTGAGAACATTAATGTTTGTTTTTCTTTTGGAACAAATTTTAAAATTTTATCAATTTGAACGCTAAATCCCATATCCAACATACGGTCCATTTCATCTAAAACTAAAAAAGAAGTTTTTGATAAATCTAAACTTTTTTTATTTAAATGATCATTCACTCGACCAGGTGTACCTATAATAATTTGTGGTTTCGATCTTAGTCGAGATAGCTGCTTTCCAATAGGCTCTCCTCCAACCAATGATAAGGATTTGACTGGAGATTTTTTCGGAGTTAAATTTTGAACAACACTTTCAATTTGTTTTGCCAGTTCACGTGTTGGGGCTAGGATAATAGCTTGTTTGCATTTGTTATTTAAAATTAAATGAATAAGTGGAATGCAAAAGGCAGCTGTTTTTCCTGTTCCAGTATGCGCTGATCCTAAAACATCTCTTTGATTTAGAATAAATGGAATCGCTTTACTTTGAATGGGTGTTGGAACCGTAAAGTTAATTTTAGCTAAAACAATATCGAGTTCTTTATGAAGTTTAAGCTCTTGGAAATTTTGCAATGAAATAATAACTGTAAATATTTGTTTGACTGCTTAGATACTTCTATTCTGGCAAAGTCAACAAAATAGGATTATTTTAGTGACAATCTAATCCAAATTTTTTAAGTCGCCAATAATTGTAAGGCCATGGAGTAATAAAACCAACGAATAACATTATGGGAACAACCCACCA
>JGI26083J51738_10002106_pt1 | contig 10440 bp, 21 predicted proteins | sample SaaInl85LU_5_DNA_FD_51738 | JGI IMG/M metagenome (IMG submission 51738)
GAAACCATCGAAAGACCTGCAGAAGTTGATTATACACACAAAAAGCAATCAGGAGGTTCAGGTCAATTTGCAAGAGTAAAAATTTCAGTAGAGCCTCAAGAACCTGGAAAAGGTAGAGAGGTTGAGAGTTTAATCAAAGGTGGTGCAATCCCGAAAGAATTTATTCCAGGAGTAGAAAAAGGAATATTAGGCGTGGCTGACTCTGGTATTTTAGCAGGATTTCCAGTTATTGATTACAAGGTTCAAATTCTAGATGGCTTACATCACGATGTAGACTCTAGTGTTTTGGCGTTTGAAATAGCTTCAAGAGCTTGTTTTAAAGAAGCTTGTCAAAAAGCAGGTTTAAAACTTCTAGAACCTATAATGAAAGTAGAGGTAGTTACTCCTGAAGATTACATGGGAGATGTCATTGGTGATCTTAATAGTAGAAGAGGACAAGTTGGATCAACCGATAAAAGAGGTAATGCAACTGTAATAAATGCAAACGTTCCACTAGCTAATATGTTTGGCTATGTAAATAACTTGAGATCAATGTCTCAAGGAAGAGCGCAATACACAATGCAATTTTCACACTATGAAAAAGTACCTCAAAACGTTCAAGATGAAGTAACAAAGAAATTAGCGGGTTAATAATGGATCAACAACATATTAGAATTAGATTGCAAGCTTACGATCATAAGATTTTAGATCAATCAACTGAAGAGATTGTAAATACTGCAAAAAGAACTGGTGCACAAATTAAAGGGCCAATTCCACTGCCAACTAAAAAAGAGATTTATACAGTTTTAAGATCACCTCATATTGACAAAAAAAGTAGAGAACAATTTGAGACAAGAACACATAAAAGATTAATTGATATTATGGAACCCACTCCAGCGACAATTGAAGCTTTAATGAAATTAGATTTAGCTGCAGGAGTAGATGTGGAGATTAAAATATAATTATGACTATTGGTTTAATTGGAAAAAAACTGGGGATGACACAAAGGTTCTTTGAAAATGGGGAGTCTTTACCAGTCACTGTTTTAAAAATTGAAAAAGCAAAAGTTGTGGACGTAGTTGAAAAAGAAAAAAGAGGTTATTCAGCAGTTTTAGTGGGTTATGGTCATGTAAAAAATTCAAAATTAACTAAGCAAATGAAAGGTTATTTTGCAAAAAAATCTCAAGAGCCAAAAAAAATTCTTAAAGAATTTAGAACTGAAAATTCAGAGGAATTAAAACCAGGTACAGAAATTAACTTAGGCGTTTTAAAAGATAAAAAATATGTTGATGTTAGAGCTAAAACTATTGGTAAAGGTTTTGCCGGATCAATGAAAAGACATAATTTTAGCGGTATGAGAGCTTCTCACGGTGTATCTATTTCACACAGAGCACATGGTTCTACAGGGCAGTGTCAGGATCCTGGAAAAGTATTTAAAGGAAAAAAAATGGCTGGTCACATGGGTGCAAAATATAGAACAACTCTTGGGCTTGAAGTGGTTGAGGCTGATTTAGAAAATGGTTTATTATATTTAAAAGGGGCAGTTCCTGGAAGCAAGAACACTTATGTTGAAATCCAAGAGGCTATTAAGAAAAAGAATAAATCAACAATTAATGAGCGNGTAGATTTATACAAAGCATCTTTAGCAGAAATGCAATCTACAAAAAAAGATAAAAAGAAAAAGGATGCNAAAGAAGAGAAGGCAGAGACTAAGTAATGAAAATTGATGAAATAACAATTGACGGTAAAAACGTAGGCTCAGTTGAGGCTTCAGACAAGATTTTTAATGTAAAGCCAAGACAAGATATTATTCAACAAGTAATTGATTGGCAGCAAAACAGAATGTTTAAAAAAACTGGTCATACAAAGAGCAGAGGTGAAGTCAAAGGATCTAGAAAAAAAATAGTTCAACAAAAAGGCTCAGGTGGCGCAAGGCACGGTAATATTACAGCGCCGATATTTGTTGGAGGAGGTATAGCTCATGGACCAAGGCATAGAGGACAATACGCTGTAAAAAAATTAAATAAAAAAGTGAGAAAATTAGGATTGGTTCATGCTTTATCAACTAAGGCTAGTTTAAAGCAAATTGCAGTATTTACTGAACCAAAAACATCAGGATTAAAAACAAAAAATTTTAAAGATTTTTTAAAAAATATTAAATCTAAAAGCGCACTCTTTATTCATCATAAAGATGCACCTAAAGAATTTGTAAGAAGTATTAAAAATATTCCTAATTCAAAAAAAATTGAGGATGTGGGAACAAATGTTTACGATTTAATTAAATATGAAAAAGTATTTTTTACTAAAGAGTCATTTAAAGCGATTGAAGATAGGTTAAATAAATAATGAAAAACGATAATTCAGCATTTGATATTATTTTATCTCCCGTTGTTACAGAGAAATCTACTAACTTAAACGCTCTTAATAAATTGACTTTTAAGGTAGCAAAAGACGCAAACAAAAACACCATTAAGAAAAGTATTGAGAAATTATACAAAGTTGAAGTGATCAAAATTAATACAATCCTGTCAAAGCCAAAAACTAAAATTGTGAGAGGCAAAATTGGTACAAAAACAGGATACAAAAAAGCTATTGTGACTTTAAAAGAAGGTCAAACAATAGATGTGACTGCAGGAGTTTAATATAAATGGCATTAAAAAGTTTTAAACCTTATACAAAATCAACTAGATCAACCATCTTGGTTGATAAAAGTGATTTATGGAAAGGAAAGCCAGAAAAAAGTTTAACAAAGTTCAAACAAAGAGCTGTTGGAAGAAATAACCAGGGAAGAATTACAACAAGACATAAAATGATGGGTCATAAGAAGAAATATAGACTCATTGATTTCAAAAGATCAAAAAACGACATGTCAGCTGAAATAAAAAGATTTGAATATGATCCGTACAGAAGCGCTAATATTATGCTTGTGCAATACGAGGACAAAACATTGAGTTATGTACTCGGTGTCGAAGGTCTAAAAACTGGAGATAAAATTATATCATCAGATAAGACAGAAGTTCAAAAGGGCAATGCTCTTTTACTCAAAAATATTCCAGCAGGTACTTCAGTGCATAATATCGAATTAACACCTGGAAAAGGTGGTATTTTAGTAAGATCTGCAGGATCATCAGAATTAACACCTGGAAAAGGTGGTATTTTAGTAAGATCTGCAGGATCATCAGCAACCATCATGGGTCAAGATGATGATTACACTTTGTTAAATTAGGATCTGGTGAGACAAGAAAAATTCTTTCAAAATGTAAGGCAACAATTGGTCAAGTATCAAACGTTGATAACAAAAATAAAAAAATTGGTAAAGCAGGAAGAAACAGATGGTTAGGAAAAAGACCAACTGTTAGAGGTGTTGTAATGAACCCTGTTGATCACCCACATGGTGGTGGAGAAGGTAAAACATCTGGTGGTAGAAATCCTGTAACACCATGGGGTCAAGGAACTCGTGGTTTGAAAACAAGAAATAATAAAAAAACAGATCAATTTATTATTTCTAGAAAGAAAAAGAGAAAATAGGTTATGGCAAGATCAGTTTGGAAAGGACCATTTGTTCACCCAAGTTTATTGAAAAAAGTTGAAAGAGGTGGCGATGCATTAAAAAGACCAATTAAAACTTGGTCTAGAAGCTCAACGATTGTTCCTGAGTTTGTAGGTTTAAAATTTGAAATTCATAATGGTAAAAAATTTATTCCTATAACAATATCTGATGAGATGGTCGGACATAAACTTGGAGAGTTTGCGCCTACAAGAACATTTCTTGGTCATACTCCTGCAGATAAAAAAGCTGGAGCAGCAGCTCCCAAAAAGGATGCTAAATAATGGTTAAAAAGAAAACTGAAAAAAAACAAGATTTATCAACTGTGAAAGCAGTTTACAAAAACTTAAGGTCTAGTCCTCGAAAAATTAATGACATTTTACGTTCTATTAGAGGAAAAAAAGCAGATAAAGCTTTAAAAGATTTGCAATTTTCTGAGAAAAGAGTTTCTAAAGAAATCTCAAAAACGATCAAGTCGGCAGTTGCTAATGCTGAGAACAATAATCAATTGGATATAGATAATCTTTTTATTAAAGAAGCTTATGTTGGAAAAGGTATGGTGATGAAGAGATATAGACCAAGGGCAAGGGGTAGAGCCGGTCAAATTAAAAAGCCTTTTTCAAATTTAACTATTATTGTAAGTGAAAAAAATTCTAACGAAGGTAAGAGGGCTTAAAAATGGGTCAAAAGGTAAATCCAGTCGGTATTAGATTAAAAATTAATAGAACTTGGGATTCTGTTTGGTTTGCTAAAAAGCAAAATTATGGAACTTATTTAATCGAAGATTTCAAAATTAGAAAATATATTAATAGCACAATCAAAAACTCCGGTGTTTCTAAAATTATGATTGAAAGACCTTCGAAAAAATGTGTTGTCACTATCTATACATCACGACCGGGATTTGTAATTGGAAAAAAAGGATCTGATATTGAAAAAATCAAAACGAATATAGCAAAAATTACAAAAGATGAAGTAAGTGTAAATATAAAAGAAATCAGAAAACCTGAGTTAGACTCATACTTGGTAGCTGAAAATATTTCTCAACAATTAGAAAAAAGAGTTGCTTACAGAAAAGCAATGAAAAGAGCTATGTCTTCAGCATTAAGATTGGGCGCAAAAGGTATCAAGGTTACTGTAAGTGGAAGATTAGGCGGTAATGAGATCGCTAGAACAGAATGGTTAAGAGAAGGAAGTATTCCTCTACACACATTAAGAGCTGACGTTGATTATGCGGAATCTGAGGCGTCTACTACTTACGGAATTATTGGAGTTAAAGTGTGGATTTACAAAGGTGTTGTATTCCAAAAAGATTTACAGAAAAAAATTGAAGCTGAGAAAAAAGAGGAAGCAAACTAATGTTACAACCATCAAGAAGCAAATTTAGAAAAGCTCACAAAGGTAGAATTAAGGGAAAAGCTACTAGAGGTGCTGATTTAAACTTTGGGTCTCACGGGTTACAAGCTCTTGAACCTGAAAGAATTACTTCTAGACAAATTGAAGCTGCAAGAGTTGCATTAACAAGACACATGCAACGTAAAGGCAGAGTATGGTTAAGGATATTTCCAAATATTCCAGTATCCAAAAAGCCGATTGAGGTCAGAATGGGTAAAGGTAAAGGTTCTCCTGAATTTTGGGTTTATAGAGTAAAACCTGGCAGAGTGATATTTGAAATAGATGGAGTGAGCGATGCTGTAGCAAAAGAATCTTTCGACAGAGCAGCGTCTAAACTTCCTATTAAAACTAAAATTATAACTAGAAACTTAAATTTATAAAAATGAAAACATCAGAAATAAAAAAATTAACTGTCGCTCAATTACAAAAAGAGTTAACAAATTTTAAAAAAGAAAAATTCAATTTAAGATTTCAAAAAGTTAATTCACAAGTTCAAAACCCATCAAGGATTAGGACTGTAAGAAGATCGATAGCTAAAATTTTAACATTTTTAAATCAAAAGAAGAAAGATAATTAATGCCTAAAAGAGTTTTGACAGGAAAAATAGTGAGTGCAAAAAATTTAAAAACACTTGTGGTCCAAGTAGAAAGAAAGTTCAGACACCCGGTGTTAAAAAAAGTTTTAAAAAGATCAAAAAAATATCATGCACACTATGATAACGGTGATTTTAAAGTTGGAGAACAAATTAAAATTATAGAGTCAAAGCCGATATCGAAACTAAAAAAATGGAGAGTTTTGGAGCAATAATATGATTCAGGTTCAAACAGAAATGGAAGTTGCAGATAATACAGGGGCAAAAAGAATAGAATGTATCAAGGTTCTAGGAGGCTCAAAAAGAAGATATGCAAGCATTGGAGACATTGTGGTTGTAAGTATTAAAGATGCAATGCCTAAGGGCAAAGTTAAAAAAGGTGACGTTCATAAAGCTGTTATTGTCAGAACTAAAAAACAAATTCAAAGAAATGATGGTTCAGCAATAAAATTTGATAAAAATGCCGCTGTATTAATTGCAGCTAACGGTGAGCCCATTGGCACAAGGATTTTTGGTCCAGTAACAAGAGAGTTAAGAGATAAAAAACATATGAAAATAATTTCATTAGCACCAGAGGTTTTGTAATGAAAACGAGTTTAAAAAAAGGTCAAACCGTAACTTTAATTACAGGAGCTGATAAAGGAAAATCTGGCGAGATAATTAAAATGTTTCCAAGAGATTACAAGGCCTTGGTCAAAGGTATTAATGTTAAAAAAAAGCATCAAAAGCCGACTAAGGAAAAAAAAGGTGGGATAATCTCTATAGAAAAACCTGTCCACTTATCAAATTTAAAATTAGTAGATGAAAAAAAAACAAAATCAGAAAAAAAACCTGTAGAAAAAAAAGAAGTTAAAGAAAAAAAAACAGTAAAGAAAAAGGAAGCTAAATAATTATGGAACCAAGATTAAAATCTGTTTACAAATCTGAAATCGTTCCTCAACTAAGAGATAGTCTGGGTGTTAAAAATATTATGCAGGTTCCAAAGTTAGAAAAAATTGTAATCAATATGGGACTTGGATTAGATGCTAATGATAATAAAATTTTAAAAACTATACAGCAAGATCTAGCCAATATAGCTGGTCAAAAACCTGTTATAACTAAATCTAAAAAAGCAATATCAAATTTTAAAACACGGGCTAAAATTCCTTTAGGTCTTAAGGTAACTTTAAGAAAAAATAATATGTACTTTTTTTTAGATAGATTGATCAATATGGCTTTACCAAGAGTTAAAGACTTCAGAGGACTAAACCCNAATAGTTTTGATGAAAATGCAAATTATAGTTTTGGTATTAAAGAGCATGTTATTTTTCCAGAGGTTAACTTTGATAAAGTAGATAAAGTTCGAGGTATGGATATTACAGTAGTAACATCTACTAGTGATAAAAAANAAGCAAAAGCTTTATTAGATAAATTTAACTTTCCGTTTATCAAGAAAGGAGCAAATTAATAGAATGGCAAAAGTATCNTCAGTTGAAAAAAATAAAAAAAGGATAAAATTAGCAAAAAAATTTGAAGCTAAGAGAAAAAAATTAAAAGAAATTGTTATGAATAAAAAAATTAATTTAAATGAAAGATTTGCTGCTGCACAGAAATTAGCAAAATTACCAAAAAATTCAGCAAAAATTAGAATTAGAAATAGGTGTGAAATAACAGGTAGACCGCATGGTTATTACCGTAAACTAAAAATGTCNAGAATTGCTCTAAGAGAATTAGCTTCTATGGGTAAAATTCCTGGCATGACAAAATCAAGTTGGTAGGAGATAGATTATGACGATTAGCGATCCAGTTGGAGATATGTTTGCAAGAATAAGAAATGCTCAGCAAAGAAACCATAAGCATGTAATGGTTCCTTCGTCTAAATTTAAAAAATTTGTATTAGATGCAATGGAGCGTGAAGGTTTTATAACTGGTTATGAAGTTGTAAAATCAGAAAATGATAGTTTTGATAATATAAAAGTGTTGCTAAAGTATGTTCACGGCAGTCCAGTAATTAATGAAATTAGCAGAGTTTCTAAACCTGGAAGAAGAATTTATACACGTTTTGATAGCTTACCAAGAGTGCAAAATGGTTTAGGTGTTGCAATTATCTCAACCTCGTTTGGTATTTTAACTGACAATGAGGCGAGAGAAAAAAAAGTTGGAGGAGAGATTATCTGTAATATCTCATAGTGATTATTTATGTCTAAAATAGGAAAAAAACATATCCAAGTCCCTTCTGATGTAAAAGTTCAGATTAATGAAAATAAAATTAATCTNGAGGGCCCTAAAGGTAAAAGGTCTTTGGAAATTAATAGTGAATTTTTAAATGTAAATGTAGAAGATGGAAAAATTATAGTTGCGCCAAAAGATCCAAAAAATCANAATAAAATTATTTGGGGATTGCAGAGAAGTTTAATTAACAATGCAGTTATTGGNGTTGGNAAAGGATANGAACAAACTCTNAAACTCAANGGAGTTGGTTTTAGAGCTAACCTAAAGGGTAAGCAGTTACAGCTTCAGTTAGGCTTTAGTCATGATATTATGTATGACATTCCCGAGGGCATCGATCTTAAAGTTGATAAACAAACAACTATTATTATCAGTGGAATTGACAAAGAACTTGTTGGAAAAGTAGTGGCTGATATCAAATTTTATAAGCCCGTAGAACCTTATAAGCAAAAAGGGATCACATCTGAAGGTCAATTTATATTAAAAAAAGAGGGTAAAAAGAAATAATGTTAACGAAAAGCATTAAAAGAAAAAATAGAGTAAGATTTAAAATCAAAAAAGTTGCTAAAGATAAGCCAAGGTTAACTGTTTTTAGATCTGCAAAAAATATTTATGCTCAAGTTATAGATGATAGCAAAAGAGTAACTTTAGTGAGCGCCTCATCAGTTGAGAAAACAATTGATAAAAAACCAAAAAAAGAACAATCAGAAATAGTTGGGAAATTGATTGCGGAGAGATGTTTAGAAAAGGGCTGCAAGGAAGTTTATTTTGATCGAGGCAAATATAAATATCACGGCAGAGTAAAACAATTAGCTGAAAGTGCAAAAAGCGGAGGGTTGAAGTTTTAATATATGAGTCAAACAAGTGAATTTAAGGAAAAGTTAGTAGCCATAAACAGAATTACAAAAGTTGTAAAAGGTGGAAGAAGATTTGGCTTTGCAGCATTAGTGATTACTGGAAATCAAAAGGGACAAGTAGGATTTGGTCAAGGTAAAGCAAAACAGGTTCCTGATGCTATTAAAAAAGCTTCAGAAGCTGCAAGAAAATCTCTTGTCAAGGTGGCTTTGAGAGAAGGAAGAACTCTACATCACGACGTTAGAGGTAGAAATGGTGCTGGAAAAGTTTTGTTAAGAAGCGCCCCAGCCGGTACAGGTATTATTGCTGGAGGACCGGTTCGTGCAATTTGTGAAATGTCAGGAATTCAAGATGTTGTTGGAAAATCCATTGGATCTTCCAATCCATACAATTTAGTTAGAGCTTCTTTTGACGCTTTAACAAAACAAAAATCACCAAAAGAGATTTCTTTAATTCGAGGAAAAAAAATTAAAGAAATTGTTTCAAGGAGATAATTGATGCAACTAAACAGTTTCAAGAAAAAAACTCATAAACCAAAAAAAAGAGTTGGTAGAGGAATTGGTTCTGGCCTAGGAAAAACTTCTGGCAGAGGTGTAAAAGGTCAAAAATCAAGATCTGGAGTTTCAATCAAAGCTTACGAAGGTGGACAGATGCCTTTATATAGAAGGCTTCCCAAAAGAGGTTTTAACTCAATTTATAAAAAAGAAAAAAATGTAGCTATTAACTTGGAAAATATAGCAAAATTAATTACTTCGAAAAAATTAGACTCTTCAAAAACTATAGATTTAAGACAATTTCTTTTAAGCAAAAAAGCTCCTAAAAAAATAAAAGTAAAAGTTCTAGGAACTGGAGAAATAAGTTCAAAGGTTACTATTTTGGCTGATCAATTCAGTAAATCTGCACAAGACAAAATAGAAAAAGCCGGCGGAACGATAGAAATAGTAAAATAAGTTATTATGTCTGGTTTTAATCAGAGTGCAGAAAGTGGTTTAGGCGCCTTTTCAAAAGCCGATGACTTAAAAAAAAGAATATTTTATACCTTATTTATCTTAATCATTTATAGATTTGGTACCTATATTCCGTTACCAGGTATAGATCCTGAGTCTTTAAAAGAAATTGTCGGTGGAAATCAAAGAAGTTTACTGGGAATGTTCAACGTATTTGCGGGTGGAGCAGTTCAAAGAATGGCAATTTTTGCATTGGGAATCATGCCTTATATTTCTGCATCAATTATTATTCAATTACTGACAGGAGTGACTGAGTATTTTAAAAACTTAAAAGCTCAAGGTGAAATAGGCAGGCAAAAAATAACTCAATACACAAGGTATGGAACTGTACTTTTGGCATTAATACAAGGTTATGGTGTTGCAGTTAGTTTAGAGAATTCACAAGGAATAGTTCAAGACCCAGGTTTATATTTTAGATTTGTAACAACGATTTCTTTATTAACGGGGACAATTTTTTTAATGTGGTTAGGAGAACAAATTACCGCAAGAGGAATAGGTAACGGAATTTCACTAATTATATTCTCTGGTATTGTTGCAGAAATTCCTGGAGCTTTAGCATCTACGTTTGAACTTGGGAGAACGGGGGCAATATCAAGTGGTATNATTATTATGGTTCTATTGGTTTTGTTATTAGCAATTTATTTTATTGTTTTTGTGGAAAGGGCACAAAGAAGAGTATTAATACAATATCCTAAAAGACAACAAGGTAATAAAATGTACGGGGGAGAATCTTCTTATTTACCCTTAAAAGTTAACACCGCCGGTGTAATACCTGCAATTTTTGCTTCAGCATTATTATTGCTACCTATAACACTTTCTAATTTTTCATCTTCAGCTGAAAATTCAATCTTAGTTTCTAT
>JGI26083J51738_10002108_pt1 | contig 10437 bp, 10 predicted proteins | sample SaaInl85LU_5_DNA_FD_51738 | JGI IMG/M metagenome (IMG submission 51738)
ACGACCGCCGCCGATAGCCGAGCAATAGCTCAAACCGATTTCCAGCGCTTTGCCGGTTGCATCCTGATGCACGGCGACAAGGCAAGGCACGCCGCCGCCTTTGGTATATTCGCCACGCACGGTGTGGCCAGGGCCTTTGGGGGCCATCATGATCACATCAACGCCCGCTTTGGGCTCGATCAGGCCGAAATGCACATTCAGGCCGTGGGCAAATGCAATCGCCGCGCCTTCGCGCAGGTTGTCATGCACGTATTTCTTATAGGTGTCGGCCTGCAATTCATCGGGCATGGTGAACATGATCACGTCNCACCAAGCGGCNGCTTCCGCGATGCCCATTACNTTCAGGCCTTCGCCTTCGGCTTTTGCGATCGAGGGCGAGCCTTCGCGCAGGGCAACAACAAGGTTCTTCGCACCCGAGTCGCGCAGGTTCAGCGCATGGGCATGGCCTTGGCTGCCATAGCCCAGAATGGCTACTTTTTTGTCCTTGATCAGGTTCACATCGCAATCGCGATCGTAGTAAACGCGCATGTCTCTCTCCATCTATGCGTGGGGTATCTATCTCAAGCGATGGTATAGACCGCNTATTGCAGATAATGTGTAGTTTAATTGGCAAATATTTTCATATTTGATATAAAGATATTCGCATAATCAGAAATTTTAGAAAAAATCATGCTAAACGACACCGACCGACGTCTCTTGCGCCATTTGCAATCCGACCCCGAACAATCGGTTGCGGATTTATCGGAGGCCACGGGGATCGCTTTGGCCACATGCTATAAACGGCTTGAGCGTTTGCAAAGCACAGGGGTGTTCAAGGGCAGCCATGCCGTCATCGACTGGCGCGCGCTCGGGTATGAGGTCTTGGTGAGCCTGCGGATCAGCCTCGACAAAACCAATCCGCGCGCTTTTGACGAATTTATCGCAGCCGCAAGGGATGTGGCCGAGGTGACCGAGATCCAAACCTTTCTGGGGCGGGTCGATCTGCGCCTCTCGGTGATCGCGCGCTCGATGTCGCATTATCAGGAAATCTACCGATCCCGCATTCTCGGCTTGCCTCATATCTCTGATATCGAAGCCTTGATGCATGTGGCCGAGATCAAACAGGCCGAGGTGCTGCCGCTATGATTGATCTGGACGAGATAGACCGCGCCCTGCTGCGGGCCTTGCAAAGGGACGCGACATTGAAAGCCTCTGAATTGGGTCGCCGAACAGGCATAAGTCAGCCCGCTGCATGGCGGCGCATAAAGCGCCTGACCGAGGCTGGCGTGCTCACGGGCCGCCGTCTTGATCTTGATCTGGAAAAACTGGGCTTTGGTGTGACGGTTTTCCTCGGGGTGAAACTCGCCACCAAGGGCCGTGTCAGTCTGGAGGATTTTGAACGCGCGATCACGGCCATTCCCGAAGTGCAAACCGTGCAGCATGTCCTTGGGCTTTACGACTACCGCTTGCGCGTCGTTGCGCGGGATCTGTCCGATTTCGAACGGGTCCTGCGCCGCCGTATCATGACCCTGCCCGGTGTCGGGAATGTCGAGGCCAATGTTCTTCTCTCCGAGGAACGCCGCCCCGGCCCCCTTGCCTAAGGGTGCATCTTTGCTTGAAAAATACTTCCGCCGGAGGCATCGACCCTAGCCGCGCGCGCCAAGGCCTGCACGCATCAAGACCCGCCGCACAGGCGCCACTGAATAAAACGCGTTCAACGCCTGCATCCTGAGATCACGCAACCCTTGGGCCTGCACCATCGAGGCGCGGTTGAGCATGTCGATCCCTGTCACGCGGGCCATGATTTCGGGGTGGCGCTTGCGGTGATAGCTTTGCAAAAGATCGCGCCGCCCCGGATCATCGCGGTGGCTTTCAGCCAAATCAAGCAGGATGCGGATATCGGCAAGGCTCATATTGAGGCCCTGCGCGCCAATCGGCGGGGCCACATGGGCGGCCTCGGCAATAAGGGCCACGCGCTCGCCCTCCATCCTGTTTGCCGTCTGGCTGATGATCGGCCAAAGGGTACGGCGCGAGACCAGCGTAAGGGGGCCAAGGATATAGCCCGAGCGCTCGGACATCTCGGTTTCGAAATCTGCGATATCCGCGTCACTGATCCGTTTGGCTTCCGCGCCGCGTTCCATCCAGACCACGGCCGAGCAGGGCCGCCCGTCATGATCGGGCAAAGGCACAAGCGTAAAGGGGCCGCCTGTGCGGTGAATCTCGGTTGAGACATTTTCATGCGGGATCGGATGCGTGACCGCAAAGGCAAGCGCCTTTTGGCCGTAGCGCGTGGTCTTCACAGGGATGCCTGCGGCCTCGCGAATGAAACTGTCGCGCCCATCTGCGGCGATAACCAGCTTGGCTTTGACGCGGGTCCCATCGCTCAAGTTAACGCGCGCCTCGGCCTCGCGGGTCAGCAGGGCTGTTGTGCTAATCCCTGTTCGAAAATCGACATTGGGCAACTCCGCCAAACGCGCCACCATTTCGCGGCGCAAGAGCCAGTTGGGCAGGTTCCAGCCAAAGGGCAAGTCCGAGATATCGGCGGAATCGAATTCATGCGCCAAGCGTGGCTCGGGCATCTCNCCGCCCGCATCGACGATCCGCATCACTTGCAGCGGCGTGGCGAAGGGGGCAAGCCGTTCCCACAGCCCTGCGCGATCCAGAAAATCACGTGAGGGTTGCAAAAAGGCCGTGCTGCGCAGATCGGCACCTTCGGCATCCCTTTCAGTGATGGGGGGGCTTGGATCGACGCAAAGGGTACGAAAGCCTGCGGCCCCGAAGGCAGCGGCGGCTGTCAATCCGGCGACACCGCCACCGGAGACAAGAATATCTGTCTGGATCAAATCACTCATGGCCTCTTAGATAGGCCGCTGAGTGATCGGGTCCAAGCGGCAAACTGACCCGATTGGGCAGCAGTGCCGCAGAAGTATTTTTAAAACGAAGAAAGCCTATCGGGTGAGGCTTGCCAGAAACCCCGTCAGGTCATCGGTATGGTGGTGAATATGGGGGTGCGGGTCAGGCTCGGGGGCCACGTGAATGGTGCGCATTCCCATGGCATGTGGCTCGACCAGATTGCGGATATCATCTTCAAACATCGCGGCGCGGGCAGGCTCCAGCCCGTCGCGCGCAAAGACGGTGTCAAAGGCAACCCGTTCGGGCTTGGGGCGAAAATTGGCATGCTCCACCCCATAGATCGCATCAAACAGGCCCGATAAACCCCGATGAAGCAGCACATTTTCGGCGTAATCGGCGGTGCCATTTGTATAGATGATCCGCCGACCGGGCAGGGATTTGATCTGTGCTGCAAGTTCTGGGTCGGGATCAAGCACGGTGAAATCAATCTCGTGGACATCGCGCAAGAAAGGTTCGGGCGCGATGCCGTGATTGTCCATCAACCCTGCAAGCGTGGTTCCGTGTTCGCGCCAATAGCTGTTGCGCAGATGGTCGGCCTCGTCTTTGCCGACCTTCAGGGCGGTCATTACGAAATCGGTCATCTTTATATTGATCTGGTCAAATAGCGCCATTTTGGGCGGGTAAAGCGTGTGGTCCAGATCAAAGACCCAAGTGGCGATATGTGAGAAATCTGTTTGCGACATAAGAGCCTGTGTAGGGCAGGGCAGGNCGGGCGACAAGCGGCGCACTTGCCAAGCGGGGGCTTGCTGCCTAGCGTGACAGAACGCGATAAGGATTTCTGCTGATGGCCCAACCCAAGCCCGTACAAAAAGACGCCTATGACCTGATATTGGATGCGATTGATCAGGGCACCTACAGGCCCGGATCGCGCTTGGTTGAATCGGAATTGGCAGAGCGGTTCGGCGTCAGCCGCACCCCCATTCGCGAAGCGTTGCAGCGGCTTGAAACCCAAAGCCTTCTGACCCGCGACGGACGCAGCCTGATTGTGGCCTCGCTGGATCATGCGCAAATGGCCGAGCTCTATGCCGTGCGCACCGAGCTTGAGGGGCTGGCGGCGCGTTTGGCCTCACAACATGCCGCGCGCGAAGAAATCAGGGTGCTGCGCGATATGGTGGAGGCCGATCACGCGCTTTTGGACGACCCGCAAGCGTTGGCACGGGCCAATCGCCGCTTCCATAAACAACTCCATCTGGCCAGCCATAACCGCTATCTGGTGCAGCAGCTTGATCTGGTTCACCGCTCCATGGCCTTGATGGCCTCGACATCGCTGGCCGCCGAAGGGCGTGGCGAAAAGGCCTTGGAAGAACACCGCGCGATTGTTGATGCCATTGAGGCGCGAAATGGAGAAGCGGCAGCGCAGGCGCTGCGCGATCACCTGTCAACGGCCTTCGAGGTGCGGCTCAAAGAGGAAGCGGGCGCGCTGGCCTGAGGGGCGCTGAAGCGGCCATGGGCTGTTTTGGCCCAGTAAAACGGGCGCAGCGCCATCTCGGCCACGGCCAGATAGGCGGCGGCTGTGGCCAAGGGAAAATAGGCGGCCATAAAGGGAATGAAGCGGCGGTTCTTGCGCAGATGCGACGCGTCGCAGGCGATGATCATGATCGCCCAATCCAGCACCATGGCAGCCAGAAAGATCAATCCGCAGACCAGAAACTGGGTCGAGCTCAGCACATCATCCAATGGATGGGGCAGGCCAAGCGGGTTCAGCACAAAGCTCCAGAGCAGGGGCAGCGTGACAAAGCCCAACACCGCCCCGATCAATTGAACCTGTAATCCCCAAAACCGCCAAACGCCCAGATCACGCATAAGCGCGCGCGGGTTTCGCATGGCCGTGGCCCATGTCATCGCATAGCCCTTGAGCCAGCGGGAACGTTGCCTGATCCAAGGCAGCACGGCGGAATTGGCCTCTTCAAAAGTTGTGGTATCGATCAATTCGGTGCGGTAGCCGCGCCTGAACAAGCGCAGGCCAAGATCGGCATCTTCGGTCACATTATGCGCGTCCCAGCCGCCGATTTCGTCCAAGACATCGCGGCGGATAAAAACGGTTGTGCCGCCAAGCGGCACGAACAGGCCCAAACGTGCAATGCCAGGCAGCATCACCCGAAACCATGTTGCATATTCCAGCGTGAAGCAGCGGCTCATGAAATTATGCGCGGCGTTATAGTAATCCAGCCGGCCTTGCACACAGGCCAGATCAGGCGGAGCAGCGGCAAAGGCGCGGATCACGCGCCATATCTGGTCAGGCTCGGGGCGATCTTCGGCATCATAAATCCCTACAATCGTGCCCCGCGCATAATTGAGCGCGTAATTCAGCGCCCGTGGTTTGGTTTGCGGATGCCCTTTCGGCACGATGATGGCGCGAAAATAGGGCGGCAGGTTGCAGGCGGCGATGGCGTCTTGGGTGATGGTATCGCCGGCCTCGACGATCAACATGATGTCGAGCAATTCGGCCGGATAATCCAGTTTCGACAAATGCTCGATCAAGGTGCCTGCGATATTTTCTTCTTGGAAAAGCGGCACGAAGATCGAGACAACCGGCCGCCTCCAAAGGGGCGAGGGCCGCATTTGCGCGCGTTCAGCCTCAATGCCATCGATCCGCGAGGCACGCCCGCGCCACATGGAGGCCCCCAAGACGGCCAGCCGCAGCCCTGTATTGGTCAGGAACATAAGGCCCGCAAAGCCGTAAAGGGCGATGGCCGTCGCGGTCGGGGCGAGCGCAAGGCAGGCCAGCAGACTTGCAAGCGCCAGCAGCAGGAATTGGGCGGTTTTCATCCCGTCCCAACGGCGGCAGGACATGGGTTGCGGGGTCAGGCATTCGGCTTGGCGGGCCAGCTTGTCGCCAAAGGCGCGTCCAAGTGCCAGTCGCATATCACCGCGAGAGGCAAGCGCCAGAATGATCGGGCCGTCATGATCCAAAGCGCTGCGAATCTTCGGCAGGTTTTCGGGATGGCTTGTCGCCACAACCATCGCGCGCCCGACCCTGCGCAAGGGCAGCGCGGAAAGGCGGATCGCGGTGGTGGGGCGGATTTTTCGGGTAAGGGCGGGCTCAAACGGCGCATGGATCAGCGAGATTTGGCGCGTGCGGTGAAACTCGGCCTGAAGATTGAGCAGGTCTTCCTCGCGGATCAGCCCGCGTGCGAGCAATAGATCGGCAAGGCCAAGATCTTGATGACGCTCAAGCGCGAGGGCGGCTGCCAGTTCATCTTGGTTGATATGCCCGCGCGCAAGAAGCAGATCGGCCAAACCACGCGGGTGGCGGCCCGATTTGCGACTGGCATCACCACCATGATTACGTGCATCAAAGGAAGGTTGATCCGCAGGCGTTACCAAACGGATCGATGAAAATTCTGGCTGCGCCATTTTTGTCCCCTCGGCCTGATATGGCCAAGGGTGAGTGTGCGCAAAACACAGTTAATGAAGGCTTAACACAGGCTCAGGCGNCGACGCGGGCGCGCATGGCTTCGGCAAAGCGCTCGAACAGGTAATAGCTGTCTTGCGGGCCTGGGCTGGCTTCTGGGTGGTATTGCACCGAGAAGACAGGACGATCCGCAACGCGGATACCACAATTGGAGCCGTCAAACAGGCTNACATGGGTTTCAAGCACGCCCTCAGGAAGGGTTTGGCTATCAACCGTAAAGCCATGGTTCATCGAGGTAATCTCGACCTTGCCAGTGTCGTAATCCTTGACGGGGTGGTTTGCGCCGTGATGGCCGTGGTTCATTTTGACAGTCCGCGCGCCGAGCGCCAAGGCAAGCATTTGATGCCCNANACANATGCCGAAAACGGGCANGTCTTTTTCCAAAATGGCCTTGATCATGGGCACCGCATAGACGCCAGTGGCCGCGGGATCACCCGGACCGTTGGACAAAAACACGCCATCGGGGTTCTGGGCCAAAACATCTTCGGCGGTTGCGGTGGCAGGCAGCACGGTCACGTCGCAGCCCGCACTTGCCAGACAGCGCAGGATGTTGCGCTTTGCGCCGAAATCGATGGCCACAACCTTGAAGCCCTCGCCCTTGCGTTCGCTATAGCCCTCGGGCCATGCCCATCTCATCTCGTTCCATTTATAGGATTGCGCGCAGGTCACGTCTTTGGCGAGGTCCAGCCCCTCAAGGCCCTTAAAGGCACGCGCGGCGGCCACCAGCGCTTCGATGTCGAAATTGCCTTCAGGATCATGGGCCAAGGCCACATGGGGCGCGCCTTGTTGGCGGATCGCGCGGGTCAGGCGGCGCGTATCGACGCCACCGATGCAAATCCGTCCGCGCTTGGCCAGCCAATCTGTCAGCTCACCAGCGGCGCGCCAGCTTGATTGCTCGGTCGGGTCCCATTTGACGACCATGCCCGAAGCAACTGGATCAGCGCTTTCGTCATCATCGGCATTGATGCCGACATTGCCGATATGGGGGAAAGTGAAAGTCACGATCTGCCCCGCATAGGACGGGTCTGTCATGATTTCCTGATAGCCAGTCATCGCGGTGTTGAAGCAGAGTTCGGCCACCGTTTGACCTGTGGCGCCAAATCCATGGCCGTAGAAGATGGTTCCATCTGCGAGGGCGAGGCAGGCGGTCGGGCGGTCGGTCATCTGGCGACTCCGTCTAGGCTGAGCTTAAATTCGCGGCAAACTATGGGCGGGCGTGCTTGGGGTCAAGGCATGTTGGCGTATGTCTGCCATGCAATGCGGGGGGAGTTGTTGATCACAGGCAGATGCCCTACATGATCACCCTTGAGAGAAAACAGGATTGGACGCCAAAAATGGTTTTGCGAGAACGTATCACAGCGGGTCTGAAGGACGCGATGCGCGAGAAGGATGCAACGCGTCTGTCGACCTTGCGCCTGATCAATGCGGCCATCAAGGATCAAGACATCGCCGCGCGGGCCAAGGGCCAAACGGACGGCGTCGATGATGGTGAGTTGTTGGCGATCCTTGGAAAGATGGTCAAGCAGCGTCAGGAAAGCGCGCGTGCCTATGAAGAAGGCGGGCGTCTGGAACTGGCCGAGAAGGAACGTGCCGAGATCACCACGATCGAGGATTTCCTGCCGCGCCAGTTGAGCGAAGACGAAGTCGCAAGCGCGATTGATGCAGCCATCGCTGAGACGGGCGCGGATTCGATCCGCGATATGGGCCGCGTGATGGGTATCCTGAAAGGCAAATATACAGGCCAGATGGATTTCAGCGCGGCAGGCGGAATGGTCAAAGCCCGTTTGGGATAAGCCGCGTCTTAATACAAAACATTAAAGGCACGCCCTATGATCGGGGCGTGCCTTTTGCGTTCTGCCTCAGGCTGAGGTGCAAGCGCGCTCCAGCATATCGCGCAGTTCCAACCGCTCGCCAGCGGTCAGGAAGGCGCCAAGCTCGATCTCGCGCCCGTTTTGGGCACCGCTTAGCGTGAGGTAATTGGGCACGGGGCCGCCCTTGGTATGGACGCTGAAGCGCACCCAATAGGGGTTTGCTTCCCAATCACGCATACCGCCTTTGGGGTCGTGATGCTCAACACGCAGAAGGTCATCCCATAGGGTGACTTCCTCAAACAGCTCCTTATCCCGCCAAGACCGTTGCAGCGCGGCCCAGATGCCCCATAACGCGGCCAGTATAAAAGGCAGCAGGGCCCAGAAGACGGATGTCCCCAGCAGGCTGAGAAGTGGCAGCACGATCAGCGATGCCGTGACCCCGATGAACCAGACAAACCCTTCAGGCGTGAGGGATTTGTAAGGTGTCAGGATCACCCGNAGACGGGGCTGGCCTTGTTCGCCACGAGAAAGGGCNCCGAATTCCTCCGGAGCCCCCATCTGTGGCGTTTCAATACGAAACGGCATGTTTTTCCTCAGTGATCGGGCTGCTTATCCCACATCTCACGTGTCGGAAGCTCTTCGAAAGTGTGCTCCGGAGGTGGGTTAGGCAGGGTCCATTCCAGCGTATCCGCATGCTCGCCCCAATAGGCGGGCTCTTCGATCTTACGGCCAGCGAGCAATGTGTAGAACACGATGCCGATGAAGAAGAGGAAGGATGCGAAAGCGATGAAAGCACCGATCGAGCTGACATAGTTCCACTGGGCGAAAGCCTCATGGTAGTCGATATAGCGGCGAGGCATGCCCTGACGACCCAAGAAGTGCTGTGGGAAGAAGGTGATGTTCGCGCCGATGAAGAACAGCCAGAAGTGCAGCTTGCCCGCCCATTCAGGGTACTGACGGCCCGACATTTTGCCGATCCAGTAATAGATGCCTGCGAAGATACCGAAGACGGCACCCAAGCTCATCACATAGTGGAAATGCGCAACAACATAGTAGGTGTCATGATAGGCACGGTCGACGCCCGCTTGGCTCAAGACAACGCCCGTCACACCACCAAGTGTGAAGAGGAAGATGAAACCAATCGCAAACAGCATCGGTGTCTCAAAGGTCATCGAACCCTGCCACATGGTTGCGATCCACGAGAAGATCTTGATGCCTGTTGGCACCGCGATCACCATGGTTGCAACCATGAAATAGGCCTGCTGGTTCAGCGTCATGCCAACTGTGTACATGTGGTGCGCCCAGACAACGAAGCCCAAGCCGCCAATGGCGATCAAGGCCCAAACCATTGGCAGGTAGCCAAAGACAGGCTTGCGCGCGAAGGTTGCAACCACATGGCTGACGATGCCGAAGGCAGGCAGAACCACGATATACACCTCGGGGTGGCCGAAGAACCAGAAGATGTGCTGGAACAAGACTGGGTCACCGCCGCCGGCTACATCAAAGAAGCTGGTGCCGAAGTTACGGTCGGTCAGAAGCATGGTGATGGCACCTGCCAGAACGGGCAGGGACAAAAGCAGCAGCCACGCCGTCACGAAGATCGACCATGCAAAAAGCGGCACTTTGAACATTGTCATGCCGGGGGCACGCATGTTCAGGAATGTCGTGATGATGTTGATCGAACCAAGGATCGAGGACGCGCCTGATACGTGGATCGCGAAGATCGCGAAATCAACCGCGCGGCTGGTTGGCGCATCCTGCCATGAGATCGGCGGATAGAATGTCCAACCCGGGCCTGCACCGCCGTCAACGAAGACTGCACAGAAAGCCAGCGCCGTACCTGCGACATACATCCAGTAAGACATGTTGTTCAAACGCGGGAACGCCATGTCTGGCGCGCCGATCATCAGCGGCATGAAAAAGTTGCCAAAACCGCCGAACAGCGCGGGAATCACCACGAAGAACATCATCAACACGCCGTGGCCTGTGATCATGACGTTCCACAAATGACCGTCTGCTGTACATTCGCCGACCGCTGCTGCCGTCAGGCGCGCGCCCTCAACACACATATACTGCACACCGGGCTCCATGAGCTCCATGCGCATGTAAACGGTGAAGATTACGGATACGAGGCCAACGAGACCTGCCGTGAAGAGGTAAAGAATACCAATGTCTTTGTGGTTTGTGGACATAAACCACCGAGTGAAAAAGCTCGGCCGTTCGTGATCATGTCCAGAGATGGCAGCATCGGCCATGTCGATCTCCTGTTCCGATTGTCGTAGCGCAAAGTGGTCTGGCCGCTTTGGCAAATTTTCGTTC
>JGI26083J51738_10002119_pt1 | contig 10398 bp, 8 predicted proteins | sample SaaInl85LU_5_DNA_FD_51738 | JGI IMG/M metagenome (IMG submission 51738)
CAAGCTTTGCAGCAATCGAAAGCGCCGGTGAAAATCCAAATGGGCCTGAAAGTCACCGAAGGTCTTGGCGCTGGGGCCAAAGCCACCATTGGGGCTGCGGCTGCTGAAGAAAGCATCGAACAAATCGTAGACCAACTGGCCGGGGCGCATATGTGCTTTATCACTGCGGGCATGGGCGGCGGGACAGGCACCGGGGCGGCCCCCATTATTGCGCAAGCGGCGCGTGAGCTTGGCGTTTTGACCGTGGGTGTTGTGACCAAACCCTTCCAGTTTGAGGGCAGCAAACGCATGCGTCAGGCAGAAGAGGGTGTTGAAGCGCTGCAAAAAGTTGTCGATACGCTGATTATTATTCCAAATCAAAACCTGTTCCGCCTGGCCAATGAAAGCACCACCTTCACGGATGCGTTCAGCATGGCAGATGATGTGCTTTATCAGGGTGTTAAAGGTGTAACAGATCTGATGGTGCGTCCAGGCCTCATCAACCTTGATTTTGCCGATGTGCGCGCCGTTATGGACGAAATGGGCAAGGCGATGATGGGAACAGGCGAGGCCAGCGGCGAAAACCGCGCGGTTGAAGCCGCTGATAAAGCGGTCTCTAATCCTTTGCTGGATGAAATTAGCCTGCGTGGCGCCAAGGGCGTCTTGATCAACATCACTGGCGGCGCCGATTTGACCCTGTTTGAGTTGGACGAAGCGGCCAATCGGATTCGCGAAGAGGTCGATCCAGACGCGAATATTATTGTCGGCTCCACTTTGGATACGACCTTGGAAGGGGTGATGCGGGTTTCTGTGGTCGCCACGGGCATTGATGCCGATCAATCCAATCATGCCTCGGCACTGCCATCTCGTCGCGCAGCAGCACCGATGGAAGATGCAGCACCAGAAGCGGATCACACAGCAGAGCAGCCTGTTGCTCTGGAGTTCCCATTTGACACTGAGACCGAAGCGCCCAGCTTTGCTGCGACTGAGACTGCCCAGGATGAAATTCCCGCGCCAGCCTATCAGCCGCAATTGGCAGAACCTGAGCAAATTGTTGTGCCCGAGCCTGAGGCTCCGGCAGCGTTTGCTCCGGCGGCCCCCGGAACGCCAACGCCTGAAGCCATGGCGCGCTTGCGCGCAGCTGTGGAGCGTGTGCCAGAGACGGCGGAGCCGCGCATGTCCGCAGAGCCACGTGGCTTCGGGGAGCCGCGGCACCGGCCAAAGGTAAATTTGGGATAAATTCTTTGATTAATCGCATGACGGGGCAGGGCGACTCACCGGCTTCCGAGGCGCGTTCGTCTACACCTTCCCTGGGTCAGCAGAGCTATGAAGGTGATGAGACCGGCAATGAAGCGGATGAGAGAATTGAGATACCGGCGTTTTTACGCCGACAGGCCAATTGATCCAAAAATCACAGTGAATCGCAAAAAGGCGCCAAAAGGCGCCTTTTTCATGCGTAAAATTAATAAGTTATTTGTTTTTAGGCCGCAGAAGGCGTTTGGTTGCTGATGGCTCTTTGGGGATGTTTCAAATGGTTGCAAACTGTGAGTTGCGTAAAACGGGCACACAAACTAGCGATGCGGCAGCCGTTTTCGTTCAAACCCTGAGGTCCTTTTGCAAAAAACACTGAAATCAGAAGTGGTTTTCACGGGCGTTGGCCTGCATTGCGGGCGTGACGTGACGCTGCGCGTGCGGCCTGCGGCGGCGCAGACGGGCATTTGGTTTCGGCGCACAGATGTCTCTGATGCAGATCCCTATATTTCCGCCAATTGGCAATGTGCGGTCCACACCGCGCTGTGCACGCGCTTGGTCAATGCCGATGGTCTGGGCGTGTCGACTGTGGAGCATGTCATGGCGGCGATTGCCGGCTGTGGGATCAACAATGCTGTTGTTGAACTGGACGGCCCAGAGGTGCCCATTATGGACGGCTCCGCATTGGAGTTTGTTCGGGGCTTCTTGAAGGCTGGGCTGATTGAGCAAGCGGCACCTGTTCAGGTGTTGGAAATTCTGCAAACGGTCGAAGTGCAAGAGAATGGCGCCTATGCGGCTTTGATGCCCTTCGGTGGAATTGAGATGGATTTTTCAATCGATTTTCCAGATGCGGCGATTGGGCAGCAATCAAAAACGCTCAATCTTGCCAATGGTAGTTTTGTGCATGAGCTCTGCGATAGCCGGACATTTTGCCGAAATTCTGATGTGCAAGTGATGCGCTCCAACGGTTTGGCTCTTGGTGGAACATTGATGAATGCAGTTGTGATTGAGGGCGCCGATGTTTTGAGCCCTGGCGGCATGCGTCATCCTGATGAACCGGTGCGCCATAAAATGTTGGATGCTATGGGCGATCTCGCGCTTGCGGGCGGCCCGATTATTGGCCGCTATGTCGGGCGGCGTGCCGGTCACACGCTGACCAACAAGCTGCTGCGCAAGCTCTTTAGCCAACCCGGTGCGTTTCGCAGGGTGGACTGTGATGCGCAAATGTCCGAGCGCTTGCCCGGAGCGGGATTGGCTCAAGAAGATGTGCGTATTTACGCATAGCTGCACGCTTGTGGGTAAAAAATTAAACTCTTTCATTTTGCCACACATATTTCTGTGCTAACTCTGTCTGTGACTTAAGGATGAGGGTAACCATGCGGTCTCACTATGTGATTCTTCTTTGTTTTTTGACAGTTGCGATTTCAGGATGCAGCACGCTGAAAAGTAAGCCGAAAATCGATATTGATACCTATTCGGCTAAAGAGATTTACGATTTGGCTGAGGATAGGCTCGCGAAGAAGCGTCCACAGGATGCCGCGAAGTATTTTAGCGAGATTGAACGGCTCTACCCCTATTCAGAATGGGCCAAGCGTGGTCTCATAATGCAGGCCTTTAGTTACCACAAAGATCAAGACTATGAAAACAGTCGCAGCGCGGCGCAACGCTACATTGATTTCTTCCCTGCTGCTGAAGACGCGGCCTATGCGCAGTATATTTTGGCGTTGAGCTATTATGATCAAATCTCGGAAGTTGGCCGAGACCAGGACGTGACCGTCAAGGCCTTACAAGAATTGCGCCTGCTGATTGAGCGTTACCCTGACAGTAAATACGCAAAAGATTCGGCAGAAAAATTTGACATGGCCTTCAGCTTTTTGGCGGCCAAAGAGATGGAAGTTGGCCGATATTATTTGCAGCGCGGATATTACACCTCGGCCGTCAATCGGTTTCGCAAAGTGGTGCAAGAGTTTCGCACGACCGAACAAACACCAGAAGCTTTATATCGTTTGATCGAGTGCTACCTGTCTTTGGGTTTGAGGGGTGAGGCGCAATCGGCGGCCGCGATTTTGCAAGAAAGCTATAGCAGCACGCAATGGCATAAGGACAGTTTAATTTTGCTGAGTGGCGAGGGTCTGCTTCCGGATGCGGGCGGGCAAAACTGGCTGTCGACCATCTACCGGCAGACGATCAAGGGCCAATGGTTATAACCAAAGCGAGGCGGCGATGCTGCGTGGGTTAAGCGTTCGTGACATATTGATCATTGACCATTTGGAGCTGGAATTTCAGCCGGGGCTCAATGTATTGACCGGGGAAACCGGAGCGGGCAAATCCATTTTGCTCGATTGTCTCGGCTTCGTTTTGGGCTGGCGCGGTCGGGCGGAGCTTGTGCGTCAGGGCGCTGAGCAGGGCGAGGTGGTTGCCTGGTTTGACTTGCCTGCCGACCATCCCGTGAATGAAATTCTCAAAGACAGCGGGATCGAACCGGAAGACGAGTTGATCCTGCGCAGGATCAACAACCGCGATGGGCGCAAGACTGCTTTTGTCAATGATCGCAGGTGCTCGGGCCAGGTTCTCCGCCAAATCAGCGAGACATTACTAGAGCTCCATGGGCAACACGATGATCGCGGCCTGTTAAATGTTAAAGGCCATATGGCATTACTTGATGATTTCGCCCAAGCCGCTCCGCTGCGTGAGGAGACACGCCAGGCCTGGCGTGCGCTTAGCCTGGCCAAGGCGGAACGCACGGCATTGGCTGCGAAGATCGAGGCGCTGGCGGCAGAGGAAGACTATCTGCGCCATACTGTCGACGAGCTGGAGGCTTTGGATGTGCAGCCTGGCGATGAAAGTCAGTTGGATTCCAAACGTCGTTTGATGCAGGCGGCTGTCAAAATCCGCACAGATGTAACAAAGGCCCATCAAGCGCTGTCACCCCAGGGCGCAGAGGGGCAGATCAGCGATGCCAGCCGTTGGCTCGTGGAAGCGGCGGAGCATCTTGACGGTCAATTGGATGCGGCGATGGAGGCTCTTGATGGGGCTTTGAATATGCTTGGGCAGAGCCAGCAAGAAATTGAGAGTGTGCTGCAGGGATTGAGTTTTAATGCCTCCGAGCTGGAACAGACTGAGGAAAGATTGTTCGCTATTCGTGCTGCGGCCCGCAAACACGCGGTATTGCCCGACGAGCTGCCGGCTGTTGCGGCGGAGTTGAGCGCGAAGCTGCAGACTTTGACCAGTGGCACAGCCGGATTGGATGCTTTGCAACGCGAGGTGGAGGCAGCTGAAGCGGCTTATATGCACGCGGCAGAGAGACTGCATGGCGCACGGCTATCGGCAGCCGACGCGCTCGATCGGGCCATGGCCGCAGAACTGGCGCCGCTCAAGATGGAACGTGCGGTGTTCAAAACAGAAATTTCTCCAAGCGATGCGGGGCCAAATGGCACTGATACGGTGGCCTTTACCGTGGCCACCAATCCTGGCGCACCCACGGGTGCATTGGAAAAAATCGCCTCTGGCGGTGAATTGAGTCGCTTTCTCTTGGCCCTCAAAGTCTGTTTGTCGGAGCGAGCTTTGCAGCGCACCATGATTTTTGATGAAATAGACAGAGGTGTCGGGGGCGCCACCGCCGATGCGGTTGGCCGGCGTTTGGCACAATTGGGGGCAGATGGGCAGGTCTTAGTTGTGACCCATTCCCCGCAGGTCGCGGCGCTTGGTTCGGCCCATTGGCGCGTTGAGAAACGGGTGGAGCAGGACAAAACACTCTCAACCGTCGTGGCTCTCACGCCGCAAGAGCGGGTGGATGAGATCGCCCGCATGTTGGCGGGGGATGTGGTCACCGATGAGGCCCGCGGGGCGGCGCGCTCTTTGTTGGGTGCGGTTTAGACCTGTTCTATGGTGATCTTATCATTGAGGTAAAACGCCAAATGGTGCTTAATTTTGGCCACCGCTTCGTTTGGCGTCTCATAGCTCCAAGCCACGTTTTCAATCGGTCCATTTTTGGTGATGATCGAAAAATAACTGGCATCGCCCTTATGCGGACAATGGGAGGTTTTGTCTGTTTGATCCAGAAATGCCATGGCGATGTCATCGCGGGGAAAGTAGATCACCGGATCATAGCCCCGCTCTGTGAGCTCTAAGGCTCCGCGGGTTTCTGCGATAACCGCGCCTGCGGCACGAATGGACCATTTGCCGGACAAGGCTCTAATTTTTATATGTTCTGTCATGATGGGCTCTTGTCCCATTCTCTGCGGCCTGTGTCAAATGCTACGGGTGGCCTCGGCCAACCATTGAGCTGTTTCGGGCGCGAGCAGAGGCGCAAGTTTCGCATAGACCTCTTGATGGTAAGCGTTCAGCCATTTTTTCTCGCGATCTGTCAGTTCGGATATTTCAACCAAGCGCAGGTCAATCGGTGCGTAGGTGAGTGTTTCAAAGGCCAGCATGGCACGATCATCGCCGCCCGGCACAGGCTCTGCATCTATAACGGTGATGAGGTTTTCGATGCGAATGCCAAAGGCGCCGGGGCGATAATATCCCGGTTCATTCGAGAGGATCATGCCCCGTTGCAGTGGGACATTGCCGGCGCGTGACAGCCGTTGCGGCCCTTCGTGAACCGACAGAAAACTGCCAACCCCATGCCCGGTGCCATGGTCATAATCCTGCCCTGCGGCCCAGAGGGGCGCGCGGGCGATGGCATCGATATCGCGGCCCGCCAATCCTTTGGGAAAACGCAGCTGTGATATGGCAATCATGCCCTTCAGAACACGGGTGAAGGCCTGCCGCATCTCAAGGCTGGGGCTGCCAATTGGTAGGGTGCGGGTGATATCGGTGGTGCCATCTTGATATTGCGCGCCGCTGTCGACCAACAGAAGACTGTCAGCGTCCAAGGGGCGGTTGCTTTTCTCGGTGACCCGATAATGCACCACGGCCCCATGTGGGCCAGATCCGCTGATGGTGTCAAAGCTGATGTCATGCAACAGATTGGTGGCGGCGCGGCAGTTCTCAAGCTGGGTGACAATGTCAATTTCAGTGAGATGGGAGGTGTCGGCCCCGTCAAACCAAGCCAGAAACCGCACCACGGCCGCGCCATCGCGCAGATGCGCCGCCCGGCAACCGTCCAGTTCGGTGCGTGTCTTGCAGGCTTTCGGCAGGCTACAGGGATCGAGACCGCGCAAAATCTTTGCGGGGCCCGCCGTTAGCGCATCGAATGCAGCTTGGGGTAGGGAGGCCGGTTCAATCAAAACAGTGCCCGTGAGATCTTTAAGATGTCTGGAAAAGGCGTCCCAAGGGGCAAGTGTTACAGTGTCCGGCAGCGTCAAATCTGCAAATTTTGCTTCATCGCCGAAGAGCGTCAGCGCACCATTGTCGGACAGGAGCCCGAAACAATGGACAATCGGCGTGCGCGGCACATCACTGCCACGCAGATTGAGCAACCAACACAGGCTATCGGGCAGGGTGATGACAGCGGTTTGCGCAGATTGCGCGGCAATGGCAGCGCCCAAGCGGCGGGTTTTTTCTTCAGCGGAGTCGCCGCAAAGATGCGGCGGATGCGCCCAGGCCGGGGCGTTTGGCGGGGCCGGGCGATCTGTCCAAATGGCGTCAATCCCATTGGAACTGGCCACCAGTGAAATACCAGAACCTTCCAATCCCGTGCGCAGAGTCTCGATCTGCTCCACCGTATGAAGCCAAGGGTCAAAGCCAATCACCGCGCCGGGCGCGGCATTTTCTGCAAGCCATTCATGTAACGATGTTTCGGGCCAATGCACCGGCGTGAAATCTTCCGCCACCTGCTCACATACCTGTAGCCGATAGCGACCATCAATAAAGATGCCCGCTGTGGCCTCCAAAATGCAGGCAAATCCAGCAGATCCCGTAAAGCCGGTGAGCCAAGACAGGCGCTCATCGCAGGAGGCTACATATTCGCCTTGGTGGCGATCGGCCCGCGGGACGATAAAGCCGTTCAATTCCTGCTGTGCCATCCAGCCACGCAATTTGGCCAAGCGCGGCGGGCCTTGTTCTGGAGCGGTGGGAGAATCGAAGGTTTGAAACATGGAAGGGTTCCTTGCTCGGCAGCAGATGATGCGTGCAGATTGAGCCAAGGCCGGCTTTGCGGCAATGGGCAATTTGCGATTTGGGCCTATCCGGTCCGTTTGAGGCCCATAACCCGGGCCCGGGCGCGCGCGTCGCTCTCGAACAGGGCGGCGAGCTGTTCGGTCATGGCGCCGGCCAATTGTTCCACATCGGTGATGGTGACCGCGCGGTCATAATAGCGTGTCACGTCATGACCAATACCAATGGCCAAGAGCTCAACCTGCTTGCGCTTTTCGACCATGGCAATCACATCGCGCAGGTGTTTTTCCAGATAATTGGCCGGATTGACTGAAAGCGTGCTGTCATCGACCGGCGCACCATCGGAAATCACCATCAAGATTTTTCGCGATTCCTGGCGGACGGCCATGCGGCGATGCGCCCATTCGAGGGCTTCGCCGTCGATATTTTCTTTGAGCAGCCCTTCTTTCATCATCAACCCAAGATTGGGCCGGGCGCGGCGCCAAGGGGCATCGGCGCTTTTGTAGATTATGTGGCGCAGATCATTAAGACGACCTGGACCCTGCGGGCGGCCTTCTGCGAGCCATTCTTCACGGCTTTGCCCGCCTTTCCACGCACGGGTGGTAAAGCCCAAAATCTCTACCTTCACGCTGCAACGCTCCAAGGTGCGGGCCAGCACATCGGCGCAGATGGCCGCGATGGAGATGGGGCGACCGCGCATAGAGCCGGAATTGTCGAGCAAGAGCGTCACGCAAGTGTCGCGGAATTCCGTGTCTTTTTCNACCTTAAAGGACAGGGGCGTTGTGGGATTGGCAATCACCCGAGCCANACGACCNGCGTCCAAGGTGCCCTCTTCAAGATCGAANTCCCAACTGCGGTTTTGTTGTGCCTGCAGGCGGCGCTGCAGCTTGTTGGCCAGACGGCTGACGGCCCCTTTCAGAGGTTCCAGCTGTTGGTCGAGATAGGCGCGCAGACGTTCCAGCTCTTGCGGTTCGGCCAAATCTTCCGCCCGAATTTCTTCATCAAATTCTGTGCGATAGACCATATATTGTGGATCTGCATCAGAAACGGGTTGCGGTGCTGGTGGCTCCAGAGGGGCTTCGCCCTCGGGAAGCTCCATTTCTTCACCCATGTCACTATCGGCCATGTCATCCATAGAGACTTGCGCCGTTGAGGCATCTTGCTGTTTGTCTTGGCTTTGTTCTGGATTGGCGTCATCTTGCTCTTCAGCATCATCGTCTTCGCCGGTGCTGTCGGGTTGATCGTCTTGATCTTCATCTGCTTCGGCCTGATCCTCGGCGTCCTCATCTTCGAAATCGGGATCGTCGCCGAGTTGGTCACCATAGCCCAAATCTTGGATGATCTTGCGGGTAAACTTTGCAAATTCTGCTTGATCGGCCAAAATTTCTTCGATTGAGCCGAGACTGCCGCCGGTTTGCCCTTCAATGAAATCGCGCCACAGGTTCATCACATTGGCAGCATCGGGGGGCAGGTCGCGCCCGGTGGCGATGTGGCGCACCAGATAGCCGGCGGCCGTGGCCAATGGGGCTTGGCTTGCTTCGCGAATATCGCCAAAGCCCTGACGCAAAGCTTCATTCTCAATCTTTGCATCAATATTGGTATGTGCCGGGCATGGCGCGGGCACCAACCGCTTCGCAGCGCGCCGTTTCCATCGCATCATAGATGTCGCGGGCCATTTGCCCCTGCGGGACATAGCGGTCGAATGTGCTTGCGTCGTGGAATTTATGGCGCAGGGCCAGAGCGTCAGCGGTGCCGCGGGCCAAACGCACCTCTTGCGCACTCAGCCGCCGGCTGACTTGTGGCAGGCGGATGGAGTCGCTGGTAGAGCCCGGAGGATCCACCGAATAGGTCACCGACAGTTCGGCATCATCGGCCATAACCTTGGTGGCTTCGGCCAGTGCCTTTTTGAACGGATCGGCAGGATTGTCGTTATTTTGCATCAATGTGATCCACTTGGGGCCCGCTGCATTAGGGTGCTTACGACATGCTCGTCGATACGGCCGATTCTGGCAATTCTTCGTCAAAGCAGCGCTGGTAGAATTCGGCGACTGTTTGGCGCTCCAGCTCGTCGCATTTGTTCAGGAAGCTTAAACGGAAGGCATAGCCAATATTGCGGAAAATCTCAGCGTTTTGTGCCCAGGCGATGACCGTACGCGGTGACATCACCGTAGAGAGATCACCGTTTTTGAAGGCGGTGCGTGAGAGATCGGCGACGGTAACCATCTGCTTGATGGTGCGCCGGCCGCTCTGTATTGTAATGCGGGTTCTTGGCAAGAACGATGGCAGATTCTGCCTCAATGGAGAGATAATTTAAGGTAGACACCAGGCTCCACCGGTCCATTTGCCCTTGGTTGATTTGCTGCGTGCCGTGATAAAGCCCCGTGGTATCGCCAAGACCCACGGTATTGGCTGTGGCAAAAATACGGAAATAGGGGTGTGGGTTGATCACTTGGTTTTGATCGAGCAGGGTCAACTTACCGTCCACTTCCAAAACCCGTTGGATCACGAACATCACATCCGCGCGCCCGGCGTCATATTCATCAAACACAATCGCAGTGGGATTGCGCAGCGCCCAGGGCAAAATACCTTCTTGGAAATCGGTGACTTGCTTGCCGTCTTTAAGCTTGATGGCGTCTTTCCCGATGAGGTCGATACGGCTGATATGGCTGTCGAGGTTCACCCGTACCGCGGGCCAGTTCAACCGGCTGGCGACCTGTTCAATATGGGTCGATTTCCCTGTGCCGTGATAGCCTTGGATCATGACGCGGCGGTTGTAGGCAAAGCCTGCGAGGATGGCCAAAGTGGTATCTGGGTCAAATTTATAGGTGCTGTCGATATCTGGCACGCGTGAGGTGCGTTCGGCAAAGCCTTTCACGACCATGTCTGTGTCAATTCCAAATACTTCGCGGACCGAAATATCTTGAGTTGGATGTGTGTCGATATCTAAACTTGTGTCAGCCATAGTCTCATTCCTTTGTACCCCGGCAGTGCGCCGCGCTGTTCGTGCAACATAATGCGGCAAAGGGCAAGGGAAAGACAAAATCCGAGTTGCGCTGCGCCATGGGCCCACTGGCCCTATGTTTTTGTTAAATTGGGTTCCTTGATGCG
>JGI26083J51738_10002124_pt1 | contig 10380 bp, 7 predicted proteins | sample SaaInl85LU_5_DNA_FD_51738 | JGI IMG/M metagenome (IMG submission 51738)
CCTACAGGGTCAAATTGGACTTGGTTGGTGTACATTTTCGCGGTCATCTTTATCATTACAGCCGTCTCGAATGGAGCCAATTTAACCGACGGATTGGACGGATTAGCCACCGGCACCACCGCCATTGCCGGAACAGCCTTATTAGTTCTGGCTTATGTAAGTGGCTCGATCGTCTTCTCGAGCTACCTCAACATTATGTACATCCCAAATTCAGGGGAACTTGTGATTTTCACTGCCGCATTTATTGGAGCCGCCATAGGATTCTTATGGTACAATAGCTTCCCAGCGCAAGTCTTCATGGGCGATACGGGGTCACTAGCGATCGGCGCCATCGTGGCCGTCATCGCACTCGCTGTTCGAAAAGAGTTCCTATTACCCATCATAGCAGGAGTATTCCTAGCAGAGAATGTTAGTGTCATTTTACAAGTGAGCTACTTCAAATACACGAAGAAAAAATACGGTGAAGGCCGTCGAATTTTCTTGATGAGTCCGCTNCACCACCANTACCAAAAGAAGGGGTACCCGGAAACTAAAATTGTGACTCGATTCTGGATTGTNGGCATCATGCTCGCAGTATTGGCCATCGCAACCTTGAAGCTGAGATAAGTTGAACCATCCTTACTCAAATATCGCCATANTTGGTGCCGGCATTAGCGGCATGGGTGCAGCGCAATTAGCGNATGTACTGGGTATTCCNGCATTTCTTAGCGACGCAAAAGCGCTTTCTGAGAAAGACAAGGAACGGCTCAACCANTGGGGTATCGACTATGAGGAAAATGGTCACGATGTGGACCGACTAAAAGCCGCAGCAGCCATCATAAAAAGTCCCGGCATTCCGCACACGGCAGCAATTATTAAGGCACTGAAAGCCGGCGGTGCAGTCGTTTTGGGTGAAGTGGACTGGGCGGCCAACTATACTGCGGCCAAGCTGATTGGCATCACCGGTAGTAACGGAAAAACAACAACCGCTACGTTGTGCCACCACATTATTGCTGCGGAAAAAGATGCTGTTTTAGCTGGAAATGTTGGTCAAAGTTTAGCGGGCACGCTCGCGANCCGAATGCAGCAGGGACAGCCGGATCCTGAAGTGGTGGTTTTGGAGTTGAGCAGTTTCCAATTGGACGATGTCTTCCGATTAAAATTGGACCAAGGTATACTGACTAATATCACCCCGGATCACCTCGATCGGTACGACTACGATTTAAAAAAATATGCGGCGAGTAAAATGCAATTGGCCACCTATACCTCAGGGCAATTCATCTACTGCGATGATGATCCNATCACAAAATCAGCGCTAGAGCAGTGGTTGCAAGACCATCCTAACCCGCCAACGCTATTGGCCTACGGAACAGACGCACCTGCAGGTCCGCACAGAATAACAACGAAAGAAAACAACACAATAACCATTCAATTAAATAACGAAGCAATGACTATTGAAGAACTCGCTTTACAAGGAAAGCACAACATGTACAACAGCATGGCCGCAGGTTTGAGCAGCCGCTTGATGAACATCAGAAAAGAAACCGTTCGCAAACAACTATCGACCTTCGACTCGCTCGAACACCGCTTAGAAAGTGTATTAAACATTAGCGGTGTAGAATACATCAACGACAGCAAGGCAACCAATGTGAACGCCGCGTATTACGCCTTAGAATGCCAAAGCAAACCTGTGGTTTGGATCGTTGGCGGTGTGGACAAAGGAAATGATTACGCGGAATTGCTCCAGCTCGTTCAAGGCAAAGTGAAAGGCATTGTAGCATTGGGCTTAGACAATGAGAAAATCAAAGCAGCTTTTGGAACCGTTCCGGCCTTTGCCGAAGCAGATACGATGAAAGATGCCGTTCGCGCAGCATCAAAGATGGCAGACAAAGGAGATGTAGTATTACTCAGCCCTTGCTGCGCTTCATTCGATCTCTTCGAAAACTATGAAGANCGCGGACGCCAATTCAAAAATGCAGTTCGCATGCTTTAAGACAGTATACGGTGAATACAGTCCATAAATATCTAAAAGGGGACCAATTCCTTTGGGGCCTCATCCTACTGCTCATGCTCGTGAGCTTCTTGCCTATTTACAGTGCAAGCAGCTCCCTTGCGTACAAATTCAGCGGTGGAAACACCTTTAGATTTTTGACCAGACACCTGATACACTTAGTCCTCGGCGGCTTCTTTTTATACAGCGTACACCGATTAAACTTCAGAATCATCGGTAAATTCTCGATCATCATTCTGCCCGCCGCCATCGTTCTACTTGTGGTAACCTTACTTCAAGGCACTACTATGGGCGGTGCAAATGCGGCACGTTGGGTGCGTATTCCGGTTCTAAATATGAGTTTTCAAACCTCAGCTTTTGCTTCGTTAGCGCTGCTGGTTTGGCTCGCCCGGTGGTTAGCAAAACCCCGAGACTTCGCCTTGTTTAAAAGCTTGTATTACCCGCTAGGAGCCATTGCCCTGACGCTAATTTTTATTTTACCGGCCGATTTTTCTACAACCGCCATCATCTTCGGGATGACCTTCATTCTAATGATTGCTGCCGGTGTCCCTTGGAAACATCTAGGCAAAATCATCGGTATTGGAGCGGCAGTTCTCACTCTTTTCATCTTAATCGTCCTTGCCTTCCCTGGAATTTCAAACCGGGTCGATACCTGGAAATCACGGATCGTAAACTTCGGCGCAACGGATTCTGATGCCTCCTACCAAACCGACCTTGCGAAAATGGCCATTGCAGAAGGACAACTCTTCGGCAAAGGACCGGGGAAGAGCGTTCAGAAAAATTTCCTACCGCAATCNAATTCGGATTTTGTATTCGCCGTTATCACGGAAGAGTATGGCCTTGTAGGCGCGAGCGGNGTAGTACTCTTGTATATGGCACTGTTTCGACGTTTTGTCCGAATCGCCCGTCGTGCACACACTAAGTTTGGTACACTACTCGTGTTAGCTGCGGCCTCCGGTATGATCTTACAAACCCTAGTGAATATGGGTGTAGCAACCAACCTCATGCCGGTCACGGGACANACCCTGCCCTTCTTGAGCGCAGGCGGATCCTCCATCTGGATGACTTGTATTGCATTAGGCATCATCTTAAGCGTCAGTCATACCGATGTCGAGAAGGTGGTGGGTGAAAGTGCACAAAGTCAAGAAGAACACGAAAACGTCGAAGCCCATGTCTAAAAGTTTTATCATCAGCGGAGGCGGAACCGGGGGTCATATATTCCCAGCATTAAGCATTGCTAATGGCCTCAAAGCACGCTATCCAGATGCTGAGATTCATTTCATAGGCGCTAAAGGCAAAATGGAAATGACCAGAGTACCTGCCGCTGGATTTAACATAACGGGGGTACCCATCGCGGGAATTAATCGTCAAAAACCTTGGAAAAGCTGGAGCGTTCCGTTCAAACTGGTTTACGCACTATGGCTGTGCCGCAAGATTTTAAAAACCCGTAAACCCGATGCAGTGATTGGGACGGGNGGCTATGCCAGTGGACCGGCGTTGCTNATGGCACAACGGATGGGTATTCCCACAGTCGTTCAAGAGCAAAACAGCTTCGCCGGGGTAACGAATATCAAATTAGGCGCCAAGGCGAAAGCCATCTGCACGGCATATAAAAACGCGGAGCGGTTCTTCCCAACCNATAAAGTACACCTTACGGGCAACCCCGTGCGAGAAGCGTTTACCAATCCGCTACCGAAACAAAGNGAGTGTAAAAAGACATTGGGCCTCGACCCGAAACGACCGACACTGCTCATTTTAGGCGGAAGTTTAGGGGCAAGAGCCGTGAATCAGCAGATGGAAAAGTGTCTTCCGATCCTACTGCAACAAGGCTGGCAGATCTATTGGCAATGCGGGAAACTGTACGAAAAAGAATACGTATCGCTTACCTCGGAAACGGTAAAAGTGCATGCATTTATTGACGATATGGCTACTGCTTATGCCGCTGCAGATGCGATTGTAAGTCGGGCTGGAGCCGGCACCTTAAGCGAACTCTGTTTGATCGGTAAAGCTGCAGTGCTCATTCCTAGCCCTAACGTCGCGGAAGACCATCAAACACATAATGCGCGTGCATTGAGCGAAAAAGGTGCAGCAGTGCTCATTCCTGAAATAGAATTGGACCAGCGCTTTACGATTGAGCTTGAAGCGCTGTATCAAAACACCAAGCGCAGGGACCGATTAGGCGAGAATATTAAAAAACTTGCCCTCCCCAATGCAACCCATGATATATGTACCCTGATTAGCGAATTGATTGCGTGATAAAGAAACATTCACATATCGTATTTATTGGGATCGGCGGGATCGGCATGAGCGCATTGGCGCGTCATTTTCTGCATCAAAACATTCCTGTTTTCGGATTTGACCGCACCAAAACGGCGCTGACAGAAGCTTTAGAAAAGGAAGGTGCACTACTTTGCTACACCGAAGATCTCGACGCCTATCCAGGTTGGCCTGCGGCAGAAACCACGGTTATTTACACCCCTGCAATTGCCCCAACGCACCCATGGCGCATATTTTTTGAGGCCTATGAACCCATCAAACGTGCAGCTGCACTGGGACTCATCACGAATGGCCATAAGACACTAGCGGTTGCTGGCACCCACGGCAAAACCACCACGAGTGCAATGCTTACGCACCTCTTAACAGAGGCCGGACTAGATCCTACCGCTTTTATTGGCGGCATCTTAAGTGCATCCGGTACCAACTATAGATTGGGTAACGGCCCGTGGATGATTGTAGAAGCAGATGAATTTGACCGCTCCTTCCTGCATCTTCATCCTGCAGCAGCGGCAATAACCACCGCAGATGCAGACCATTTGGATATTTACGCCGACGAAACCGATTTAACCAACACCTTCGATGCCTTCATTCAACAAGTTGAAGGACCAACTTTTTCTGGAACTACCTTAAAAGAAACTACGGCTGTTGGCAATCCCGAGGATTTTGCCTTTGCAACGAATATTCAATCCAACCAGGGAGCCTATTCTTTTACCCTTCAATTGGACACAAATACGGCAGAGACAAAACTTTTCATGCCGGGTAAACACAACGTCTACAATGCCGTCCTCGCTGCAGCCCTTGCACATTATGCAGGCGTTTCTTTAGCACAAATCGCCACCGCCCTTCCAACTTTTGGTGGAATAAAACGCAGATTTGAATACCACCTAAAGGGAGCTACGACGCTCATCGAAGATTACGCGCACCACCCTACTGAGCTAGAGGCAATGATCGATAGTGTACACGAAATGTATCCAGAGAACACTATTCTACTGTGTTTTCAACCCCATTTATTCAGTCGTACAAGAGATTTCTTTGAAGGATTTGTACAGCAGCTCAAACGCGTACATCAATGCATCCTATTGCCCATTTACGCTGCACGTGAACAGCCTATCGACGGTATAAATTCCGAAGCCCTGGCCCTACAAATTCCTGGTGCAAAAACGTGCACAGCAGCCGCGCTCCCAGAACTAGTGGCCCACTTACAATGTGATGTGGTACTCGTTGTGGGTGCCGGCGATATAGGCGATACCGTACCCCACTTAAAAGCCGTTTTACGATGAAAAAGAAGCGACTTTTATATACCGCATTGAGCATCATCTTCGGTACAGGACTGATTTTCAGTGCAGTGCTGAGTATGCAGCACTGGAAAAACGCGGCGTTCAGCACCGTGGAAGTGAAGTTTTACTACCCTGATAATCAAGCACTTGTAGTTAGCTCCGAAGTAGAACCGCTGATTACTTCTTTTTTGGCCGCACAGCCCGATTCCATTGCGCTTAAAACACCTGCATTTTTGTTAGAAACCTCTTTGGAAGCACTGCCGTACGTGGCCGATGCGCAGGTATATTGGAATCTAAATGAGTCTCTAGTGGTAACGGTGGTTTCAAAGCAAGCAAAAGCAAAGGTCTTTATGAACGACCAACAGTTTTTGCTCACCCAAACCCACGAGCTGTTGCCCGTACCGAGACAAACACCGCTAGACTTGCCCATCATCACGGGGGTAAATGACAGCACTACTGCCGCTAGAGCCGGTACGTTATTAGATGTAGTGTTTGCCAGTCCGGCATTCACCTCAGACGGCCTCGCGCAGATGGAGGTAAACGCTTCGAATGTTGTGCTCATTCCTCAAGGATATGCGCACCGCATCACGGCAAATGCCGGAAATGAATTGGCCGGTGACTTGCGAAAGTTGAGCGCTTATTATGCCGCTACGCCGACGCAGGATTTAGAAGAAATAAGAAGCATTGACTTGCGATATAAAAACCAAGTAGTAAGCACGACGAGATGATACAGAACGCCCCTTTAGCAGTAGGTCTGGACATCGGAACCACTAAAATTGTAGCCGTGGTGGGCCGATTAAACGAGCACCGCAAGATTGAAGTCTTGGGTATCGGAAAAAGTAAAAGCCTCGGTGTCCAACGCGGGGTGGTAGCAAACATTACGCTCACCATCGAGAGTATTCAAGCCGCGGTAAAAATGGCCGAAGAAAATTCTGGCTTGAAAATTACTGAGGTCATGGTGGGTATTGCCGGGCAACACATTCGCTCGATGCAACATTCAGACTACATCATGCGCGAAGATGCAGAGGCTATTATCAATGTGGAAGATCTCGCTTCTTTGCAAAAAAACGTCCACAATCTCGTTATGATGCCTGGGGAGCAAATCTTACATGCATTGCCTCAAGAATACAAGGTGGATGGGGATGCCAACATTGTCAACCCACAGGGAATGTACGGATCGCGNTTGGAAGCNAATTTCCACATCGTCGTTGGTCAAATTGCCTCCATTAAAAACATCGCACGCTGTGTCGAACAGAGTGAACTGAAAGTAGGCGACATAACGCTTGAACCATTGGCTTCAGCAGCAGCCGTTCTCGCAGAAGAAGAAAAAGATGCGGGNGTAGTCCTCGTCGATATCGGCGGTGGAACGACCGACATTGCCATTTTTAAGGACCAAATCATTCGTCATACGGCAGTTATACCTTTTGGTGGCAAAGTCATTACCGAAGACATCAAAGAAGGGTGCGAAATTATCGAGAAACAAGCGGAGACCTTGAAAGTGAANTTTGGCTCTGCGTGGCCAGGAGAGAANAAAGACAATGAGATCGTGAGCATCCCTGGACTCCGCGGTAGACCGCCAAAGGAAATCAGCTTAAAAACATTGTCGAAGATTATCAATGCACGCGTTCGTGAAATCATGGAAAGTGTCATTGCAGAAATCCGCAATTACCAACAAAACGATCCGCGAAAGCGACTTATCGGCGGTATTGTTCTGACCGGAGGAGGTTCGCAGTTGAAGCACATGAGCCAATTGGTCGAATACCTCACCGGCATGCCGACACGTATTGGTTACCCGAACGAGCATTTAGCGAGTGGATACGTCAAGGAATTGGCCTCACCCGTTTATGCAACCTCCATTGGTCTATTGAGCATGGCGTTAGAATCGCAGGACCATCCTATGGCTTACGACCCTAGAGAAACCGAGCAGCCCATCGTTCCTGAAACTCCCATTGCACAAGAAGAAGAACAAACCGAAGAAGTTGAAGGCGCACCGGATCAAACGGGCAGTACACAAGCAGCGCCGCGTAAAGATCCTTTCTGGAAAGGCTTTATGAACAACATCAGAGAGTGGCTAGAAAACGACGAAGACATCGAATAACCGAACAACCATGATAGAAGACGGAATTCAATTCAACCTTCCTAAAAACAGAAGCTCAGTCATCAAAGTTATTGGTGTAGGAGGCGGAGGATCTAACGCAGTTAACCACATGAAAACTGTGGGTGTGAATGGCGTGGATTTTATTATTTGTAACACAGATGCGCAGGCACTTTACCATAGTCCAGTCGCGAATAAGGTCCAATTAGGCGCTTCACTCACCGAAGGACTNGGTGCTGGAGCAGATCCTGAGATTGGCCGCAGTGCTGCGGAAGAAAGTATTCAAGAGATTCAAAACATTCTCGAAACCGGTACTAAGATGTGTTTCATCACGGCCGGCATGGGCGGTGGTACGGGTACAGGAGCTGCACCCATTATCGCTAAAGCTGCACGTGAAATGGGCATACTTACCGTGGGAATTGTAACGGCCCCCTTCTCTTTCGAAGGGAAAATGAGAGCAGATCAGGCAGAGGAAGGCATCAAAGCGATGCGCGATGCGGTAGACAGCCTCATTGTCATCAACAACGACAAACTGCGCCAGGTCTATGGTGATTTAGGGTTTAGAAATGCGTTCAGCAAAGCCGATGAGGTTTTGGCCGGAGCAGCTAAAGGCATTGCCGAAGTCATTACGAACCACTATACGCAGAACATTGACCTGCGCGATGCCAAAACCGTCCTAGAAAACAGCGGGTCCGCTTTGTTTGGAACTGGCGAAGGCGAAGGTCCAGGCCGTGCGGCNGCAGCCGTAGGTGCAGCATTAGACTCGCCACTACTGAATGACAACCACATTAAAGGTGCTAAAAACGTCTTGTTGTTGTTGACTTCAGGGGACGGTGAGCAGGAAGTAACCATCGATGAAATTGGCGAGATTACCGACCATATCCAACGCGAGGCAGGTGGAAATGCGAATGTGATTATGGGAATTGGCTCTAGTGAAGAAACAGGCAGCCGCATTACATGTACCATCATCGCAACCGGATTCCCAACAGGCACCCAAGTACTCCCTTCAGACAAGCCGGAAGTGGTGAAATACGACCTCGATACCAACGAAACGGGGGATGTACCCACGCCACAAACCGCCTTAGAAGAAGTTCCTAGTGCGGCGTCTTCAGAACGCGTTGTGATGGATCTTGAAACCTTTGAAGAAACGGTAGAACCGGAAGCAGAAGTGTATTCAGAAGCTGCCCCAGCAACCACTGAGGCTACACCTGAATTGGACGCAGAAACCGAAGGCTTCCCGCAGCTACCTGATGAAGATATTGACGCCACCTTTGAAGCGACTCTCCATAACGACGCGCAAATCAACGAGGAGGAAGCCCCTACGGTTCATGTCCTTGAGTGGGATATGGAAGAGGACTCCGAGGAGGCCGTCGTGAAGGAAGAAGTTGTAGACGAATCGGACTACGACCTAAATGACGAAAAGGACTCCAATGAATCATCGGTCTTATCTGGAGGATGGGATCTGTTCTCGCAAGATGAATTGATTGAAGAAGAAATGGAATTGACCTTTGTTGACGAGGATGAATCTGATGNCGTACTTGCTGAAGAGGAGACCNCAGTTGAGGCACATTCTGAAGCTGACTTTGATGCACCCGCNCCACCTCAAATGGAGCGCAACACGCTGGATTCGCAAGAGGAAAACNAGGAAGAAGTTATTGCCACGTTCTCCGCTCTTGAAACACCTACTAAAGACTTTGAGAACGCTCACATTCCCAACGAGGACGCAAAAGCGATCGGGGAAGAGCGCAGGTTTACCCTCGAAGATATCGATGGTGATGGCTTTACGCTTGAGATCGAGGACCTGGATACGCCGCAAGAACCTCGCAACCACAACGACAGTATAGAAGATACCCAATACGACCCTTTTGATCTTAGCTTGAGTGAGATGCCCGAACTCAAGCAGAAGGCGGAACAAGAAAGTGTGGAGAGCAGTTTTACTCTGGCCAATAAAGAATTTGATTTAGAGCCTCAAGCGCACAGCACCATGACTGAAGTTGAAACGCTTGATCAGGAGGACCCAGCATTGCATTTTCAGATCAAAGAAAGTGAGACTCCAGCGGTAAAGGAAACACCGGAAGAAGCGACTAATTTTGACATGGATCAACCCCTGAGCCAGATGCCTAAGCGGACGCTCAGTGATTTGCCACCGAAAATCCAAGACCGTATGTCACGCTTGCAATCGTTCCAATACCAATTCAAAGCCAACCTGCAGAACCTGAGTGAAGCGGAACGCGTTCCCGCATATATGCGCCAAGGCATGGAAGTGGATTTAGATCATAAAAGCAGTGAACAACCCTCTAACATTGGCGTTGACAACGATGGAAACATCCGAACAAATAATTCATTTTTACACGATAACGTAGATTAATTATGTCACTAGAAGCACAAATCATGACCGATTTAAAATCGGCTATGAAAGCAAAAGACCGCGTCGCTCTTGAAACCCTTCGCGCCATAAAAACTGCGATTCTCAATGAGAAAACGGCAGTAGGAGCAGGAGTAATGACAGCGGCCGACGAAATGAAGCTTCTGACAAAGTTGCGAAAGCAACGCGTAGAAAGCGCCACCATTTTTAGAGCACAAAACAGAGCGGATCTTGCTGAACCGGAAGAAGCTCAGCTCGCGATTATCGAACGCTACTTACCCGAAATGCTCTCTGAGGCAGCGATCGAATCAAAAGTTAAGGACATCATTGCAGCCGTAGGCGCGACATCCATGGCAGATATGGGCAAAGTAATGGG
>JGI26083J51738_10002129_pt1 | contig 10367 bp, 1 predicted proteins | sample SaaInl85LU_5_DNA_FD_51738 | JGI IMG/M metagenome (IMG submission 51738)
GTGTTGTGGGCACTTCGCTGTTGTACTTCGTCCTGTGTGTATGTTGCGGTTGTCGGGGTGTGGTCGCTGTTCTGCGGCGTGTGCCACGTGGTCGCTGATTGTGTGAATGTGGTTGGTGGTGTTTCGTGGTAGCCGAGCGAGGCTGCCGTGGTGGTTTGGTGCTTCTTGGCGTCATGGGCGTGGTGTTGCGTCGTTGCTGGGTATGGTTCGTCGGGTCGGTGCCACTGGGAGCAGTGCGTGGTTTCATTGAAGTAGTAGGTGTGGCCAGTGGTGGGGTCTTGTCGCTGTACCCAGGGGGTGTGGGGTGAGCTGGTGTCCGAGGGTTCGGTGTTGTGGGCACTTCGCTGTTGTACTTCGTCCTGTGTGTATGTTGCGGTTGTCGNGGTGTGGTCGCTGTTCTGCGGCGTGTGCCACGTTGTCGCTGATTGTGTGAATGTGGTTGGTGGTGTTTCGTGGTAGCCGAGCGNGGCTGCCGTGGTGGTTTGGTGCTGTGCCGTTGATTGTTGGAAAAGTTCATGTTGGTTGTTGTGGTGGTGTGTGTACCCTGGAGTTTGTTGGTGTGTGGTCGCATCGAGTGGTGTTTGGTGGCAGGCTGGTGGTGTGCCTGCTGCTGCGGTGCCGGTATGGAGAGTTGTGGGTTGGGTTGTCTGTGGTGTAGGTGCTTCGGTCGGGTGTCCCCACTGTGACTGTCCCGTGTTGCGGTTGTAGTAGTATGCGTGTCTTGATATCGGGTCCTGGCGCTGTTCCCATGGGGACCAGGGTTGTGGTATGCCGGCTGGTGTGGACTGTCTTTTGGCCGCTTCGTGGTGCTGCTCGTGCGTGGGTCGGTGTGTCGCTGGCCTGGCTGGCTGAGATGGGTCGTGTTTGCCGAGGTTTGATTCGGGGGTGTTGTGTTGGTGCCAAGGATTAGTTTCGTGGTATTGGCCGTGTGAAATTGCGGAAGTCCTGTCCTGTGTGTTTGTGTCGGCGTACTTTCTTTTTTGTCCAGCGTCTGTTGATAGTTGTGTGTGGTGGTGTGGTGGTGGTGGTGTTTGATGTGGTTGTAGGCTGTCTCGTACTTGGGCAAGGGCCCATCCTAGTATGTTGCTGCCTTTCCAGGTGTTGGGGTGTGCTGCATGCGGTGCTGTCGCCAGGTCTCCGATCCCCCATAGTGCGTCCCAGGGGGATGCCTCGGCAATGATGTTATCCCCGGTGTTGAGCAGGAGCGTTCGTATCTGGGTATTTGCTTGGACCTTGACTGAGACGGCGTGTACCGCGATTCTGCAGACATTTTGGTGCCAGCGGGTTTCGTCGAAGGGTGTTATGTGGCGGCCGGCGGCTTTTATGGCGGCTGGGTTCTTGAGGTTGCAGATGGTGTTGAAGGATTGTTCGTCATTGAAAAGGGCCGCTTTGCACAGCATGATGATTTGTTCTGAGTTGTAAACGATGGTGTGTCGATAGGAAAGGTGTGGGTTTATCCATTGAGGGACAGAGTATCGTTGTGGGCCCATGGTGTAGAAGTTGCTGAATTGTCCATGGTGGAGGGTGGCAGAGCTGAAGAAGGTGATGGTGTTGTTGGATCTACTTGTGCGATTGGCCTCCCGTAGGTCCATCGGTGTTGGCCATTGGGTCGGGTCTGTCGCTGGGGGCATGCCTGCTCGGAGTTTGAGGCAGGATTCCTCGTGGTCTTCCCCCGGTGGGCCTATGCCCCTTGCTCGGTTGGAGAGGTCTGTGATGGCGTCCGCGAGGGCGTATTGGTGTGACCGGTGGAGGTGGTCTCGAATTACTCGGAGGGGGTGCCACGTTGGGGTGCAGGTCTCTGTATCAAGGTCGGCTGTTGTGGGTTCTGTTGGTTGTTGGTGAGTGATGAGGGCGGCGAGGTGTGTTTGGGTGAGGGCCTCTGAGGATGTTCCTATTAAGGGCTCCGTGTGGTATAGTGGTGTTCCGCCATGTCTCAGTTGGCCAGCTTGTATTTCTGGCCACGGGTGTTGGGCTGTGCCTGTCGTCTGCGTGTCGTCGTGGATGTATTGTCTGTTGTGTCTGCCTTTCCAGCTGAGGATTTGGCCCAGTTTGTTGAGCACCACTGATTGGTGTTGGATATACGGGTTTCCTGTACTGTGTGGGAAGGTGTTGGGTTGCGAGTCGCTCGCGGTGGGTGCTGTGATGTTTATCCTTGTGTAGACTGTTTCCAGAATGCTGTTGGGCCGGGCTGACGCGTCTATTGTGATGCAGTTTGGTTGGTGGAGGAGCCACGTGTCGTGCAGGTGGTGGAGGTGTTCGAGGTAGTTGAGAGATATTGCTGTCTCCTGTGGGCGTGCTCTGGCCGCGATCCGTTGGAAGCATATGTTTGGGGGGGCCCTGAGGTACAGGAGGGTCGTTTTTGTGGCTCGAGGTAGGCATTCGTTCGCTAATTCCCAAGCCTTGAGGTAGGCTGTGTGCGCAGGGTCGTCGATGGTGAAGGTGGACGCTGCAAATACGTTGAGGTTGCTGAGTAGGGATCGTTCCATGACGAGTGTGGTGTTTGGTGGTGCTGCTGCCAGGCTGGTTAGGGTTGCATGTACTATGCTCTGTAGGACCACGAATTGGAATATCTTTGGGTCGAGGTTTCCACTTTGGACTTCTCCGAGTAGATCGATCCATTTGTGGACTGGTTCAGGGATGATTGTGTATTGTTCACGGGGGCAGAGGTTCGTGAGGTGTTGGACCAGGGTGGACTTTCCTGCTCCTATGTTTCCTTCGATGAGTATGAGATGAGGTATATGGCTCATTGGGTGGGTTGTTGCTGGTGGTGTGGAGTGTTGTTCTGTGCGTGCGTTGTGGTGTGGCCGAGTATTTTGTTGGGTGTTTTGGTGTGTTGGTGTCAGTGCATTTTCCCCGGACTCCGTTGTTCCCGTTGTGGCTGTTGCTGTTTCTGTGGGCGGATCGGGGTGTTGAGGGTGTGCGTGTGGGTTACGACGGCTCCTGTTGTTGTGGTGACTGTGTGGTGCGGTGTTTTGGCGGTGGCCTGCATGTGGTTCGCTGTCGCTCGGTTTGTTGTTCGTCTTGGTATGGTTGCCTTTTGCCCCAGATAGTGTTGGGTTGTGGTATCCAGGGTAAGTGGTTCGGGTAGCGTAGGTGTTTAGTTGCGGTGGCGTGGGTGTCGTTGGGTGTGGTATGTTTGGAGCAGGGAGGGGTTGTCGTGGTGTGGAGGTGTTGTGTGTGGGTGGAGTTGGTGCCTGATAGTGGTTGTTGTTGTGATGTATCCAGATGGGGTCCTGGTGCTGGTGTTGGTGTATGCAGATTTTGTGTGAGGTGTGTGTGGATACTATGATGGGTCTTTTTAGCAGTATGCTGAGAGCCAGGCACTCGATTTTTCCTGCCCAGCTAGTAGGGTGTCGCAGCCACTCGAGGTACTGTGCCATTGTTGGCTGTTGGCGCAGCCCTTTCCCTGTGGTACGGGTGATACATTCCTGTATGGTGAGGCCTTGGCACATGGTGTAATGCATGACTGAGGTGTAATGTTCTAGGAGAAATGTTTTTAGTTCCATTGCCGTGACATTGTATCCGCCGCTTGTGGTTATAGCTTGGTATAGGCATGTGTGGTCCGTGCTGTCTCTCTCCACCCCGATAATCCTTTGCATATATTGGTCCGGCATCACAACCCGGATGGTATGTGGCTGCTCCTCCCCCTGTCGCGAGACGCTGCTGCCCAGCGCTGACGAAGGCCCTATCTCTGACGGGGCCGCTGCCTGATCGACGTGCAGTGCTTCCGCCTGGCCCCCCTCTTTTCCTCTCCCCCTGCGCTGTGGGTTGTTCGGGGCAATTTGGGCGTATGTGTGGAGCATTTGGCGGAGTTGTACGGGCGTGCAGCCCATCTTTTCAGGGTCTGTATTGCCGATCACTTGTGGTCGGGAGTCGTAGTGGCCGGCCGAGGGCGTCGTAGTGCCTGGCGTTGTTTGGTCTCTATTTCCTGGCGTGAACTGCACTGCTCTAGTTGGCATCGTTGCGTTGGCCGGTCCGAGCACGATGGATGAATGGCCCTGTTGTCGGAGGATGATATGGCAATCGAGTATTATGCTTAGTGCCATGAGGTCTCGTTGGTCTGGGGTGTAGGTGGAGGAACGTGTCGTGCGAGACTCTACGAAGTCCTCCCATTCGTCTGCGAGCCATTCGCCCAAGGTCCACCCGAGTGTTGTTTCAACCTGTGCTAGGGACGGCAGGTGTAATCTGTAGTAGTACAAGAGGGTGTCACTGCCGAATGCATCCCACATGGTGTGGGGGACTAGGGTGCGGTGTCCTGTTTGTTGGTCGTGGCCTGTTCGGTTCAGGACGGCTTTGAAGAGACATTTGCCGGAGGGGTAGCCAAGGGCGCTTTTCGGTGGCGGACACCTTTTGTGCTTCTGCCCTGGGGAGACACCAAAAATTCCATAGTCCTTTGTCCCCAGTTGGGAGTTCGTGTGTATGTAGATACGTCGCGCTTGCGTTTGGTGTTGTCCCCATGTTTCCAGTTGATTGGCTACCTGTGCTGACATGCGGTTTCTACTCAGGTCCAGCGTGTGCAGTCTGGGTGCTCCTGGGTTGTCGTCGCCGAGGCAATTGGTGAGGGCATGTCGTACGTTATCCTGTATGTCATTGCCTGCTAAGTTAACTGTCTCTAGGCAGCATCTGTTCGTGAGCATCCTGAGGAGGATGCAGGTGCCTGCGGATCCGATGTAGTTGTCTGCCAGCTGTAGGTGCTGGAGGGTCTGTAGCCAAAGGATGCGTACCCCTAGAATGTTGTGGCTGTCTGGGGCTTCATTGGTGCCCTGCATGCTGAGCCCGTTTCCGCTGATGTTTAACGTGGCGTTTCGTCTGGATTTTGCGGTCCAGAACTGTAGGATGTTGGGTGTCGCTGTATTCCCGAGGCCGTTGTAGCTCACGTCCAGAGAGGCAAGGGAGTGACACTCGTCGATTCTTAAGCTGAGTTCTGAGTGCTTGTTTGCCTGATCTATTGCTGTCGCCGTTGATGTCCAGGGCCTCCAGTTGTTATGGGACAAGTCTAGGGCTGTCAGTGACGGTGGCAGGGACGGCAGCCATATGAGGCGCGACTCTCTTGCTTGGGTGTCTCGCAGTTCCACCGTAGTTACCCAGGGTTTTGTGTGGAGTGCCCCCAGGAGGTGTGATCCTGCTTTGTGCCCTATCCCGTAGTTGTGGTTGAGTTTGATGCTCGCCAATTTGTTCAGCTCTGTTAGGTGATGTGTCAATTTGCGAGCGCCTACGTCCGTTATGCCGGTGTGGGAGAGGTCCAGGTCCGTGATGTAGGTGAGCCTGTGGAGGATGTTGGCGAGAGCAGTTGTGCCCCTGTCTCCCAGCTCACTGTTTTGTATATGTAGTCGGCGCAGCTTGTGCATGAGTGTGAAGCTTGTTTGGATAGTGAGTATCCATTGTTCCTGCTTAGGGTTGTTGTCGTCATGCTGGTCTGTGCGTGGCCACTGTAGTACCTGTAGAGTGGTTGCCTTGCGGAGGCTTGCTGCCAGGTAAGAGAATCCTATTTCGCAGATGGAGTTTCTTTGCATGCATAGTGATCTGATCCCTGGGAGGTTGTCCAGCATAGATGCTACGGCTCTGGCCCCCTGGCTCCCGAAATCCGTTTTTGCAATGTTGAGGTTCTCAATTGGCAGTTTGTTGTTGGAGATCTGGACGGTCAGATCTGTGATGCCTGTATCAGATAGGCTGTTTTTTGAGACGTTGATCGTGCGGAGCTTGGTTGTTACTGTCCACAGGTTGTGGAGCGCCATTAGTTGTTGCGGTCGGAGGTTCGTGGCATGCAGGTTCAGGTTGGTCAGGTTCGGCACTTGTGCGTCCTGCAAGGGGTGGTACTCTACGTTGACATGTCCCCCGTACAAGTGGTCATGTGTTGCCCAGTTGGTTCCGTCGGGGGCACTGCCTCCACGCAGATTAGTATTGGACAGGTCCAGTTTCGTCAAGGCCGTGTTGCATGTGAGTCCGTCGCCCAGGGCTCGTATGTTTTGGGCTTGTTTTGCGTTAAGAGCGTAACTTTTGACTTCCATGAGGTATGAGAGGCCCAGTCGCCGGAGGGATGACTGTTGTGTTAAGAGTTTCCCTAGTTCGCCTAGTTGGTCATATGACCAGTCTTGGTTTCTCGGGTACTGTCCCTGCGGCTTTCGATTCCCGATCCCTCTGCGCCAATGGGCTTCGTCTCCTGTACTGTCGCGGATGTGTAGGGTGAGCATTCGGCCTTTGAGGGGCTTCAGACCTGCAAGAGCAGCTTGGTTGTTTGTGCTCTGTGTTCTGATTTTTGCGTCTCCTGTTTCCAGCGCTGCTCTGAGGAGTTTGTTCACGCTTCTGAAGAGCATATAATACTCCGGCGGGATGCATCCTGTACTCGTGACCGCGTCGATGAACGGGCTGGCCGAGTTGTCGGTAGTGTCCCTGTGTTGGGCGGGGCCGAGTCCCGCGCGGTGCGGGTTGGCCCGGTTTGTTTTTGCATATTCTGTGAGAAGGTGCATGCGCATGTGTGGTGTGGCGTCACGTGCGTGTTGTAGTTCCTGCTCATGAATGTCCTTGTCTTGCGGTTCGTAGTGGCCATAGTCCCCTGCGAGCTGGTGCACTGGCGGGGGGATCCCCTGTGGTGGGTTTGTAGCGTTCTGCATGGTGGCCACTATCGATCCTTGGTATGTGCCGTCAGCTAATGATATAGGCCTCACTGGGTGCCGGGCGGTGAATATGCGTTTTCGGCTAGGGAGCGGTGCCTGGGGCAGGAAGAGGACGGCCATCGTCCTGTAATGTCCCGGTATTCCGTGTTGCTGCCGGGGCCCTGAGTTCAGTGTTACTCCGGATTGCAGCCGGGGCCCTGCGCTCCCTTCTGGTTGCTCTGGTCCAAAGAGGATGGACGGGTGGCCCTTTTGTCGCAGTATGGTTGGAGCCTCCATGAGGAGGCTGAGGCCGAGGAGGTCTCGTTGGTCAGGTACGTAGAAGCCTTCAGATCTGGATCGCACGAAAAATTCCCACTCTTTACCGACGAACTCCTGGAAGCTCACGCCAAAGGTGGTGCGGGCCGTGCCTAGATATCTGACTTCGGCGGCGTAGTGGTATTGTAGGGATAGGCTTGACATCTGGTCAAATCTTGCCCATGCTGCTCGGCCCGGGCCCTGCTTCGTTTGTCAGCCCTCTGTGTGGCTTTTGGTGTGGCATCTATGAAGTGCCGAAAAGCTTCGAACAAGCATATGCCTATAGGGCGGCCTCGGAGTGCTTCTGCCGGCGGAGGTGTCCAGTCGTGTGCAAAGCGGAGCTGTGCTGTCGGCCGTGTGCTAGCTGTTAAGTTTTCCGCTGCGTTGAGGTACTCTGTCACCTGGTCCGAGAAGCTGTTGGAGTTGAGTGTTATGCATTGGAGGACTGGTGAGCGGCTAGCCCATGCCAGCATGGCTTCGCTGGCCGTGTCGGTAATGTAGTTGTCGCTCAGGTTCACTTCTTGGATCCTGCTGGTCTCCGGCCATATCTCTGATAGGTGTCTGGCTCCGGCTGGTCCAAGGAAGTTGTGTTGTAGCAATAGCTTTCGCATTGCTCGCATCTCACTCAGTGCTTGGCATAGGGCTGGTACTATGTTTGGTGACAGGCTGTTTGACCCCAGGTCGAGCGTGGTCAATGGCATTGTCCGCAGGTGGTGATCGAGGAGGTGAGTTGTCACCCGGTCGCCCAGGCCGTTGTCGTCGAGGTGAAGGGTTTGTAGGTTTGTGCAGCCTTGGAGGTATTGTGTGATGTGCATACCCATGGTGCTCCTATGGTCCGTCCCCTCGATGAGGCCTCCCAGGTTGTTTGTCGGCCAGGTCGAGAGTCCTGAGGTGTGTCGGCATTCGCTGTGGACTTCGGTAGCCAGGTGTTATATCCTGCATTGCGGTTTCTCTGAGGGTCAGTGCTGTCAGAGAGGTATGGTTGCTGAGTGTCGCTGCGATCTCCATTACTGCCTGAGAGCCAATCATGTTTCTGCTGATGTTGAGCTCGAAGAGCCGGCGGAGATATGGGAGGGCTCGGGCTATTGCTATGCCGCCTGTCCTATGGATGTTGTTGTACTCTAGGTGCAGTGAGCTGAGGTTGGTCGACTGGCGTATGTAGGTGGCTAGCGCCTGTGCCCCTGTGTCTCCTAAGTTTGCGTGGTCGAGGTCCAGTTTCTGGAGGGTGGTGAGGTTGCTGAATATACCGCCTATGATGTCCTGCCAGAAGTGTTGCTTATTGACGCCCGTATTGGCGAGGCTTAGGTTGGTTACCATCAGATTCTCCATGCCTTGTAGTAGCTGGAGGATGCCGTGGTGTTCGAGCTTGTTATGTCCTACGTTGATGGATTGCAGGGTGGTGAGATGCATGAACAGTCTTTCAAGGCAGCGCCTGCCCCCCTTGTTTATGTTATTGCCGCTGAGGTTGAGGTGCCTAATGGTGGCGGTAAGGGAGGTGAGCTGTGTTGCTAGTATGGACATGCCGTCGTTCCCCAGTGTGTTGTTGGCCAGGTCCAGGTGACTGAGGTTGGTTGCGGACTGCCACAAGTGCCCCATGTTGGCCAGGTGTCTGGGCTGTAGGTGTGTGCAGCTGAGGTCGAGTATGCGGAGTGCTTGCAGGAATGGTCCTGGTTGAGCAGGCCATCCTTCTGGTGCTGGGAGGACATGGGTCGGGTTATGGCTCAGGTTTAGGATGGTGAGGCCCGTCATGTTCAGCAGTGCCATATTGAGGGAGTTGATCCATGTCTGTCTCTGGTCAGTTTCTGGCCGAAAACGGCCGATGGCTGAAGCGAGGGTGAGTTCTGTCAATGCCGTGCACGGTGCCAGAATGTCTGATATGATGTGGAACTCCTCTCCTGTGCATAGGTATGCGCTGCCTTTTGTCCTGAGTGCACCAACCCCCCCGTCGAGTCGTGGGTGTGTCCAGTGGAATGCTGTCATTCTGCTTCCGTATGTTGTCATGCCTGTCTGTAGGTGTCCTAAGTCCATGCAGGATGTTGTGATCTCCACTTGCAGGTTGTCCATGCTTGTCACTGCGGTTCTGAGGTTGTGGTTGAGTCTTGTGAACAGGATAGCGTGTGTCGCTGGGATTACTTTTTGCAAGAGCTCCATGGTCAGGTTTTCTAGTGACTTGCTAGTCATCGTGGCAGTCGTTGCTTCTCTTCTGCTACTACACCCAGCGGTGTCCTGAGCCGGTGGCTGTCCGTCCACGTCTAGCACGCGGTTGCCCACTTGCACCTGTGGTGTGTCTGCGTGGGCCTGTGCTTGGAGCCATGGGCTGTCTCCCACAACGTAACTGCCCTCCGACTGTGATCTGGCAAGGTGCGCGCCTGGGTGATGCTCTTGTCCTTCGTCCAGCGCTTCCTTGTTCTGTTTGTTGCTACCTCTGTCCTGCTCTCGGTATCCCATTCCTGCCCGGTGCGGGTTTTCCTGGTTGTTTGTGGCGTACTGTTCCAGGTCGCGTGTGCGGTCTTCGGGTGTTGCGGCGCAAGCGTTGGTGTACTCCTCTGTGTCTTCCTGTGTTGGGCCCCACCTCTCCTGTGGTTCATAATGCCCATATGCCTGCGCCTGTGCATGAGCCGTTTGGGGAATGAAGAGTACTTTTCTCGTGCGTTGGAATGGGTGTATTCCCCCTTCCTCTTCTGTGTCGTGTGGGAGGGATGGATTCATGTATGCTCCAAATAATACTGACCGGTGTCCCTGTTGTCGCAGCAAAATTGGAGTTCGCAGGAGGATGCTCAAGCCGAGTAGATCTCTTTGGTCGGGGATGTACAGGTCTTCCGTCCTGGATCGCAGGAATTCTGGCCATCCTGGTCCTATCCAGTCCCCGAAGGAGACGCCAAATGTTGTTTGTACATGCTGTAATCGCGGAAGGTCCAGGGAGTACCAGTATTGGAGGCCGTTGTTGGAGATAGGTGGCCAGTATTTGCTTAGGCAGTTGGGTAGTGCCTCCTCTTCTTCCGAAAGCATTTTGAAGTGGCGAATGGAATCAAAGAGGCAGGTGCCTACGGGGCGGCCTCTGAGGGCCTCCTGTGGTGGTGGTGTTCTAAAGTAGCGGGCTTGCAAGTCTTTACTGTCCCACACGTCTCTTATTTCGTTGTGTTGGCCGCTGTAGTGCGCTTGGATTTCTGCCATCCACCCGCTTGGTCTTCTTCGCCGTTGGGCCTCGAGTGTGCGGCAGGCTTGCATCGAGAGTCTATTTCCCTGCAGGCGAACGTCCGTAATGGCCGGGGTGCGGTGGAACCATGCCTGAATGTGCTCCACTGTGTTATCAGTGATGTCATTGGAGCTTATCACCAAAGTGTGCACTCGGCAGGTTGGTGGCCATTGTTGGAGTAGTTTTGTGGCTCCTTCCGAGCCTAGGAAGTTGTCGGCCATACGGAGCGTATGAAGTGTCGTTATCTCGCTGAGCGCTTGGGA
>JGI26083J51738_10002134_pt1 | contig 10350 bp, 7 predicted proteins | sample SaaInl85LU_5_DNA_FD_51738 | JGI IMG/M metagenome (IMG submission 51738)
AATTTTCTGAACAAGACGCAGTCGCATTATCGGTCAAACGATTAATGCAGTATAAACTTGCGCATAAACTCATTCCATTGTCACCTAAACGGACTCCTCAAGCTAAACTGGCCGGTAGTTACATTAGTAAGATGAAAGGTCGAGGGATGGAGTTTGATGAGGCACGACATTATCAACCCGGTGATGATATTCGTGCCATTGACTGGCGCGTGACTGCACGAACCGGAAAAACCCACACAAAAATTTTTCGTGAAGAACGCGAAAGACCGGTTTTTATTGCCACAGATATCAGCGCCACCATGCAATTTGGTACTCAGTTACAATTAAAATCCGTGTTAGCAGGACATCTGGCTTCTGTGTTAGCCTGGTCGGCAAAAGCACGAGGCGATCGCGTCGGCGGATTGGCTTTTAATTCCCTCGCCCATCGTGAGATTAAACCGAAAAACCAAGATCGTGCGATCTTGCATTTACTTACCGCCATTAGCGAATTGCAACAGTCCCAACCACTGCACATTGATTCTGCTGAGAATCCCTTACTCAACGCCACTAAACGCCTACGTCGATTAGCAAAACCGGGTAGTTTAGTCTGTATCATTAGCGATTTTCAACACCTTAATGATGAAGTCAAACAGCATCTACGTCAGCTGACTCAGCATTGTGAAGTGCGTATCTTTGGGGTGACTGATCCATTAGAAACAGCGCAACAAGACAGCAGTATTCCAATATTAGTGACTGATGGCAACGAGCAAGCGTTGCGCACGATGAAATCGGCTTCACAGGGAGCACGCTATATCGATATCCAAATGAGTTTAGCTAAAATGGGAATGAATCAGCAATGGTTATGCGCCTCTATTCCTTTAGTGACCCAGTTGACCAAAGGATTAAAGCCACTCACGATGAGCCAAATTCAAACCAATTTACAAGCAGCACAATCTGTGGGGAAAAAATAGTATGGAACCACAAATATTTGTGCCGCCAAATGACGTGATTACACCAGCATCGATTAGCTGGTTTCCACCTTCATGGTTGTTAAGCGTAATATTACTTACTGTATTTGCGCTTATTATTTGGTGCATCATCACCCTTGTCAAATATCGTCATGCATACGCAGTAAAACGTGCCGCGATAATAGAGCTGTCAGAAATCCAAGCTCAAGCTAACTTATCTGATTTTCAAAAACTGGTGTTATTCAACCAGTTACTCAAACGTTTAGCATTGCATTATTACCCTCAAGAACAAAACAGCATCACCCTACTTCACTCCCAAGCTTGGAGTGATTGGTTACAAGGTAAATGTCAGTCAGCGCCGAATGACCAAACTCTTGAAGCATTGAATACACTTAGCCATGCCCTATATTTACCAGCGTCACAATTTGATAATCTCAATACCCACCCCAGCGCCAAAGCAGTATTGTTTTGGACAGGTAAAGGTTTACCTAAATTTAATTGGTTAACATTACGCTTATCGAATAAAGGGATTGGCTAATGGAGACATTATTAACGGTATGGGATAATTTATCATTTATGTGGTGGTGGGCAGGCCTTCTATTTCCACTACCATGGATTATTCAATGGTTGTTTGGCGAGGCACAAAATAATCAAACCAAACCGATTTTTATGCCGTTTTACCAGCAGCTCACCCAAGCTGCAAGTCACACTAAACGCAAAGCACCAGCGCGAAGTACATTATTATTTATCGCTTGGAGTACACTCATAATTAGCGTGTGTCGTCCTGTCTATTATGGGGAACCTATTTCTATTCCTAATGAAGGACGAGATTTAATGGTGGCGGTCGATTTATCCGGATCAATGCAAACCCAAGATATGGTAGTCAATGGTAATGAAGTCGACCGTTTAGTGATGGTAAAAACCGTCTTAGGTGATTTTATTCAGCGTCGTGTTGGTGACAGGATCGGTTTAATTTTATTTGCTGACACNGCGTATTTACAAGCACCGTTGACATTTGATCGTACGACAGTTGAGCAGCTACTTTCAGAAACCGTTATTGGTTTGGTGGGTGATTCTACTGCAATTGGTGACGCTATTGGATTAGCCGCAAAGCGCTTCAGTGATAAGCCAAATGTGAATAAAGTCTTGNTCCTGCTGACCGATGGACAAAACACAGCAGGTAATATNACGCCCGATCAAGCATTGAGTTTAGCCGTAGACCAAAATATTAAAATTTATCCGATTGGTGTAGGAGCCGATGCGATGACGGTAAATAGTCTATTTGGCCAACGTCAGGTTAATCCCTCTGCTGATTTAGATGAAGGACTGTTAACTCGGTTAGCAAAAGATACCGGTGGACAATATTTTCGAGCTCGAGATACTCAAGAACTTGAACAAATTTATCGACTACTCGACCGCATAGAACCAGTGGAAGATAACCAACAAACTCTGCGCCCACAACATGCACTATTTTATTGGTCACTNACTGTCACTTTAGCTGCATTAGCTTTACTTGCATTACTAACGTGGGCTACCCGGCAATTCAACTGGAAAGTGGAGGTATAAATGGATTGGATCAACGAGTTGATTAACCAAGCGCAACTACTTCATTTTTTGCGCCCNATGTGGTTTGTTGCACTTATTCCAACATTCATTATATACATGATGATGCGNGCTCTGCGTAAACAAAAAAATCAATCGGCCAGTTTGATCAATGATGTCCTATATAGCTATCTCACTCAAGGTGGTTCTCAATCTACCGATAAACGCTTATTATGGCCAATGTTATCTGCTGTATGTTTATGCATTGTCGCTATGGCAGGTCCGACGACACAAAAAATCCCCAAACCCGTTTATGATGTAGCTCAAGCAAAAGTCATTGTGTTAGATTTAAGTTTATCAATGCGTTCAACCGACATCGCCCCTGACCGCCTTACGCGCATGAGTTTCAAAGCCATTGATTTAATCAATGCCAATAATGGTGGTGAAATCGGTTTAATCGCCTATGCNGGTGATGCGTTTGTGATCAGTCCAATTACTTCTGATGGTACGAATTTAAATGCCTTAATTCCTGGGTTAAGTCCGGAAATCATGCCTGAATTTGGTAGTTCACCCGATTTGGCGTTAATGAAAGCCGATGAAATGCTCACCCAAGCAGGTTATCTCAATGGGGATATTATTTGGTTCACTGATGGNGTGGATTATGACCAAATACCCATGCTTACCTCGTTANTACAACGCCTCCCCCACCGCGTTTCCATCATGTCAGTGGGTACNCCTGCCGGTGCCCCTATCAAATTACAAAACGGACAACTCCTTAAAGATCGCAGTGGNGCCATTGTCATTCCNAAACTTGATAATACCGCTTTACAAACATTGGCCAGTATTACAGGCGGTGTATTTACTCCAATTACAGCAAATGAACAAGACATTACCCGCATCATGGACGTGGCCGATACCATGCTTGGTGACGCGACGAAAATGAATAGTATGCAAGGTGATGATTGGTATGAATTGGGGCCTTATTTATTAATTCCAGTAATATTAATCACGTTATTTTATGCCCGTCATTATTGGATCATGATGCTATGTATGGTGTTAATTCCTTTTTCATTTTTACGTTCCCCAACCGTGATGGCACAGAGCATAGTACCAGATACCCCCCAGAACGAATCAAATGTTCCAGCCAGTAACGTGAGATTACCTAATACCCCTTTAGATTTTTTACCCGCGCCCTTACAAAACGATAATCAAAAAGGACTGCACGCTTTTAAAAATGGAGATTTTGATACTGCGGCAACGTTATTTAATGATCCTGAGTGGCAAGCGCATGCTCAATATGCCGCTGGTGATTATGAAGCAGCCTTATCACAATTTACTCAAGATAACTCTGCAGTTGGCCAGTTTAATAAGGCTAATACCTTAGCTAGAATAGGCGATTATAAGAGCGCTCTTGACGCTTACTCTGCGGCACTTGAACAACATCCAGATTTTACCGAAGCACAAGAAAATAAAGACGCATTGGAGCGCTTTCTAGAAGAACAGCCACCACAGCAGTCTTCGCCGGACGATTCCCCCTCGGAACAAGACAACACTGATGAACAGAATCAGGAGCAGCAGCAAGAAAATCAAGATCCTAGTGATCAGCAACAAAATCAAGAACAACAGCAGCAAGATGACCAACAATCGTCACAGGATCAGCAATCATCAGAGTCGGAAGAGCAAAACGATGCTGCTGAGAATAATCAATCCAATAGTGAACAATCCCAAGATCCTAGTGATGAACAGCAAGCCAATGAACCAGAATCGTCGGATACCGAAGAACAACCAGAAGACCCATCGGATCCTAAAAAAGATGATCAAAACGAGTCAGAAACGATGCAAGCACAAGTTAATGATGAGCCGCTCACTCCAGAAGAACAAGAAAAAATGCAACGGATGCAAGCATTAATGAATAAAGTGCCTAACGATCCTGGCTACTTATTGAAGCGTAAAATGGAATTAGAATATCAACAACGTAAACGTCAACAAGCCCCTCGCTCTAGGACAAAACAATGGTAAGAATGTGGTTTTATCTGTGTCTCGTTATCAGTCTATTGGTCAGCTTTAATGCGTGGTCATTTGATAAACTCAGNGCAAAAGTAGATAAAAATCCAGCGATGCTGGATGAATCTATTACGTTAACGGTAGAAGCAAATGCGTCGTTACCGCGAGACGCATTTGATACCTCTGTGCTCGAAAAAGATTTTAAAGTCGTGCGCACTTCAGTGAGTAATCAAATGCGTAAAATCAATTTACGTGAATCTGTCAGTACAACATGGACGACTATTTTATTTCCTCGCACTACAGGTCGTTTGACCATACCTGCAATTAAGATATACAGTATTCAATCTGATCCGATAGACGTGTTGGTCGTGCCTGTATCACAAGCCCGTTCTCAGACTCGTGATATTTTCATGACTGCATCGGTCATACCTGAAACGGGCTATGTCCAACAACAACTCACCTATCAAGTCCGTTTATATTTAGCAGTTGAATTAGAACGTGGGTCATTGCAAGTCCCCGATGTTGAAAATGTGATGATGGAACAAATGGGCGAAGATATCGAAAGCACTGCCATTCAAAATGGTAAGCGCTATCGAGTCATTGAGCGTAATTTCTCTATCATCCCCCAAGAATCTGGGCCTTTGACTCTACCAAGTCCAATCTTTGAAGGCAGCATTCGAACACGGAACCGCGGTAGTTTCGGTGGTTTATTTAACCCGAGTAAACCGGTGAATCAAATTGGACCTGAAGTAACTGTAGAAATCTTACCGATTCCATCCGGTTACACTGATAACTGGCTCCCCAGTGAATTTGTCCAAATAAACGAATCTTGGTCTGATGATATTAATAACTTTACAGTGGGTGAGCCAATTACACGCACGATTACTTTAAGTGCCATTGGTGTAGATGATTCAGTATTACCTCGCATTGATAAACGCCTTCCTCCTAGTATTACGGCATATCCTGAACAACCTCAACTCACTACTGTCAACAAAGATAATACGTTAATCGCTCAAAAAGTACTTAATATTGCCTTGGTACCTTCTCGAGAGGGCACGTTTGTCTTACCTGAAATTCGTATTCCTTGGTTTAATACATTAACGAAAGAGACCGAATTTGCAGTCATTGCTGCNCAAAGTATTAATGTGCAACCAGCGGCATTTAACTCTTCTGTTCCTGATGTAATGTTACCTACAGTCGATCCTCAGCCTTCGCCGGTNGCAGTAGNNNCTACAGCANTATTACCTTGGTATNAACAAGCCCTNCCTTGGCAAATTAGCACTTTCATCGTTTTGNTACTTTGGGCATTAAGCAGCTGGATAGCACCGCGCACCCCACGTAAAAATAAGNCTAAGACGCAACANGATATTCCAACAACATCGTTTCGTCGCTTACAAAAAACCATCGACAAAAATGCATTCAAATATGTCGAACAGGAGTGTGTAGAGTGGCTAAGTCATCACTTTGATTATCAGCCAACGTTACAAGGTTATATTCAAGCGCTTAACAATGATGAGTTTACCCAAGCAGTAAATGCCATGTATGCATTCATGTATAACAAGCAAGGGGATGAATTACAGATACGTACACAATTAAAAACGGCAATTATTCAGTTACAAAAAGTATATTTACAAACTGGTAGCTTAGATGCTAAAACAACGTTAACACCACTCTACCCCAATACATAAAAAATAATAATACGACAGGACATCATATGGCACATTCAAAACGAACATTACTTGCAGTAAGTATTGCTGCAGTTCTCACTTCAATAACAATGACGGGCTGCACAGAGGCACCTTCAGGCGTGCAACCAACAACGTCGCCCACTACCACTGAAACAACGGCAGTAGCAGTACAAACTGAAAGCCAACGTTTAGCGACATTCTTTCAAGAAAGTTTTGATGAAGATGTATCAAGCTCCCCTATTTGGCAGTCTTATCTAGGAATTAAAGATGATTATGATAAATGGGATGATGTATCGGATGCGGCAACACAAGCAGAGATTGATAAGATAACCGCACGCTTAGCTCAATCCAAAACATTCGATACCAGTCAACTAAGTGCTCAAGAGCAACTCAGCTTACAAATTTTCCAACAAGACATTGAGCGCCAACTGGCAAACGATGAATTCCGTCATCATGTCTATATCATGCACCAGTTTCGAGCTGCCCATACTTTTATTCCTAGTTTCTTAATTAACATTCATCGGATTAATGATATCAGTGATGCCGATGCTTACATCCAACGACTGCATGGTGTGTCAGCGATGTTTGACCAAGTGATTGATCAGCTGCGTATTCGAGAAAAATTAGGCGTATTTCCACCTAAATGGGCATATGACCAAATGATCCAAGCATCAAACAACGTCATATCTGGTAACCCATTCACGCAAAGCGAAAATGACTCGACCATTTTAGCTGATTTCACGCAAAAACTAGGCGCACTCGGTTTATCCCAAGCAGAACAAGCTAGTTATTTAAGTAAAGCCAACACGGCGTTAAATAAAAGTGTCAAACCCGCGTATGAAAAACTTATAGCAGAGCTAATGAAACAGCGTTTACTAAGCCCCGAGGGTGATGGTGTATGGCGCTTACCCGATGGTGATAAATGGTATCAAAATCGTCTAGAATGGTTTACCACTACAGACTTAAATGCCGAACAAGTGCATCAAATTGGCGTCGAAAACGTTGAGCGTATCCATGCGCAAATGCGTGAAATTATGGCTCAAGTGAACTTTGAAGGAACCCTGAGTGAGTTTTTCACCTTCATGCGCACTGATCCACAATTCTACTATCCTGATAGTGATCAAGGTCGAGCGGATTATATGGCCGATGCTAAGGCTTATATTGATAAAATGGAGGCAAAGATCCCAGAGTATTTTGGATTAACTCCTAAAGCGCCGATGGTAGTTAAACGTGTTGAAGCTTTTCGAGAGCAGTCTGCCGGTAAAGCGTTTTATCAATCTCCAGCAGTTGATGGCTCACGACCCGGTATTTATTATGCCAACTTATTCGACATGATGGCAATGCCTACCTATCAAATGGAAGCGTTGGCTTATCATGAAGGGATCCCTGGACATCACATGCAACGCGCAATTACACAAGAGCTAGAAGGCATTCCCGATTTTCAAAAATACGCCAGTTTTACAGCTTACACCGAAGGTTGGGGCTTATATACCGAAGAACTCGGGAAGGATATGGGCTTTTATGCTGACCCATACTCTGACTTTGGCCGTTTAGCCATGGAATTATGGCGTGCCTGCCGTTTAGTCGTAGACACCGGGCTTCACGCGAAGCAATGGAGTCGTGAAAAAGCGATTGATTACTTAGTCGAAAATACTCCTAACGCAAAATATGACGCCGTTAAAGCGATCGAGCGTTACATTGCCATGCCAGGCCAAGCAACAGCATATATGATTGGGAAACTGAAAATTATGGAATTACGTGATAAAGCTCGCAACGCATTAGGCGAAGACTTTGATATCCGCAGTTTCCATGATGAAGTACTTAAAGATGGCCCAATACCTTTATCATTGTTGGAAGCTAAAATAGACACATGGATCCAACAGCAAGACTAGTGATTAAGGTGTGACTGCACCTGCTACTAATGATGAAAGTTCTAACTTGTGAAATTCCATTATTACGAGTTAGGACTTTTTTATTGGTCGATATACCGTGCTAAACGATATCTATCCCATGTCTTTACTTTAAAGTACTACTGACGTTTGTTACACTAAAAAATAATGCCTTTAAAACAATAATAATAGGAATACCATGGAAATCGGCGTCATCATTTCATTAGGACTCTACTTTGCTCTCATGCTGGCCATCGGCCTATTTGCTTATCGAAATAGCGAGGCGAATGTAGAAGGTTATTTACTCGGTGGCAGGCAACTCTCTCCAGCAGTGACGGCACTTTCAGCTGGGGCTTCAGATATGAGTGGCTGGATGTTGATGGGATTGCCTGGTGCTATGTATATATCTGGTATGTCAGCGGCTTGGATTGGTATTGGTCTAGTTATAGGCGCTTGGTGTAATTATAAATTTGTCGCCCCGCGACTACGCTCTTACACTGAAGTGGCAAATAATGCGATTACGATTCCTGATTATTTCGCTGAACGTTTTGTTGATAAATCTAATCTCTTACGCATTATATCGCCATCGTGATCATTTTGTTTTTCACTTTATATACCTCATCAGGGGTAGTCGCTGGTGGTAAGTTATTTGAATCCTCCTTCGGTTTTGATTATACCATTGGTGTTTTCGTAACAGCGGGGGTAGTAGTCGCCTATACACTCTTTGGAGGCTTTATGGCGGTCAGTCTGACTGATTTCGTGCAAGGCTGTATTATGTTTATTGCACTTATTCTTGTACCGACAGTGGTGATTTTTGATTTAGGTGGGATCACTGCTACTATTAATACCGTCAACGCCATAGATACTAATTTTTTCTCGTTATTTACTGCTGTGGGTAGTACAGAAAGTATTTCGCTCATTGCGATCATCTCACTTATGGCCTGGGGCTTAGGCTATTTTGGTCAACCTCATATTATTGTTCGTTTTATGGCCTTAAGAAGTGTCAAAGATATGCCAACTGCTCGTCGAATTGGAATGAGTTGGATGATTATAGCTTTAATCGGTGCACTCACTACCGGATTATTTGGGATGGCTTATGCCAATACTAACAACATTAACGTAGACGATCCCGAAACTATATTCATTGTATTATCCCAGTTACTATTTCATCCATTAATCGCTGGCTTTTTACTCGCCGCAATCCTTGCCGCTATAATGAGTACAATTTCCTCACAACTCCTTGTGACATCAAGTTCATTAGTCAATGATATCTATGAAGTATTATTTCGTAAAAATGCACCGCAACAAGAACTTGTGCTTGCCAGTCGCTTAGCTGTCTTGATAGTCGCAATAGTCGCTATACTATTGGCATTAGGGGAAAATAAATCTATTTTAAGCCTAGTGAGTAATGCATGGGCTGGCTTTGGTGCTGCTTTTGGACCGCTTATTTTACTTAGTTTATATCGTCAAGATATTTCAAAAATTGCGGCATTAGCAGGTATTCTATCTGGGACAGTGACAATACTCATTTGGATGAACATTCCTTATGGTGATGGGCAAACTTTATCAGCATGGATGTTTGAGTTAGTGCCTGGTTTTATTATTAGTACCGTGTTTATTTTGCTATTTACTCGACTTTATCCTAATCAAGCACCTGAAGTTGCCAAACATTTTAGTGCTATGCATCAACAACTTGATGAAACAAGATCTTAAGGAAACAACATCTTAACGAATTAATAGCACATTAATTCAGCTATGCCTTTTTTATACATTCTTTACATGGAAGTAAAGAAGTGTAAATGAAGTCAGAAGATATATCACTTTTAAACTATGTACCTATAATAATCATCATTTCACGTAAGATTACTTCGAGATGCCACTATATTAATGGTCATTAGCCATTGATTTACATGGATATTTCCAATTCACTTGGTGAATCATAAAAATCCTCTCTTAGGTATAGCAAAATCGCATAATTGCTTTATATATATTGTGGTATTGTAAGCATAGAACTAATTAGCATAACATTAATTGGAAATTGTAATGACTGATACTGTCACCCATTTGAAACAACTTGAAGCTGAAAGTATTCACATCTTTCGTGAAGTCGCAGCAGAATTTGATAACCCTGTCATGCTCTATTCAGTCGGAAAAGATTCTTCTGTACTGCTTCATTTAGCGCGTAAAGCCTTTGCCCCAGGTAAAATCCCCTTCCCATTATTACACGTCGATACCACCTGGAAATTCCGTGAAATGATTGAGTTTCGTGACCGGATGGCG
>JGI26083J51738_10002149_pt1 | contig 10324 bp, 11 predicted proteins | sample SaaInl85LU_5_DNA_FD_51738 | JGI IMG/M metagenome (IMG submission 51738)
TGACCTCAGACACAGCTTCGCCAGCTTTTTGGTCAACAATGGCCGCAGCCTCTACGAGGTTCAGCGCATCCTCGGCCATACTCAGATCAAAACCACCCAGCGCTATGCGCATCTCGATCAGAACTCCTTGCTGAGCGCGGTGAACGAAATCACCCGAGCGGCGCCGAATGTTCTCGGCGAGGGATCGAGGCCAAAGCACCTGCCCGACATTACCCGCGCGCCGGCCGTTCGGACAGCGAGAGAGTCAAAACGCAAAGCCTGTCCGCACGAGCTCGAAATGATTGCCCGCGCCGAAGCGCTGCGCAGAGGAATCGCCTTTTAGTCCCCTGTCGGCTACAATTCGCAGCAACTGCCAGATTCCTCCGGCAAGAAATTGAATACCAGACTTATACCAGGGACCGACTCAATGGCTACAATTACGATAGACGGCAAAGAATACGACACAGATAAACTCTCAGACGAAACCAAGGCGCAGCTCGGCAGCCTCCAGTACGTGGACTCAGAGCTTGCTCGCCTGCAGGCGCAAGCGGCTGCTCTTCAGACTGCACGCATCGCCTACGGCCGCGCGCTGAAAGAGACACTGGAAAACGGTTCTGCGCCTAAGCAAGAAGAAGTAGCCGTTGAAGGACTAGGCGACACGATTCAGTTCGACAAGTAGACAAACAAATTAAGAGCACGAAGCATAACGGCTGCTAGGTTCCTCCTCGCAGCCGTTTTTTGTGGTCTTGCGAAAATTAGCTACACTTGCCCTTAGCGCTGTCGCGAACAGAACTAACTGGCGGGGGCTTGCGTCCTACTCCGTGGTGAGGCTTGGAGTGAGACTTAGAGTGAGGCTTTATATTAGCCACTAAGAAGCCAAACCAGACTTTTAGTCCGCGGCAATAAATAGGGCACAAAACCGCCTCTGTTTACGGTTAGCGTGACAGCAATTGTGAGAGCAGTTCGGCGATTTTCGTGCATTACTACTCATCGAAGGTACAAAAATGAAACTTAAACAGCAGGTTACGAAAAATTCGGGGGGCGGCCAGTGCGGTGGCTGGCTACCGAAAATTCACCAAGTTTCTACCCTTCTTCTACTGAGCTTCTACGCAATTTCTTTTTTAGCCTCGCCGGCGAGTCTGGCACAGCAAAGCGACAGCGAGACTCGCGGACCGCTGACCCTGTTTGCCGCGATCGACACCGACGAAGAGGCGCGCAGCACAAACAACCGCCGTGAGCTGCCCGGTGTGGGCGGCGGCGATGAAGCGCCCGAATTCAGCTTGATGGGCAGCACTCGCATCGGCGCAAAACGCTCCGTGCTATTGCTGCATAGATCGGGAACGCCGATCTCACTTCCGCTGGCCGGCGGTGCAGGCATGCCGATTCCTGATCACGAAACCTATACGCTTATCGGCTCGCCGAATGGCGAGATCGTGGTGCAGTATCCAGACTCGCGGCCCTGTCGTGCATCAGAGGCCCTCGGCGTAACCTGCGAGGCAGGCAATCGCGCGATTCTCGCGCTCGCCGCAGCCGACCCCCTGCCCGTACGCGCTACCGAGGGGTCGCCCGAGGTCGCTGATAACGCCGAAGAAAGAATTGATGAGCCGCCGCTTAATCCCTTCGAAGCGCTAAGGCAGCGTGCCGCGAACGGACAGGCGAATGATGTCGTGAGCCCAGAAGACCAGCGGCGCTTTCGCCCCCGGCGTATTAACCCAGACCAAGTACCCGACGGCATGCGCGTAGTATCGACACCCTTCGGCGATCGCCTAGTCGATATTTGAGACCTGCATGACCACACCGCGCCTCTCGGCCTCGATCGTGACCTATCTCAGCCCGCCGGCTGAACTGCTGCGCCTGCTCGAGTCGATCTGTGTGGCAATGGAGGCCGTGCGCAATAGCGAGGTGCGTGGCCGCGGTGTCGCGACTCTCGTCATACACCTGATCGACAATGCCGAAATCCCTGAACTCGACGTGCGCCGCCTCGGTGTCGATAAGACGCGCTTTACCCTCGCCGGAATAACACTCGTACTGCATCAAGGCTGGGGCAATGTTGGCTACGGCCGCGGGCACAATCGTGTGCTGCCGCTGCTCGAGTCAGATTTCCATCTCGTGCTAAACACCGATGTCGAGATCGCGCCCGATAGCCTGCTCAACGCAATCGACTATCTCGAGTCTGCCCCCGACACCGTATTAGTAAGCCCTGCCGCGACCGACTTTCTCGGCAACAAGCAGCACCTCTGTAAATCCTATCCCAGTATTTTTATTTTTTGGCTGCGCGGCTTCGCGCCGCCCTTCATACGGCGCACCTTTGCTAAGACGATGGCCGCCTACGAGCGCCGCGACCTCGAGACACGGCCGAGTGCAAAACCTGCNACCGCCTCTCCGGTCACGATCGTCAGTGGTTGCTGCATGCTCTGCAGCACTCGCGCCCTGCAACAGGTGAAGGGTTTCGATGCGGATTTCTTTCTCTATTTCGAAGACTTCGACCTGTCTCTCAGGCTCGGCAAACTAGGAGACGTTGTCTATTTGCCGACAATGCGCGTGCGTCACGGCGGCGGCAATGCGTCTAAGAAGGGCAGCGACCATCAGCGCTATTTTATGCGCTCGGCTGTGCGGTTTTTTAACAAAAATGGCTGGAAGCTGTTTTGAACCACGCTTGGCTTATCACCGGGGGTAGCGGCTTCGTCGGCAAGGCGCTGCTAACACGGCTCACGGCCAGTGAGAAGCGTCCAGAGACGCTGCGCCTGCTGGTCAGGCAATCGAGTGATGCGCCTGCATGTTTTGAATCGTCCGTTGGCGATCTCCGCGACCCTCACTCCCTTGCGCGTGCCTGCGAAGGCATCGACACCGTAATTCACCTCGCCGGAATTGCCCACGTCGGCAGCGCTGCCAGTGCCGAGGCGCGCGCGGTAAACCTCGACGGCTCGCTGGCACTGCTGCGCGCGGCAATCGAGGCGGGCGCGAGGCGCTTCGTTTTCTTAAGCAGCACACTCAGTTTAGATGACTCGCTCCACTATGGGCGCGATAAGCGCCGCGTCGAAGAGGCGCTGCTCGCCGCCGCGGCAGCGGGTTCGATTGAGGTGGTCATTCTCCGCGCGGTGAATATCTACGGACCAGGGATGCGCGGCAACATTGCAACCATGATTCGGCTCATCTCCTCTGGTGTTCTGCCGCGCTTGCCCACGCTCGCCAACAGACTCTCGCTCGTCGGCGTCGAGGATGCGGTGAGTGCGCTGCTGCTCGCGGCGACTCTCGCAAGCCCCGCTGACTCTAATGCAAAACTTGCAATCAAGGTGACACTCACCGATGGCTGCGAATACCGGATCAATGCGATCGAGGAGGCGATTTACACAGCCGTCGAGAGGCGCCAGTCACACTGGCGGCTTCCCGCTGTGGTATTATTTGCGGCCTCGGGATTGGCAGAACTCCTTGAAAAATTGCGAATTTTTCGCAGTGGCATCGGACTGCGAACCTACCGAAACCTGACACGCGACAATCTGTTTGACAACCAGTCGGCAAGAACCGAGCTGGGCTTCGAACCGACGACTACTTTTTTTGCGCAGCTCGACACGCTTGTGCGCCGAAGCGACTAGANATTAGGCACNAGAGAGAATTATGACCAAAGGAATTATCCTCGCGGGCGGCAGTGGAAGCCGGCTACACCCCATGACGCTCGCGGCGTCTAAACAGCTTATGCCCGTTTACGACAAGCCCATGATTTATTATCCGCTNGCGACCCTCATGCAGGCGGGCATTCGCGACATACTCATCATCACCACCCCCGAAGACGCGCCCATGTTTGAGAAACTTCTCGGCGACGGGTCGTCGTGGGGNATACACCTGAGCTATGCGCAGCAGCCAAAGCCCGAGGGACTCGCACAGGCGTTTCTCATCGGCGAAGACTTTATCGGCGATAGCCGCGTGTGCCTGATTCTCGGCGACAATATTTTCTACGGCCATCAGATCGAAGAAACCCTGCGAAGCGCAGTCAATCAAGAACGCGGCGCGAGCGTTTTTGCCTACTATGTCACAGACCCCGAGCGCTACGGTGTGGTGCAATTGGACGCCGACAACAATGCGATAGACCTCGAGGAAAAACCGGCCAAACCGAAGTCGCACTATGCCGTCACCGGACTGTATATGTACGACAACGACGTTATTGATATTGCAAAAAATATAAAGCCTTCGGCGCGCGGAGAGTTAGAAATTACCGACGTCAACAAAGTCTATTTGGAACGAAAGTCCCTAAAAGTCGAACTATTCGAGCGCGGCACGGCGTGGCTCGATACCGGGACTGTGCAGTCGCTACTCGANGCCGCCGTGTTTATTCGCGTGCTCGAAGAGCGCCAGGGTCTAAAGATCGGCTGTCCCGAAGAGATCGCTTATCGGCAGGGCTTTATCGATCGCGCGCAGCTCGCAGCCCTTGCTAAAACGCTTGAGAAAAGTGGCTACGGCGCTTATCTGCAACAGCTTCTTGAGGAAGAGAATCGCGCATGAAAATCACCGCAACCGCTATNCCCGATGTGCTGCTGTTTGAGCCGACCGTGCATGGCGATTCGCGTGGCTACTTCATGGAAACCTTTCGCAAGACGCATTTTACCGAACGCGGCATCACGCTTGATTTTGTGCAAGACAATCAGAGCCTTTCGACTCAGGGCACGCTTCGGGGTCTTCACTACCAGCTTAAACGCCCGCAGGGGAAGCTTGTCCGCGCGGGCAGCGGCAGCCTTTTCGATGTTGCCGTCGACATGCGCCGAAGCTCGCCCACGTTTGGGCACTGGATTGGCGTCGAACTGTCCGCCGAGAATAAACGCCAGCTCTGGGTGCCGCCGGGTTTCGCCCATGGCTTCTATGTGACGAGCCAACGCGCCGAACTTATTTACAAGTGCACCGACTATTACGATGCGAGCGATGATCACTCGCTTCTGTGGAACGACGAAACACTGGGCATCGACTGGCCCTTAGTCGGCGCAGCCCCGCTGCTCTCGGCAAAAGATGAAGCGGGCAAACGTTTCGAAGACGCGCCAAGCTATGACTAAATCGTCTGCTCGAGTTGTCTTAACCGGTGCGGGCGGCCAGCTTGGGCAAACCCTCGTCGCCCTGTGGCCAGAGTCTGCGCTTTCGCGGCACGAGTTAGTCGCTCTGACCCGCGCCGATCTCGATATCGCCAACGCCGCCGCCGTGCAGTCGTCTTTCGCTGCCATAAAACCTGATCTGATCATCAATGCGGCAGCCTATACCGCCGTCGATAAAGCAGAGTCTGAAGAGGACGCAGCCTTCGCCATAAACGAGCGCGGCGTTTCTAATCTCGCTGTGTCTAGCGAGTGTCCCTTGCTGCATATCTCAACCGACTTCGTTTTCGATGGCATGGCCGGCATGCCCTATTCGGAGGACGCGGCGACAAGGCCCCTTGGTGTTTATGGCGCGAGCAAGCTTGCGGGTGAGAAGGCGCTTTTAAAGGCGAAGTCCGACGCTATGATCATTCGCACCTCGTGGCTTTACAGCGAGTACGGCGCAAACTTTGTCAAAACGATGCTTAGACTCATGGGTGAGCGCGACACGCTTTCAGTGGTGGATGATCAGGTTGGATCGCCGACGTCGACCCACACCCTCAGCTCGGTGATCGTCTCGGCGGCGAGCAAGCACCTAGACGATGGAGCAGGGATACCCACCGGCATTTTTCATTGGAGCGACGGCGCGGTGATTACGTGGTTCGATTTTGCGTGCGAGATTCAGAAGCAGGCGCTCGCGGCGGGCCTGTTAAAAACACGCTGTAAACTAATCCCTATTCCCACGAGCGACTATCCGACACCGGCTCGACGCCCAGCCTACAGTGTGATGAGTCGTCGCCGCGCGTTCGCCGAAATCGACTGCCCAGCCACTTCCTGGCAGTCAGAATTGGCGCGGTGTTTGTCTTTGAGTGCTCGGCCATAAAAACCGCTACAATGTGTAGCCTGATTAACGCGTAGCCCAATTTAAGAATGCAGTAGGTCACTATGAGCAAGCTTCTTGTCACCGGCGCCGCCGGTTTTATCGGCGCCAACTTTATTCATTATTGGCACAGTGCAAACCCTGACGACACGTTGGTTGCACTCGACTGCCTGACCTACGCGGGCAACCGCAACAATTTGCACGGCGCGTTGGGCGCTGACTGGTTCACCTTTGTAGAAGGCTCCATTACCGATCAGGCGCTGGTCGAAACCTTACTTAGCGAGCACGCAATCGATACGCTGGTGCACTTTGCAGCAGAGAGCCATGTCGATCGCTCGATAACCGGCCCCGACGCGTTTATCGACACCAATATCGTCGGCACGCATACNCTGCTCAAAGCGGCGAAAGCCTGCTGGCTCGAGAGCGACTTAACGCGCAACAATCTCTTTCATCACGTCTCGACCGACGAGGTCTATGGCACNCTGAGCGCAAACGATCCTGCGTTTAGCGAGACCACCCCCTACGCGCCGAATTCGCCCTATGCTGCGAGCAAAGCGGCGAGCGATCATCTTGTGCGCGCTTACCACCACACCTTCGGACTACGAGTCACCACTAGCAACTGCTCGAACAATTACGGCCCTTTCCAGTTTCCGGAAAAACTTTTGCCGCTGTGCATGCTAAATATTTTAAGCGGTAAGGCGCTGCCGATTTACGGAGACGGCTCGCAGATTCGCGACTGGCTGTTTGTGGACGATCATAATCGCGGCATCGAGCGCGTGATCAAAGCCGGTCGCGCCGGCGAGACGTATAACATCGGCGGCCACAACGAATGGCGCAATCTCGATGTGGTCACGCTGCTCTGCGAACTATTCGATGCGCGGTTTGCAGCCGACCCGACGCTCGCCGTGCGTTTTCCAGACTCACCCTGCGCGGTTGGTCAGAGCGCCAAGTCGCTGATTACCTTTGTTACCGATCGCCCTGGCCATGACACCCGCTACGCGATCGACGCGTCAAAGATCAGTGACGAGCTCGGCTTTGTCCCCGCAGAAACCTTCGACAGCGGCCTCGCCAAAACAGTCGATTGGTATTTACACAATGAACAGTGGTGGAAGGCAATTCTCGATGGCAGCTACAGGCAGTAAAATTCTTGCGCCCATTGCGGCATCACTCGCGCTTGTTTTTATTGGCGCGCAGAGCGCTGCGTTCGAGATTTCAGGTTCTAAATGGAAAGGCGGCACGACCGACTTCTACGTGAGCCTTGTTGGCGAATCTCCCTCAGGCATCCCGTGGCACGACTCTTTTCTCGCCGCGATTGCCGATTGGGACGACAACACCGTCTTCGATTTTACGGTGATCGAACAACCTATCGACCCCTGTCTCGAAGATGGGCTCAACAGCGTCGATTTTACCAACGAGGTCTGCGGCTCCGAATACGGCGCCAATACCCTCGCGGTCACCCTGCGCCGCCTGTCGACTACGCTACTCGGCGAGCCGAATATTTTTGAGGCCGACATCGTGATAAACAGCGACGTGCGGTATGACATCTATGACGGTGCCCTCTATCCCGGTAGCAACCGTCGAATCGACTTTCGCCGCGTCGCGATTCACGAGCTCGGTCACGTGATTGGCCTCGAACACGAGAATCAGGAAGTCGCGATTATGGCGCCATCCATCGGCGATATCGATCGACCCACCGAAGACGACCTCGCCGGCGTCGAAGCCCTCTACACCGCGCTTGCGAGCTGTACGCAGAATGCGCTCGTGCTCGGCACCCGGTCCAACAGCCTCGCCGAAGGCGACTGCACCGTCGCTCAGATTACCGCCGGCGGGACAGACTTCAGCTACATCGACCTTTACCGCATCGATTTAGAAAAGGCGGCGACACTGTCCTTAACCATGACCTCCAGCTCGCTCGATTCGGTGCTGCTAATTTCGGATTTAAACCTCACCGTCATCGACTACGACGACAAATCAGCCGAAGGCTGCAGCTCGACGCTCACCCGTCAGCTCGACCCAGGCAGCTATCTGGTGCTCGCTAACACCTTCGACAAGCAGGTGGACCCCGCGTGCGTCACCGAAGGCGACTATGCGCTTACTGCTCACTATCAAAGCGGTTACCCTTTTCCACTAGGCCCCGCGATTAGCACCAGCGACACCCCAGCCCGCGGTACGATTACAGGCGCTGCGTCTAACAGCAGTGGGGTCTTCTATCAGACTCGCTTCGACGCCGACGAGTCGATTAAAGTGATTGGCCAGATCGCTGTCGCTGAACAAGATATCGGCGAGGCGGGTTTCGTGGTTGCTGCGGCAATAACCGGTGATCAGATTTTCGCGCTCAACTCTGCCGGTGTTTTCGTAGAACGCGTTGACAACTCTCGCCCCTTTCCTAAGCATCGACAAGGCACACTCGGCGCTAACGAAGAGGTAATCATGCTCGACGCCGTAGTACCGGCAAGCCTCGGTATTACAAAGCTTGAAGTCGATTTTCTGCTTGGCTACGGCCTCGACAGCGACCCCGGGACCGTCTTCTACAACTCGACTCCGATCAAAATGGTCATCGAGCCAGCAAGCCCCTGACAGCTTCTTGTCGTTATATCACTAAAAAATAGAAGGTTATTCGCCAGAGGTAGCGAAAACGGCTATAATTCGCGCCAGAAAATCGCCAATGGAGCACCTTCAATGATTCAAAAACTGTTCGCAGTAGCAGCACTTAGCTGCTTATTCGCAGCCGGTGGCGCCTTTGCACAAACCGCAGCCGACAATATTCGCCCCGCGCGCCAAGTCTGTCTCGCCGGTCAGCCCTGCGTAGGTAGCAAGATAGGCAGTAAGGTAGGCATGGCCACACAGCCAGCCGCCGCAACGCCTGTCGCAGCCGCCCCGATGGCATCTGCAGCAGTAGAAGAAGCTGCTGAGGTTGAAGAAGCTGTTGAAGTCGCCGCGTCGGGTTTCGACGCCGAGGCAACCTACATGGCTAACTGCAACGCCTGTCACGCGGCGGGTGTCGCTAATGCCCCTAAGCTCGGCGACAAAGCCGCTTGGGATGCACGCATGGCAAAGGGCATGGACGCAATCATGGTTAATGTCATGAACGGCATTAATGCCATGCCCNCAAAGGGTCTCTGCATGAGCTGCAGCGCCGACGACCTGCAAGAGATTGTCAACTACATGGTCGCCAAGTAGAAACCAAGTATTAACAAACACCGTAAATTAAGTTCAAACACAGCAAGTACCAACCTAGGTAAGGAGTTCGACGTGTTAAATCTGAAAACTGGACTGTTCCTCTCAGCGGCGCTTTTCGCGTCAACTAGCTTCGCCGACGCGCAGCAAACAACTGAACTTGCCCAAGTAAGCGACGGTTTCAACGCCGAAACGACTTACATGGCATCATGCTTCGCATGCCACAGCAGCGGTGCTGCAGGCGCGCCAAAAGTCGGACCAGGTAATGCCGACGCTTGGACAGCGCGTCTCGAGAAGGGCATGGATCAAGTAGTCACAAACGCAATCGCCGGCATCAACAACATGCCCCCTAAAGGCCTTTGCTTTAGCTGCAACGATGACGACATCAAAGCGCTAGTCGAGTACATGATCGACAGCAGCAAATAAGCTTAAGCAATCTAAGCTTTGAAAGAATGAGCCTTCGGGCTCATTTTTTTTGCGCTCTTTTTGTGGTTCTGTGATTTGTGGTCTATTACTAGGTCTAGTGCAAGAATTCGGAGAACCTCAATGACCGTCGCCAGCATCCCCTCCCGCGCTTTGCTTGGCATCGACGCCGTTGAGGTGATGGTCGAGGCACATCTGTCGGCGGGGTTGCCGGGATTCACGCTCGTGGGGCTTCCAGAGACAGCGGTCAAAGAGAGCCGGGAGCGTGTGCGGAGCGCCATCATCAATTCGGCGCTTGCGTTTCCAGATCAGCGCGTGACGGTAAATCTGGCGCCTGCCGATCTGCCTAAGGCGGGCGGACGGTACGACCTTGCGATTGCCGTCGCGACACTCGTTGCATCGGAGCAAATCGAAGGATTCGCAGAAGCCATTCGCGGTATCGAGATGCTTGGTGAGCTCGCGCTCGACGGCAGCCTGCGTCCGGTTCCCGGAGTGGTGCAGGCGCTTCTCGCTGCACGCAAAGAGCGCCGCGCGATTATCGTGCCTGCAGCCAATCGCGAGGCGCTCGAAGTTGTGGACTACACCCTCGCACTAGGACTCGATTCTTTAACCGAGCTTATTGCATTGGCCGTCGAGCTCAAGGCAGACAACGCAGCGATGCTTGCCGTGTTTGCTGCGGCACGCGCAAAGAAGCCGAAGACAGCGCAGCGAGATTCACTCGAGAGAGTCAACGCCAAAGCCGGTGTGCAGTTCAATCCCATACGAGGCCAAGCACGGGCTCTGCGCGCACTCGAGATTGCAGCGGCAGGTGGGC
>JGI26083J51738_10002157_pt1 | contig 10288 bp, 8 predicted proteins | sample SaaInl85LU_5_DNA_FD_51738 | JGI IMG/M metagenome (IMG submission 51738)
CCCAATTTTTGTCTTTCCAAATATCTGTACTACTAAAGTCTCCGCCATAAATCGTATCCATAGCTCCAGAAATCTTGTTTTTATAAATCAAATCATTGGCGTATTCACCTTTTATCCCGTCCTCAGTTTTTTCTTGTAGATTATTACCTACAGCATATGGTCGGTAATCTTTTAAAGGTAAATACATCATCACATATCCAACAAATAATACACAAATCAATACTGACCACAATGCAGCCCCCCAGTGGTTGCCAATAAAACGATTATTCATTCTGTACACCCAAAGCGCTCCTAACACACTTACTAATCCAAAAAATACAGGAAAGTACCAACCGAAAACATAACTAAAGAAAATAGTAACAAGCGTACCGCCAGCAACCATAACAATGTTCTCTTTTCCAGTATTGGGTCTTGATTTAAAACTTGCTATAAAAATTATGATAACGAGATAAAGTAGTACCAGATCTTTCCAAAATGATTCTGATGGGGAAAGCGATCTTCCTACCGATCCTTTTAACGCATCTCCAAAACATCCGCAATCACTTACACATTGCGTTGCTTTCATTTCTGACAACGTTACTTCAGTACTCGTTTTATTTAATATTATTAGGGTAGTATCTGTTTCTGCCAATGCCATTTTATTCACTGCAGCAGAAGAATTAATGGCATAAGTATCTACATCTTTAAAAGTAGCCAGCGGATCACACTCTTTTGTATGCCAAGTTAGTAAAGTGAAGAAAACCATCATACCTAGCATTAAAGAAGATGCAAGTCTTAATTTTCCTCCTATAATCACAAGTACACCTAACACAATTTCGAGTATACAGATAAAAATGCTTAAACCCAAAGCAGAATCAATTAAGAATTCTAAAGAAAACGTATCCCAACCAAACAGCTCTTTAACACGATAAGCCAGCGCTCCATCTTCGAAGTATTCCTCTAATTTATATGCGAAGCCAAGTGGATCATTCGCTTTAATAAGACCTGAAACAATAAATAGACCTCCAACTAAAACGCGCGATACATAAGAAAATAACATTTTACCTTTCAAAAAGAATAATGCTGCCAACGAGCCCAAGAATACAAAGTANCCTATTGAACGATATANTCCACTACTCTCTTTAAAATTTTCGTGATAGCCAATAACCAAAAAGGTTAGTCCAACCAAATTAAGAACAATAAAAACAATGTTTAGCAAGAGAGATCTCCCTCCAAGTTGAATTTCTTTTTCCATACTATTTTTCTGTTAAATGTATAAGCGCAAAAACGGAGTAATTTAGCATATCATAATAATTTGCATCAATACCTTCGCTTGCAACTGTTTGACCTGAATTATCTTCTATTTGTTTTACGCGCAACAACTTAGTGAGAATTAAATCTGTTAATGAACTTACACGCATATCTCGCCATGCTTCTCCATAATCATGATTTTTCTTATCCATTAAATCTCTTGCCAATTGCGCATATTCGTCATACAACTGAATTGCTTCCATTGGTGTGAGCTCTAAGGATAGACTGTCGTTTCTCTCTAATTGAATCAAGGCCATGATACAATAATTTACTATAGCACTAAACTCCCCTTCAATACTCTCGCCAACTCGATTTTCTCCAGTGATTTGAATCGTTCTAATACGTTGGGCTTTTATAAAGATTTGATCCGTTAATGACGAAGGCCTAAAAACCCGCCAGGACGTTCCGTAATCTTTGGTTTTCTTTTCAAAAATTTCCCTGCAATTGGAAATCACTTTTGTATATTGCTCAANAGTTTNAGACATACTTGTTTTCGATTCAAAAAAATAGAGGTGAAAGATAATAAATATAACCGATTAAACAGCTTTGAACTAGGTTCAATTAACATTGATTTAACGCTTCCGAAGGTGATGGGAATAATCAATACAACACCAGACTCCTTCTATGAAGGAAGTAGAAACCAGTCTGATAAACAGTTATTAACAACTGTTGAGAAAATGTTAGATGAAGGTGCAGATTTTTTAGACATTGGCGGATATTCTACCCGACCAAATGCACCAGAAGTTTCTGTGGACGAAGAAATACAACGAGTGATTCCGGCAATTGAATTAATTTTGAAAGAATTTCCGAAAACGATAATCAGTGTAGATACCTTTCGTTCTAAGGTTGCCAAACAAGCAATTGACGGAGGTGCATTAATAATAAACGACGTTACTGGAGGAAATGGTGATAAGAACATGTTTTCTACTGTTGCAAACGAAGCTGTAATCTACATTTTAATGCATATGAAAGGAACTCCGAAAACAATGCAAAACTTAATCCATTACGCCGATATTTTTGAAGATATAAAATTGTATTTTAAACAGAAAATTCAGAAACTCAACGCTCTTAATTTCAATTCAATTGTACTAGATATTGGATATGGATTTGCAAAAACAACAGACCAAAATTTCGAACTATTAGAGCAGCAAGATCAATTTTCAGTATTTGGATTACCCATATTAACAGGTATTTCTAGAAAATCAATGATTTATAAAAGCCTAAATATCAAAAGTGAAGAAGCTTTGAACGGAACAACTGCTTTAAACATGATAGCACTTGAACGCGGAAGCTCTATTTTACGTGTACATGATGTGAAAGAAGCCAAAGAAACGGTTGAATTATGGAAGCGCTTAAACGGTATTAAATAAAAGCAAAATCAACCCTTCTATTTTTTTGCTTACCTTCTTTTGTTAGATTATCCGCTACTGGTTTTTTTTCTCCTTTAAAGTCAACCTCTAATTTATCTGGAGCTAATCCTAAGGCTACAAAATAATCTTTAATGCTTTGTGCTCTTTTTTTCGATAAACCAATGTTGTACACGTCTGTTCCAACAGCATCTGTATGTCCTGTTACCGATATACGAATATCGTGATGACCATTCACCACCCTTACCATTTCTTTTAAATACAACTCATATTCTTTTCTTATTTCTGCTTTATCGTGATCAAAATAAATGGGTTTGAATACAAAATTTTCCATCTCTTCTTGTCTTATGTGCGGTGCAGGATACCCTGCAGCATAATCTTCCAAAAAAACAGAAAACCAAGATTTTGTTAATGGCTCTGACGTGTCAAAAGTAAAAGTAGAAGTGGAAGGATAAAGTACAATTTCGCCTATTTCATTTCTACAATCTACACTCTTGTATTTTCCTTTTAAATAACCTTTTTCTGAATCAAAAGACAACTCCATTCGCAACTTACAACGCGGAGTATTTCTAGTATTAGATGAAGATTTTGATCCCATCTCTGTTAGCACAAACTCATCTTCATTTATTTCTAGATTGAAGCGTTTTACACTGTAAACGTTTTCATTCTTGGTTTCTATTCTGGTATAATTCTCTCCTTTTTTGAATTGTATATAAAGTAAATTAGGTTTGGAATTCACTTCATTTTTAATAAAACCTTGATAAACACCTTCAGGNACGTTTTGAGACAAGGTGAAAGTCCAAATAAAAGCAAATAATAATATTAAAATGTACTGCATACTATTCATTATATGTAAAGTGTCAAAAAATGTTCCAGTTTTAAGCATAAAAATCTATTGTTTTTAATTAAAGACTTATTTTTGGCTCATATGAAACGATTCTTAATTATTCAGACTGCATTCTTAGGTGATGTAATTTTGGCTACTCCAGTCGTTTCAGAATTAAAAAGAATTTACCCTGAATGTATAATAGACTTTACAGTAAGAAAAGGGAATGAATCGCTATTGGAGAATAATCCTAAAATTAATTCTGTATTCATTTGGAATAAAAAAGAAGGAAAATACAAAGCATTATTTGGTATAATTAAACAAATTAGAAAACAACGCTATACAGAGGTTATCAATTTACACCGTTTTGCAAGTTCGGGATTAATTACACTCTTTGCTAAAGCCGATAAAAAAATTGGTTTTAATAAAAATCCGCTCTCTTTTCTGTACACGCTTAAGTACAATCATAAAATTGGAAATGGACAACACGAAGTAGAACGTAATTTGACATTGATTGAACTACATGGAGTAAAAACGAAAGTACGACCTGAACTTTTTCCTTCTCAAAAACACTTTGAAAAAATTGAGCAATTCACCAAAATTCCATTTATCTGTTTTTCTCCTGCTTCCGTTTGGTTCACAAAGCAGCTCCCAATAGAGAAGTGGATAGCGCTTGGTAAAAAGTACACGAGCAAAACAATTTATTTACTGGGTGGTCCGGCAGACGCTAGTCTTTGTAAATCTATACAAGAAAAACTACCGAACGCCATTACGTTAGCAGGAAAATTATCACTTCTAGAAAGTGCTGCGTTAATAAGTAAATCAGAGCGGAGTTATGTTAATGATTCTGGACCATTGCACATCTCTAGCGCAATGAATACACCAACTACTGCTTTTTTCTGTTCCACTGTTCCAGAATTTGGATTTGGTCCGCTAGCCGATAACAGTAAAATTATTAGCCAGTCTTTATCATGTAAACCTTGTGGTTTGCACGGTTATAAAAGTTGTCCTGAAAATCATTTTAATTGTGGAAATACAATAGACACCTCTGCGCTTTAATCTGGTTAGCGACCGATAAATGATATGCTAGATTTTACTGAAGTTGATTGGTTTTATGGCTAACTGTATCTACTAGCGTTTCAAAAAAATGAATTAAATCATCTTCTTGGTTTTGAGTAAGGGTAAATGGTTGTATAATGGGCGATTGATTGAAATGACCAGCTCCACCCTGTTTATAATTCTCTAACACTTGTTTTAGTGTGAAAAATTGACCGTTGTGCATGTAGGGAGCTGTGAGTGTAACATTTCTTAAGCTTGGTATTTTAAATTTAGCCATATCATTCGTATCCAAAGTAGCTCTGAATTTTCCCTTATCTGTATATTGAAACGAAACATACAAACCATTATTGGCTAAATCAAAATTGGTGAACATAGGAGGAGTATGACATTCTGTACAGTACAATTCTTCAGAAAATAATTTCCACCCCCTTTTTGCAGAACTACTAATTGCCTTATCATCTTTGTGATAATAATATTGGTCAAATGCAGAATGATTAGAAATTAAAGTTCTTTGATAAGCAGAAATTGCTCTAGTAACAACAAACATATCAAGTTCTCTTCCGTAAATCTCTTTCGCTTGTTGTACATAAAAAGAGTCTGTTTTCAGTTTATTTACCAATTGATTTAGATCCATACTCATTTCTGTTTCATCTTGTAAAGGATCAAGCATTTGCATTTCTAACGACTTAACCATTCCTTCTGCCATCATATGTGGTAAATATCCTACATTCATTAAAGATGGAGCATTCCGACTTCCTTGTCTAGCCCTTACTCCTAGCGTAACAGGTGCTTTATCTGCAAAGGCATACTCTGGCTTATGACAAGTAGCACAACTTACCTTATTATCTAATGATAAACGCGTGTCAAAAAACATTTTTCTTCCTAGCTCAATGTTTTGAGCAGTAAACAATGTAGAATCCGGCAAAGGTATTTCGCCCAAAGGATTAAAACGTTCTATTGTATTATGATTACAAGAAAACAAACTGATTAACACTAAAATTAAAATGGTATTCTTCATTATNCTCTTAATACTCCAAAGATAAAGAGTTTTCATAAAAATCAACCAAATCATTTACCTAAGTATACATTTAACAACAATTGNTACTCAAAAAAACCATTACCTGAATCTAATTTTTGCTTAAAATAAACAGAAGGAGCATCCAAGTAAACAATTGTTTTAGACGTTGGTTAATAAAGAAAACAAAGCATGAGATATTTACACTATAAAAACGGAGACAAATTACCAATAATTGGATTGGGAACTTGGAAATCGAAAAATGGAGAAGCTGCTAAATCAGTAAAAATTGCATTAGAAAACGGTTACGAACATATAGATTGCGCTGCAACCTATGGAAATGAAGCAGAAATTGGCGAAGTTTTTGAAAAACATTTTAAAAACCATAATAGACAAAACGTGCACATTACTTCTAAATTATGGAATAACGCCCATTTACCAAAAGATGTTGAACCAGCACTACGGCAAACACTTGCGGATTTAAAGCTAGACTATTTAGACTTATACCTCATGCACTGGCCAGTTGCATTTAAGCCAGAAGAAGGTTTTCCGCAAACGGCAGAGGGTTATTTAAGTTTAGAAGAAGCTCCGCTGATTGATACATGGAATGCCATGGTTGATTTACAGAAGAAAGGATTGGTTAAACACATTGGCGTTTCTAATTTTAGCGTAAAAAAGTTGAAAGATTTAATTTCAAAAACAGATTATACACCAGAGGTTAACCAAATCGAAATGCACGTTTATTTGCAACAACCAGAAATGAGAAGCTATTGTGAAACTTCTGATATATTACTTACGGGTTATTCACCTCTTGGATCTGCAGATAGATCTGAAAATATGAAGCAAGAAAACGAACCTAGTTTGTTTGAAGATGATACTGTAAAAGAATTGGCTAATAAATACGATGTCCACCCAGCTAACATATTAACCGGCTGGCATGTAAATAGTAACATAGCTGCAATACCAAAATCATTAAATGAAAGACACATAATAGCGAATCATAAAAATGCAGATTTTACACTAGACGCTAAGGACTTGGAGAAACTACAAAACTTAGATCGACATTACCGATTCATTAATGGAAAATTCTTTGAATTAGAGGGAAACTCTTACACAGATATTTACGACGAACAAACACCATGAAAAATTAATGCGACCTAAATAAACAAGAAAAGTATAGAGCAAAAAAAAGGAATCCAATGTGGATTCCTTTTTTAATATATTAGAATTTAGCTTACGCCAATACTTCTCTTACTTTATCAGCTGCTTCTTGCAATAAAACTACAGAAATAACATCTAAACCAGAGTTATCAATTAATTCTTTTGCTTCTATTGCGTTTGTACCTTGTAAACGAACAATTAAAGGAACTGGGAAAGAACCCATGTTCTTGTAAGCATCAACAACACCTTGTGCAACTCTATCACATCTTACAATTCCTCCAAAAATATTAATCAAGATTGCCTTAACATTCTCATCCTTTAAGATAATTTTAAATGCCTTCTCAACACGTTCTGCATCAGCAGTACCACCAACGTCTAAGAAGTTTGCTGGGTTACCGCCAGACATCTTAATAATATCCATAGTAGCCATTGCTAAACCTGCACCGTTGACCATACAGCCCACGTTACCGTCTAATTTAACAAAATTTAATCCAGCTTCATCTGCTTCTACTTCCGTAGGATCTTCTTCTGTCTTATCTCGCATTTCTGCATATGCTTTGTGACGGAACAAAGCATTATCATCTAAAGTAACTTTTGCGTCTACGGCAATAATTTTATCATCAGATGTTTTTACTGGGTTAATTTCAAACATTGAAGCATCACAACCTTCGTAAGCAGCGTAAAGTGCAGCAACGAATTTTGTCATTTGCTTCATAGCCATACCTGATAGTCCAAGATTGAATGCAATTTTACGCATTTGAAAACCTTGTAAACCAACTTTAGGATCTATTTCTTCTTTAAATATTAAGTGTGGAGTTTCTTCGGCAACCGTTTCGATATCCATACCGCCTTCTGTTGAGTACATTATGATATTTCTACCATTATCTCTGTCCATAAGCACAGACATGTAGAATTCTGAAGGTTCTGAAGCACCTGGATAATAAACATCCTCGGCAATTAATACTTTATTTACACGTTTTCCAACACCGTTTGTTTGCGCTGTTTCTAAGTGTCCACCTAAAATACCTTTAACTGTATCTTCAACTTTATCAATACCTTTTGCTAAAACAACACCATGCGATCCTGTTTCCTCTACTGTACCTTTACCTCTACCTCCGGCGTGGATTTGCGCTTTCACTACAAACCATTCTGTACCTGTTGAAGCATTTAGTTCCTTTGCTTTTGCTACAGCATCTTCTACTTTATCCACTACAACTCCTTCTTGAATTGCAACTCCAAAGCTTTTTAATATAGATTTCCCTTGATATTCGTGTAAATTCATCGTCTAATTATTATTGCGCCATAAAAGTAATTATTTGTTTGTAGAATAGTGAAAAATCACAAATAAAATTTAGAAAACTATTCCTTTATTTCGGCGTGATTTGACTTTTAGCTCTAAAATTTAGCTGAGAACCCAAAACTTAGTAATGGACCACCTAAACCAATGGCTGCATTTAAGCCAACATGCTCATTAAAGAAGTATCTTGTACCAATGGCAAGTCTTAATGCAACTGGCAAAAGAGATTCTGTATCTTCCGATGTAAAACCTGGATCATTTGTATCAAATGTAAACGTTCTATTCCCATAACCTGCTCCTCCCGAAAGATAGGCATCGAAGTTATCAGAATTCTTAATAAAATGATAATTGAAAGTAAGAAGTAAATTCAATTTTTGAGTACGTAAATCATAGTTGTAAACAATAGGCTGATTATTCGAATTCACTGAATTTTCTGTGTATTCAATTGTAGTATTATTAAAGTTAATATCTGCACCAACTCCAAAATTATCAGCAACCATATACTCTCCTCTAATTCCGAGAGGACCGATACCTGAAATTTTCAAATCTTGTTCTGCTCCGGATGCTGCATAAGCATTCTTAAAAATTGCTGTATACAAATTGGGAAAACCATAAAAGGCGTCAACAACCACGTTGCCTTCTCTTAGTACTTGAGCTTGTGCTGCATTTATTGATAAAACAATTGCACTAACCAATACAAATAATTGAATTGTCTTTTTCTTATCTTTTTTTATTAAAGGTGTAAATACAAGACAAAAGCCGTTCATACAAGTATGAACGGCTTAAAAAAAACAGATGAATTGCTTTTAATTCTTTAAAGCGTCTTCTTTTATTTTATTTAAAGCAGAACCTTTTTGGAACCACTCAATTTGCTGCGCGTTGTACGTATGATTTAATTTAATCATATCCTTAGAACCGTCTATATGAGAAACCTCTAATGTCAATTGCTTTTCAGGAGTAAAATCAGCAAGATCAATAAAGTTAAATGTATCGTCTTCTTTGATTAAATCGTAATCTGCCTCATTCGCAAAAGTAAGACCTAACATACCTTGTTTTTTAAGGTTTGTTTCGTGGATACGTGCAAAGGACTTAACAATAACGGCAATAACTCCTAAATGTCTTGGCTCCATTGCAGCGTGCTCTCGTGAAGAACCCTCTCCGTAGTTATGATCTCCAACAACAATTGAAGGTACACCTGCTGCTTTGTATGCTCTGGCAGCGTCTGGAACAGCAGAAACCTCTCCAGTTAATTGATTTACAACTTCGTTTGTTTTACCACCAAATGCGTTAACAGCACCGATTAAACAATTGTTAGAAATATTATCTAGGTGACCTCTGTATCTTAACCATGGACCAGCCATAGAAATATGATCTGTAGTACATTTACCAAACGCCTTAATTAAAAGTTTTGCTCCATTAATATTTTCTCCATTCCATGGTGCGAAAGGTGTAAGTAACTGTAAACGATCAGAGTTAGGATCTACAACCACCTGTATACCTGAACCATCTTCGGCCGGTGCTTGATAACCGTTATCTTCTACATCAAAACCTTTTTTCGGCAACTCGTCTCCAGTTGGAGCTTCTAACATTACAGACTCACCGTTTTTATTCACTAATGTATCTGTCATAGGGTTAAAATCTAACCTACCTGAAATCGCGATTGCTGCAACTATTTCTGGCGAAGCAACAAAAGCATGTGTATTTGGGTTTCCGTCTGCTCTTTTTGCAAAGTTTCTGTTAAATGAGTGAACAATAGAGTTTTTAGGCGCATTTTTAGGATCAGAATAACGTGCCCATTGACCGATACATGGTCCACAAGCATTTGTAAAAATCGTAGCATCTAAATCTTCAAAAATATCAATTAGTCCGTCTCTTTCAGCAGTAAAACGAACCATTTCTGAACCTGGGTTAATCCCAAATTGAGCTTTTGTTTCCAACCCTTTATCTACAGCTTGTTTTGCAATAGAAGCAGCACGTGCTAAATCTTCATAGGAAGAGTTTGTACATGAACCAATTAATCCCCATTCAACATCTAAAGGCCAGCCGTTTTCTGTAGCTTTTGCCGTCATTTGTCCTACTTCCGTACCTAAATCTGGAGAAAAAGGTCCGTTTAACTGAGGCATTAACTCAGAAAGGTTAATTTCTATTACTTGATCAAAATATTGTTCTGGGTTATCGTAAACCTCTTGGTCTCCCGTTAAGTGCTCGGCAACCTGATCAGCTAATTCTACAATATCTACTCTATCTGTAGCTTTTAAATATCTACGCATAGA
>JGI26083J51738_10002159_pt1 | contig 10282 bp, 10 predicted proteins | sample SaaInl85LU_5_DNA_FD_51738 | JGI IMG/M metagenome (IMG submission 51738)
TACAACACCACCAACAATGTTACTAATAATCTCAGCTTTTTGAGATTCATCAATAGCACCGCTATCAACTAGTTCCTGTACTGTTTCTTTAGCTCTGATATAAGCAGAGTTACCTGATAACGCCTGTCTTACAAGCGTATCAAACTTCTCTGCTACATCTAAATCGTTAGTTACTGTAATAGTAGCCATGTTTTAATCCTACTCTTCGTAATTTGGTGTATAAACAAAACTAGTGTCATTATCTAGTGCTGTCTGTTTAGCGTCTTCAGAGCGTTTCATAACAGTGTCTAGCCCTAGCTTAGCTGCTTGTTTATCTTTCAATACTCTGTCTGCATAAGTCGATTTGACTTGAGCAGTCTTTAACTCTTCTTCAGTGCCAAGTATTACTTGTTGAAGATTCTCTGTCTCTATCTGTTCATCCATTATAATACGCTTTTTAGCACCATCTAATAAAAGTTCAGAATCTTGTGTTTGCAGTAAATCTACTTCTTCCTCAAGCTTTTCTAGCTGTACTGGTAAGATGTTGTCAACTTCATACTGTTTAGCCTCTTCTTCAGTGTCTAGAAGAGTTCTTTGCTTAGTACCTGTTAGTTCAGCTTCTACCATTTGACGTTCAGTTACGTCTGTATCTTTTTGAATCTTAGCAAGCTGTGCAGGTAGTGTATTAGCTAGTTCATAAGTCTTAATCTCTAAGTCTTTAGTAGCTAGCTCTAGCTGTTTAGCTTTTAAAACGTTATCTGCAAGTACACCTTCAACCTGAGCTTCTGTTAACTGCTCTTGAAGAGTAAACTGAATACTCTGTGATAGAGCAGCCTGTACGCTGCCTAGGTATACGTTTGCGTAGTCTGCACCCGTAATTCTATTGTTGAGGTATTGAGTTTCGATTTGGCTATTAATGCTTTCCATTAACTTGTCGAAAACGCCAGTGCCTCCAGAGTTGGTAATGTCATCTACATTAATGTCAGCCATGCTTGTTCCTTTAATTATCTAAATAATACTTATAGTATTATACTTTATTACGCTTTATTGCTCAATTAGAGCTAAGCACCTAAATTACCTATCTTAACTCTAATGTTGCCATCACCATCGTATACTCTTATACCATTAGAGTCCATAGTAGTACCTGCGGATGTAAGAGCAGTAGCAGTATCAAACTGCGTAGTAACAAAATGTCCAGCCCCTACCGCAGCTGCACTTAAAGTTCCTTCTACAACAGCATTACCGTTTATAGTAAAAGCAGTAGATGAAGCCCAAGCGCCACTGGTATACTCGTATATATGAGTACCACCATTAGACGTTTGTGAGTTATTGGTAACAATTAAAGTGTCGCCTTCTATCTCTTCATCGTAACTAGTGGTGGCTGCAGCAACCCAATAAGTACCTACAGTAGCTGCGGCAATATTACTTACATCTATACTATCGTCGTTAATAGTGTGGCTAAGTACCGCAGTACCTCTAAAACCTTGTACACCTTTTCTAAGTAAGTCTTCTACAGAAGGTCCCTGAGAGTCCATTAAGTCTATTCTTGGGTCCCAAAACCATACTTCGTCTGCAGCACTGCTTGTGTTGTAGTATTGGTACAGTCTGATATGAGAAGTAGTAGTAGCAGAATGAAACTTAAATGATGTTGTACCAGATACCTTAATACCAGTCTCCACATCATAAACCCCACCATTTATAGGGGCAGTAGCTCCTGTACCTGCTGGGTGTATATATCCAGTAACTAAGTACCATCTGTTACTTTTAGGCAAGTCTCCAACCCAAAAGTATGGATTAGTGTTTTCAGTACCATTCATATTTAAAATATGAGATCCACCAGCACCATGAGTACCTACGTACTTACTACCATTATTACTAAACTGTTTAATAAATGTCGCAAAACGATAAGTTTTTGTGTTGTCTATACTTACGTAGCTAGCATCAAAACCGCCATCATTGTCATTGTCTGTACCATTATTTACAGCTTTCCATATTACGTCTTGGCCTCCAAAAGGAGTATAATCTATTTCTCTTCTATCACTGCCATCATTAGGACCATTCCAAAAAGTAGCAGCTCCTGTTCCTGCAGGAAAAGGTTTATAATCAGCAAGTAAGTCATTTACTTTTAATGCGATAGTACCATCTTCCCCAGGCTTTCCAGGTGCGCCATCTTGACGTTGCGCGTAAATAGATGGTGCGCTCCAAGTAATACTTTTAGCCGTTTCTGTAATGTTTCCAGTAACTAGGGCAGTAGACACATATACTTTATGACCATCAGTAGTTATACCTGGTACAGACCTAGACCAACTATCGTTATCAATAGTAAGACTATCCGTACTAAAATCATAAGTACTTGTAGTAGGTTTAGCTACTGCTGAAGCACTAGGTGTACTGTATATAGAAAGCTCTCTAATAATAGGAGCATCTATTACTCTAAGACCTTCGTAGGTAACAGTACCACCACCTACAGGGGTTATTTCTTTAATTGACCATAAGTCCCCAGCACCAGCTGCAACTTGAGTTACATCTGTTTTCCAGTCGGCATTTTCAGAAGGTAAAGTAGTAGGCTCACTAGCGCTTCTTATAAAGAAGAAATCTACAGATCCACCATTCAATCCAGATGCACCTGCAAAAGCTACGGCTATTTTCTTAATAGACCCACCGTCAGCAGTAGTAGACCAGAATCTAAGAGTGTTACTTCCTACAACTAGGTTATCAAAACTAAATTGATACCACTCTTCTGTGTTATCACCTAATGTACGAGTAAACGGAACTGCAGTACCTCCGTTAAGAGATATGTTTACACCGCCTTCTGCGTCGTATGCAAGAACTCGTACAACTACATTACCAGCAAACAAGGAATCAAATACGTGCTCATCGGCTCCAGCTTCGTTAGTATTAGTTGGCCATGCATCCTCACCCTCAAACTCGTAGACTACTGGAGACACACCTTGTGCCGCTAATAGCTGCCACTTAAGAGGGTTGGTTCCAGGAACTTCGTTTTGCTCTGCGGTCATATCAACCATAGCTACATAGCTAGAGTTGTTATAGGATACTACATCACCTTTATCATAAGCCTCACCACTATCGTACACACCTTTAGGCTCGTTCTTAGTAGCTTCTGTATATTCAGTACCTAAGCTAATACCACTAGCCTGAACAGTAAACACTGCTTGTATATTAGGATATGAAGGAGATTTTAATACAAACCTTTCAGCGTTTATCCAAAACTCACTATCAAAAGCTGAATCTGGTGTTTCACCAGTAACATTTTCGTCTTGAGTTATAGCAGAAGCGTCTAAACCAAAACCAGTGTTGTAGTAAGTTTCACCTATTTTTAACACACTGTTGTAAGTAAAAGAGTTTGTAAGGGTTGTGATACTGTCATCAGTATAAGCTTCGCTATCAAGCCTTATACCGTTAGCTGTAGTAGCTACAATACCATTAGGACCTTTTACTTCGTTATCTAGGTCAACAAAAAACCTACTTTTAGAGATCACACTGGTAGGTCCAGTAGTATCCCACCCACTACCGTTAAATGTATATACAGTTGTATCCCTATTTGTAGGGTCAAATACAGTAAGTAAATCACCAGAGCTTAAGTACTTATCGCCCGTACCACTAGTTGTAGGGACTACATCCCAACTATCGGTATTTCGGTAGTAAAGTATATTGTCGTCTTTAAACCAGTACTGTACATTGTTACCTGAAATAGTTTCTTCTACAGCCGCTTCAATTTCAACATATGCTTCAGAGTCTGTAGTTATGTCACCGTTAGAATCTAAGTAATTGCCGTAAATGTCTGTGCTATATACTGCCTCTTTAATAACAGCTGTATAGTCAGCAGGAGCGTTATTACCACTCCATGCATAAAACTGAGATATTTTACCATCAGCAGCGCCTTGTGCTTGAGCAGCATCTTGTAGGGCTTCGTAAATATCTGTGTTATCTACGTCTAACCATTCAGGTATACTAGAATTGTACCAATAAGCTTTTCTAGTATCTTTAAAGTATACGATGTTGCCATGCGCATTTTCTTTTAACGCTTGCGTGTTCCACTCGTCATCTTTTATGTCTAGGGCGTTAGCTTCGTCAGTAGCATCTGCAATATCTGTATAACTTTCATAAAAAAAGTATTCAATTTTACCGTCTATCTGATTTTTTATGGTAGCGCTTTCAGGCTCCCAGGTATTTTCTATAAAGTCTTTAGCTTGTTCGTCAGCTAGTTCCCATTCTGAAGCTAGGAAACCAGTAGTTCTATGTGCAGTAGCTACATTAATGGTTTGTGGGGTTGTTACATCACCAACAGTAGTACCTGCCTTAACCCATAAGTCACCTATATCGTAAGGACCAGTAGGTTGAGCAGTAAATACTCTGCGTTTGTTATCTGCTAAGTCTTTAGCTTCTAGTGCAATTGTGTATGTTGCTTGTAGATCTGTATCTGCAACTAGTGCCCAAGTGTACCCATCAATGTCAGTTGAGTAAGGAGATGTTTCGTCTACAGCAGTTTTTATAAATTTATAGGATTTGATGTAAGTTCTGTTACCATTACCATCATCAGAATACTGTATGTACACGTCACCAACGTGAGCAGCCCTAGTATCTTCCGTACCTGCAGCTGTATCAGCAGCTATCCAAGTACTGTAAGGGGCTTGTGATGTATCTAGTTGATTGTTATCAGGAGTATTGTCATCTACATCTACACCCGTCATTACGTCATAAGTACCTGTAGTGTATTCAATAACACCGTCATTTTGTTTTTCTAGTATAGATACTCTAGATAAAACTCCAGTGCCGTTTGGATCACTACTACCGTCAAGACCTACGTAAGTTTGTAAACCGCTTATAGCACTTGCCTGACCTGATACGTCACTGTTAGTATCTTGAACGCTAGCATCTAAGGCAGTAATCTGTTGCGCTAACGCTTCNTCNCCATCAGCNCTAGCTTGGCTTATTTCAGTAATTCTNGCGTNAGTAGTACCGTTAAAACTAGCGGTAATATCAAGCACTCTTTGAGCAAATGACTCGTCTAGGTTAACAAGGGCAGTATCTAGGTCCAGTATAGTTGCACTGTTACCGTCTACTGTAGCATTTAAAGTGGCTAGTCTACTAGCTATAATACCGTCTACTAAAGACTGTATGTTTATTTGTTCTACGTAAGTATTTGCAGCAATGTCAATGCTATCTATAGCATCACGCACGTCTTGAACTAAGTCATTGTAGTTATCAAAGCTGCTAAGCATAGATGTGCTTACAACATTATCTACAATGTCTACTAACCACTGAGGAGCTTCATCTGCGCTGATAGATGCGTATAGACCATCACCTACTATAGAGTATTCTTGCTTAGAACCCTTAATAATAGATTCATTGTTTTCTATTTCTACGCAATGCTGATTATCTGTTACGATATCTTTAGTATTTGTAGGGGTTACTTCTGTGGTATCTAAAGAAACTTCTATATCTGTAGTTGTTTTAATCGACATAAACTTCTGGCACCTTAGCAATAAATTCACCATTGTTGACTGTGTTACAATCAATCAATAGTTTGTACGTAGGACGTAAGTAATAACGATCCGTCTTTGTACCTTTATCACTTACCAGATTTGCTGTTTCAGCTGAGGTAATACCTAGGGATACTTTACCACTAAGTGCATCACTTACGGTTAAAGCTTTTGTAAGTGCTACAGTATCGTCGTCTAGTTTGACTAGTTTAGCAACAAACGTATCACTTGCAGGAATAATTTCCATAGGAAGAGTAGAGTTGTTGGCTTTGATAGTGAATACAAAAGTATTATCTAGGTCTTTTGTAATATTAAAATTAGCTATATCGCAGCTCATGGTTCACCCTTTATAGTATAGATAAAAGGGCCAGAGGCCCTTCTATTAAATGTTCTCGTAAGAGATTGTATACCGTGGACGCATTCTGACTTGTGCTAAGCCAGTTTTATTATCACGTACGTGTAGAGGAATTCTAACAGCCTCTAGCGTTCGGATATGTCCCATCGCTACTTCAATCTTCTCATTCAGAGGTAGTATTACAGTACCTAGATCAAAAAACTCGTTAGAGCAGTTAACAGTACATGTAGTAGTTTGGTTATTTACTCTTTGATCATTATCAACAATAGTAATAACTTTAGTCTCACGAGCAGCTTTTTCACGTGCCATACGTTTAGCTACTTTAGGGTCCACTCCTGAAGGTTTAACTTCCGGTTTAGTAGCTTCTTTCTCTGCTACAACTGCTTCTAAAGCAGGGCCTGAAGTCTCTTGTGACTCGTAAAACGTTTCAATTTTTTCTTGAAGCTTATTAGCACCGATATTTTTGCTATAAGTAATACCTAGCTCATCAGCTTCTTTGCGTAGTTCTTGTAATGTAGACATTGTTCTAAGTCCTTAATAGGTTATTTAGAGGTTAAAAGATTAATTTAGCCTTCCTATTATATAAAACCGGCTAAATAATGTAAAGCTATAAATAAAAAACCCCTCCGGAGAGGGGCTTTGACATACTATAAGCTAGTTATTATGCAGATGCAGAAACTAGTACTTTAAGTAATTTTTCTTCTTCAAGGATGATACCTGCGTAGAAGAAGTTGTAAGAGAAGAAACCGTTAGTACCGTAAGGGTTAGCGTTTTCTACTTGCTCTGGAGACTTAGAGTTAAACTTGATTTTACCCTGACCTTTAAGACCAACAGTAGCAAAAGAGCCTTGAGTTGGGAATAAGATTGGGAATACGTCAAAGTTACCAGAAGTTACNGATAAACCACCAGTGTGACCAGTAGCGTCTGCACCCTGACCTGCATAAACAACTGCAGACTCAGACTCAATGAAACGAACTTCGTGCATTGCACCAACTTCACCTTCAGCTAAAGTAGCAGCAGAAGCATATTTGTGAGCTGGGATGTAAACGAACTCAGTCATACCATTGTCAGCAACAGTACCACGAGTAAGAGTTTCTAAATCACCCTTAACGTTTGCACCGATAACTGCGTAGTATGCTTTAGCAACTGTTTTAGTATCGATCTTGTTAGAACCAGTTACTAACTGAGTGTTCTTTTGAGCACGGTTGCGAACTAGTTTACGTACTGCTTTACGGATTAAGTCGTAAGAAACAGTAGAGTCAGCATCGATTTCACCGATAGCAGTTGCGTCACCAGCATACATTACAGTAGAAGTAGCAAGCATATCTAACTGCATTAAGTCTTCCATGCGAGAGTTTGCTAATTCACCTAGCTCTTCACGGTAGCGTACTTGGATAGAATCTTCAGAGAACAACTCTACTTCATCAGTATAGTCGATCATTTCGCCGTAGCGAGCTAAAGAAGTTTCCATTGTAACTTTTTGTAAAGAACGTTGGTTAACTGCACCAGCACCTTCTGTTAAAGAAGCATTGCTTAAAGCAGTGTTTACGTCGTCGATAGAACGAGCTGATAAGAAACCTTTTTCAGCGAATTCTGCATCGTTAAGAGCACGGTCATACATGTGCAAGAACTTAGAGATCTTGAATGTTTTACCCATTTTCTTAGGCATAGATTTGCGATCAGCGAACTGACCATAGACATTTACGCGGTTAGCAGCTTTAACACCTGCACGGTCGTAAAAGTGAACAATAGTATTAGCGCCAGCTGTGCTGTTTGCGCCGTTACCGTATACATTAGTAGCCATTAGAATAATCCTCAAGTAAGCTATTTAAGGGAGCAACATGCCCCCAATTAAGATGATTTACATATCGTCTTGTAATCGTTTATACCAATCATCAAATGCTTCATCTGAATCATCGAGATAATCAATTACATCACGACTTGCTGCGCTCTTTGTAGGAGCTGCAGCTTTTCGCTTCACAGAAGCTTGCTTAGTTGCAGTACGTTTCTGAGATTTAGCTTTGACTTCCGCTAACCTAGCCTTTTCGGCTTCAGCTGCTTCTCTCTTAGCTTGTTTCTCTGCCATACGCTCTTCATAAGCTTCTTGCTCAGCAGTTTGGGCAAAGTGCTGTTGAGCTGCCTCTTTGTAATAGTCTAAGTCTGATTTTTTTGCTCCGTCATAAACCTTTAGCTTCTCAGCTATGGGCTGTAACGTGTCATACATTCCGCTTTTAACGTCAGTATGTAGCAATCTAATCATCTCAGGATTCTGAGCCATGACATTCCATGAACCTTCATCCCACTGCTTAGACAGTACATTATGGGTCGTTGCATACTCTACGTCTTGGCTGATATCGTCAACGATATCTTTAATAGCCAAAGCACTGTCGTCTCGACCATAATCCTTAGCCACATATTTGCTCTCAGTTTCAGTATCTAGTTCGAGGGTATCAGTACCTGTTCGTTTCAACACTTCCGTGATCGCATCTTTGTCGCCCTTCAGTACATCAATCATAAGACTGACATCATCATGATTCAGCTCTGCGCCTTCAATAGCATCAATAGTCTTACGCCAAGGTTTGATGGTTTGCATCTTTTTGGTGTAGTCCATTGCTTGACCGAAGATTTTAGGGAATTGATCTACGATCTCTTCACTAGAAAACTCATAGTCTTTACCGTTAGCACGGAACTTATATGACTGTACTGGTTGCTCCTCTTCATCATCTTCATCAGCTTCATCGGAACTGGGTTCGTCATCGACATCTGAGTCTTCGTCAAGATCATCAGAGTCTGGTGCTTCGCCGTCTTCTTCAGTAGCGTCATCTGTTTCAGATTCGTCGCTAGTATCATGGCCGGAGTCCTCTAGATCTTCATCTTCAGGTTGCTCAGGACCATCGTCAATTTCTTCTTCAGTATCTTCGTCTAAAGATACTTCTTCGTCAGTGTCTTCTTCTACAGAAGGTTCTGACTCTTCAAAATCTGGTTCTGGAAGCGCTTCTGCTTCCATTTCTGTTTCAGGTGAGTCTTGTGATGCTTGAGCCTCTTTAAAAGCAGCTTCAAGTTCGTCATCGGACATATCCCACAAATTATCTTCGTTCATAGTCCTGCTCCTTTACTGAATAGTTTCGTCTTCGTCTTCTTCAGAAGGTATGGTACCTAGGTTCTCGATAGTTACGAAAAAGTCTTCTAAACTAGAGATCGCTATTAGGTCTTCCATAACAGCAGTTCTGTGCCCACCTGCAACAATTGCATCTTGTGCTAGTAAGCTAACACCATTCACAGCTTTATCTTTAAAGTAGCCTTCAAGAATAACTTTTTTAAAATCTTTGTTTTCTTTTAAGCGTTCGAGGGAAGTCCACATGTCTACCCAGTATTGGTTTTCTACTTCTAAAATTTGCTGATCGTTAAGGTTGTTCATAAATGAATCCTTTATATGTTAGTTTTGATTTTAATTACTAGTAATACATTTATAACCAAATGTAATACTAACCTATGTATATTATATAACAAAGGGGTTAGCTTCCGCAACCCCCTTGACATTTAACACTTTTTTTCTTCATGCTGCAACCACAGCTGGAAGATTTTTTCTTTTTCTTTCGTGGTTTTTTCTTCGCACCTGCATAGTAGTGAGTGACAGTTTGACCGTCACCGTCACCATATGTCATTTGATGCGCTAGACCTTGATCCACAACTAGTAGCCTTTACCGCCAGTAGGTGCTGCAGCCATCTTGCCTGCTAGACCTTGCTTCTTAGCTGCTTTCTCTTTACCTAAACACTTACCTGCTTTTGTACAAGAAGCTTTAGTCTTACATCCACCACATGGTTTAAATTTTTGCATGATTATCCCCTAGATACTTTTGCTTTTTCAGTATTACTTACGAATTGTTTTTTACCACCCTGAGAGCCAGCCTTCTTCTTTCTAGCTGTAGCAGCTCTTTCGCTTTTGCTTAAACTTTGAGCTTTCTTTCTAGGTAAACACCTATCAGGGTTTTTCTTGTTCTTTGAAGTACCGCATTTACCAGCAATGTTACCGCTAGAATTAATACGTACCCAATCTTCTGCCAACCATGCTGCTAGACTCATTTCTTTTTACCTTTACTGCCTTTCGCATAGTTAGGATCTTTACAGTACTTAGATGCAGCTAGGTTAGCATATGCGCTAGGGTACTTATCAAAAGTACGTTTAGCCCAGGCAATACCTTCAGCACAAATCTTGTTGTCTTTCTTTTTCTTACCTAGTGTCTCTGCTAAACCTTTAGCCATTACCATTTAACCTTATCAGCCCAATAAGCTGCAGACATTTTACCTTTAGCAATATTCTTAGCGTGACGTGCCTTAAACGACTTACGACGTTTTCTAGCAGCTTCTGACTCACCTTCTTTTCTAGGAGAACCACTTACGCCTTGTTGGCCAAAACGAATAATCTTTTTCTTACCACCTTCACA
>JGI26083J51738_10002161_pt1 | contig 10278 bp, 1 predicted proteins | sample SaaInl85LU_5_DNA_FD_51738 | JGI IMG/M metagenome (IMG submission 51738)
TGGGTGGCTTTGATGTTTGTGGGATACGGCTCACACATGCAGGCATTCAAGGACACGATGCCAGATGTACTCATTGTCACGCTTGACATTGACCCCAAATTCAACCCCACTATTGTGTGTGATTACCTTCAATTCGAGTGGCAGCCTTTCATTGCTAAGCATGGCGCTCCAGTAGCTATTGTGTTCACGCCCCCGTGCGCACCTAGAAGTCGACAACACAAAGTCGGCACGCACTATGACCATGAGCACAGGCCAGTTTCGCGAGAAGCCATGCAAGCCGATGACTGTGTGCACAAGATAGTGCATGATGTGAAAGTAGTCAAGAAAACCAATCCTGATGTTCAATGGCTCCTAGAGAACCCGCATTACGCGAAGTTCACTGGACTCTCGTCAATTCAGCCTCTTATTGAGCAAGGCAAGAGCACCATCATTCAGTTTGGAGACTACGATGTTGCATTCACTCTGAAGCGTACCATATGTGTGCATGAGTTGTATTATTGGAAGCCAAGGCCACTTTTGCTTCGGCGCAATCACCAAGGCGTCAAGTGGAACGAGAGCGCGGGGTGGAACCAGCAGAAGCGATGGGCATGGCCTCATCAACTCTCGCTAGACATTGCGACGGCGGTTCGAGATTGGGTCACGCTGAAGAACACTGTAGCTGAAGTTGTGACAGCCCCGATGTTGACCAAATCAAAGCTTAAGGCCAAGTCAGCCTCAAGGAGCGCAGCAAAAGTCGCAGTTATGGCGGCAAGTGAAGCCTACCAACTCTCTGACAAGGCTACTGTCACCCCTATGAATGCTGATAGTCACACGGCAAGTGACTCGTCCCAGTCACCTGGTCCGATGGTAACAAGACCAGTTGACGACTCGCGAGTTTCAGGCAAAGGTCAGGATGATGGATTCTTGTCTGAATATGCAATTCGCGAGGCGCAAAGCACTGATCAAGACCTAGTCAAGTGGAAGACAATTGCCCTGGTTAAGGCAAAGATGGAGCAATTGCAGCAAGCAGATCTTAATGTAACCGCAAATCGGCTAGAGTTGAGGAAGTTGGAAGGCAAACACCACGCATTGTTCATGTCGATCAAGAAGGATGTCAGGGGCATGGTTGATCACATGTTCGTCGATGAGACAGACATTCTTGTCATCGCGAGCGCTGATAAATCAGATCCCATTCCTGTGGTTAGCCGACAATTGGGCATGTCAGTCATAGTTCACGCTCATGATGACCTAACCGCTCTATGTCACATGGCTGGCGATAAGAAGATGCATGCTTGGATCATTGAGCGATGCTGGTGGCATGGCATGTGGACTGATCTCAAGGACCACGCCTCTCATTGTGTCACGTGCCAGCGCATGAAGTTCGCAGCAAGTCCGGGTTACGGATTCATGCAGCTACGATGGTACAACAGTCCTGGCAAAATGGTGTGCATTGACCTGGTGGTTCTGACGCAGTCTCACACGACTTCGCAGGGCACGCGGTATTTGTTTACCATACTTGATTGCTTTTCACACTATCCTGACGCCTACCCCCTCGTTAATGCGGAAGCATCTGACTGCGCAAACTGCCTGCTCAAGTGGATTTCAAGCAATGGTGTTATGCAAGAACTTCGATCGGATGGAGGTTCCAATCTTAACGTTTCTGAGATTTTCAAGGAGTTAAACGAGCAGCTAGGCGTGAACAAAGCCATTGTCAGCAACCCGTACAACCCCAGAAGCAATCCCGTTGAGAGGTTCCACCGGTGGCTTGGTGCTGCGCTGAGAATTCTGTTGTTCAAATTCGATCTCGACGTTGATGAGTCGCTCCCGCACATTCTGTTCATATGGCGAGCAACAGTGTGTCGAGTAACTGGATTCACGCCGTTCATGTTGCATTGTGGTCGTCCCATGCGGTTCGCTAACGACTTGTACCAGACTGAGTTGGCTGAGGTGTCGCATTTGGAATACATCAATCACCTGAAGACACTCACCACGACTCTGTACTTGGCAGCACGCACGGCGCAACGCATTGCACAACACGAATCTGCACACTTCTTTAACAAGAAGCATGGAATCAAGCGCGACATTCGCACTGATGATCTGGTTCTCAAGAAACACCTACCACGACAACCCACTGACATTCCAACGCATCTTTTGCCAAGATGCTCAGGTCCATATCGAGTGTTGCGCATTTCATCGAAGGGAGCTCAACTTAAGCATGCTACAACTGGCAAGGTGATTAAGTCGTCGCTTGGACACCTGCGTCGATGTCTCGTTAGGCAAGACGACGAGGAGTTCCAGAAAGACGGCGGCCTCAAGTTCAGCAGCAATGATCATGCCATAGTGAGAATGTTCCCACGGAAGAGCTCGTCCGACCCAAAATGGCAAGTGGCAAAGCTGCTGCACCCCACACCCGATGAAGATGCTTGGGCTGTACAATGGTGTAATGCGTTAAGTGAGGGCCCCACGAGACGCTGTGAGCGAAGCTACAAATTAGCCTGGCAAAGGGAGAACGAGGATTCGAGTGCTGAGATCTATGCTTCTAACGCTCCGGCTGGCTGTGTCCCGATCATGTGGGTTGCAACTCTCTCACGATTCATCACAGCCGGTTTCAAGTTATTGAAGAATGGTCGTCTGCCACCCGAGATCAAGGCCATCATTAAGTCCAGGTTCACAGAAGAACATTGGTGATTTATGACGGTACTTCTCATTGTATATTCCAATCCCCTGACATAACACACAATTCTGTCGACTGCATCTCAGTGTGATTTTTGTGTCAGTTCGGATTTTCATTGCGCGGCAATCTGCGCATGGCCTGTCAGCTGCCAAGCCAGAAGCCCGGGCCAGTTCAGCCTGATACATATGAAGTGTGAGCTTGAGGATGCCCCCCTGGGTGTCTCGAGAACCCAAGCAAGCACAGCGCACAACCAGCAGCACGATGCATGACTATAGTAAGTCCTGAAGCATCGATGTGGCGCAGGTGCCAGAACAGTACCTAAAGCTGGGGGAATGAAGGCCGACCGCAAGTACAAAATGTACCGGTCGCCGTCAAAGTGCGTTAGCGCTAATGAATTGCCGTGACCTACGCCGAATTAGGAATGCCTATGAGTCTTTCAGATCATCAAGTTCATCCGACCCGACCAGACCGGCAATAACATGCCGCCGGCCGTCCCGTCAGAACAGAACTGCAGATGTTCGTTAGACATCGGTTACAACAAACTGCCGTTCAGTTATTCTTGTTCACTCTCAGTGAATACCGACCATTAGTTTGCTGCCTAACGCCACTGTGTGTTGGAGTAGACTCATACCTGAGGTGTTCCATTCTGTCACGCGCTTTCTATAGCTATAACAATCTTCCCACCCATTTCTTGACAAGCGGTTCTTCATTACTTTTTATATGACACACCAACATCACTTGTCGTTGGACGCTGGACGCATCGCTCATATTGTCAATGGAAGAGCGTTCGCCATCATTGGGGGCCGCTCGAATGAGAACTTTGAAGATTTGGCACGAGGAAAATTGCTATTTGAAGCACACTGTCTACAGAAATTTCAAGGCACTCGAGTTAAATATGTTCCATTTGTTAGGGAGCATCCAATGCCTTCGAATTGGAAAGGAGTTTTAGCTGATTGCAAATATTCTGAAAACAATGACCCTCGCTTTACAAACTGGGGAGGTGAATGTGACTTCTGTAGTTACTGGGGACCATCTCTTGAAAAACTGGAGGACTTGACCAGATCTGGATGGATCTGTTTGAACTGTAAGCTGGAGAAGGAATACCTTGATGACCTAGAGGACAAAAATCCTCATGACCCTTTAGGTCTCGGCTACTTGAAATGCAACGAAATCACTTTCAGTGCAGTATTAGCAATGCCAATTACCAAGGTTCAGCGTCTTTCTAAACAGTATGCCAAAGTCATCGTTGATCTGATGTCCGATCAGTTTCCAGTATGGGATGTTACTTCTAAGACTTTCTTGAGCAAAGACAAACCAGTAAGGACACTGAGCAAGGTCAAAGATGTTAAGGGTACCTTTCAAAAGTACAAAGGCCTTAATCTTCCCATCAATGCGGAGGTATTGCGTGATCTCTTCAGAGAGTTGGAGAGTGAGTTCAATGTACGATTTTCCTCAACCAATCCTGTACGATCTCAAGCAGACATCAACCCTATTCACTCTGCGATCATGACGCTCTCTACAAATGTATTGCAAACGCAGCTTGATCTTTACTTTACATGGGTCACAGCTACGTATGGCAATGTCGAGACGCTCATGGGTCTTCACATGACCAAGATCATTTTACGATTGGCTTCACGCTCCTCAGAGATGACAGAAGAGTTCGCTGCGTACGAGGCATTCTTTGGTCTGCAACTTGCTCCCAACCAAAAGCTCAAGCATTACAAGGACAAGTATGACGTTCTGATGCAAGACTTATTGTTGGCTCGGTCTGGAAAGCCTGTTGATGAACGGTTGAGTTTGCATTTCTTTCTCATCAAGATGAGCAAATCTTGCAGGATGGAGATTGAGAAGCAACACAAGACGACCTACACCGGGCAGCCAATGGATTGGGCCACCTTGAACAATGTTATTGAGACGTTAGGGGATATGACTGCTCAAGACACCAAGAGCAGGTCCCAGTCGATAAATGCTGTTATTCAGTCTACGATGAAGTCAACACTTCAGCAAGTTGCCTCCATGCGTAGTGAACAGGGGCAGGTGATGTCACCAGTTCAGGGCCAAGGTGGTGGAACGGGGAATAAGAATTATCCTGTTCATTTGCCGAGGTATGCTTGTGACTGTTGCGGTTCTACTGCCGAGACTCCATTGCCCAGTGGCTCTCAACACCATTGGACCAGTGCTTGTCCATTCTGGAATTTTGAATTGCATTGTAACCAACAAGGTGAAGTCTCGTCTACTTGCAACCCGAAGCCTGGCTGTCAAATGAGTGAGCCGATGTTCGATACACTGAGAAAGCAAGGCACTGTACCTCGCTGGCTCAAGCCCAATTTCAGGTCTACTCGTCAGTACCAGTTCTTGGTCAAGAAGCGTGACCGTGTTGCCAACGGTGGAGTTGCTGGTGTGCATGTGGATGGCAGNCCTTCCAAGAAGTCCCGCAAGTCAAAAAAGAAGCAATCTGCTGCGAGTGGCATTGCAGCTGTGGTNGAAGACGGCATGGGNCAAGCTAAGAACATGGGAGCCTTGTGGGCGGAAGCTTTGGGTTTCAGTCCATCGAGTGCAGANATCATGTTCCACGCTTCTGGTACTCATTCTGCACAATTGCTCCGTATGCCTGGTCCAGCTGGCGTTGACCAAGCCCATGAAATTTTCCGAGTCAGTCCATCCACTATGGGTCTGAGTGAGGAGGAGTTGGTTGAATTCCTTCACAATGTACAACGCAGTTCAGTGCATTCGGGAGATAATCTCATTTGTCAGCGTGCAGGTGACAGTGGCGAGTTTGTTGCATGTTACTTGCCGACGTCAGTTGACATGATGGTTGGTGCGGTTACTGAAGGTGACGCAAGCAGACTGACTTCCTTTGCGTATAACCCAACGCCCGAGGAGATTAAGCAAGATCTTCAACTTACTCATACCACCTACAAGGGCAGTGGCGATGGTGCATGTCAGCGTAGCATTGAGCTTTACGTTCCGCTGAAGTCCCCCACGTCAAAGGCCACGCATGTTAGATGGATGAGTATGCTCGATCTCGGGGCTATTGGCAACTTTCAGTCAGCCAGCTTGGCGCACCAAATCATCAAGCATACAGAGCATGGCAAAGATGCAGTTGTGCTCGATGCTGGGCTTTACAAGTCTCCGTTGAGAGTGACTGGCGCTGATCCTTCCGGCGCAGTTGGCATGCATGCTGTTTCATGGGTGAAGCTTCGTGTCCACTCCACTCAACTCGATGGCACTCAGTTCACTCAAGACATTCGAATTGATATCCTCAATCGCAGTGCAGTTTCGTGTCTGCGGGGTGCGTCTCAGCAGTCGAAGGACGAGGGTTACACGGACATCCATGACCGGGTGATCGGACCAAGTTCCAGGAAGGAAGCATACGTGATTCGAATGCCCACGAATTCTTCTCCTGGCACTGTACGACTTCAGCTACACCGCTGCATCAATGAGTGGGGAGCAAAGATCATGCCGATCTTGCCCGCCCAGACAGACGCGTTGAGCTGGTCCAAGACCCATCGTCAAGTCAACTTCGGCATCAATTCTGCTTTGGCGGCAGAGAGCGACACGCTGGTCCGACCCACTGCTGAGAGCACTGCCAAGACTTCCAACATCACCTATGACTTCGAATCAGACATGGCCTATATCTACCGCAATGAGCAAAGTACGTCATGCGAAGACATCATGGTGATTCTGGACAGTGACACCGAGGAGCAGCGCTTGTACAAGGGACGATTGCAATACGAGTACTTTCACAGCGATGACCTTTCTGATGAGTCTGATCACGAGTCAAAGTGCTCTGTTCAGGCTCCCGGACTGTCGCAGTCAAGTATTCCAGCTTATGATGCTAATGCTGAGCCATGGTGCATTCAGTGTGTGGACTGTGACCCTAAGTGCACTCCTCGCTCTGTTGACTCTGACACACCATATGGCTCGCACGGTTTCAATTGCAACCGAATCTACGAAGCGTGCAAATGGGGATCCTGGTGGGTCGACAATCTCGAGCGCCTGAATTTACCGCGCAAGAGAGCGAGGCACATCAGATTTGGGTCTCCGACGCCTCCTCCAGCGAGGCACGTTCCTCCACCAGGAATGCGCCCTCCCCCTCCACTCCCAACGGTTCAAGAAATGCGCGAATGGCCTGAATATGCTCACTTGAGGTCCAGTCCAGCGTACAGTGACGTTTCCGCTGAGGCCAGTTCCAGTCGTCAACCAGATTGGGAAGCTGTCATGGCCAACACTGCCAGTCCAACTCACAGTGCCATATCTGATCAGTCGGATTTTGGACCGGCATTGATGGAAACGGAAGCCGTCAATGCCTGAAGCAATTTCCGGTGTGTATATTATCTCCCATTGTCGACGCAGCTCAAGACTCCGAGCCTGCAGGCAAAACTGGGGGACTACCCTCGTTTGACGAACAAGACGAGGTACCACCTGCTTTACAATCACTCGCGCGCAAAGGCTTCATCAAGCAGAAGGGCAACGAGTTCTATGCTTTGCTTGGAGATTCAGAAGTACGGACATGGGTTGACGAGTCCTTTGACTTTGATGACTGTGCCGGACTGCAACCTTTGACCGGGTACATGGACGAATCTGAGATGTTCAGTACTGCTGCTGACAACACCTCGCTACCCCGGATGTCTGATGGCGACCCTTTCTTTGCAACCATGGAGTCGGAGTCGCGTGAGATGGACGAGGTTGAGCGTGAAGTTGAGCAGCAGTCAGACTGGACTGAGGAGACCATGACCCAAGCGCTTGAAAAAGCACATGCAACCAAGGAATTTCCAGCCAACATCAAGGAGGGAAGTGACTTTCACATTGAATTCTTGTTCAGACATTTCACGAGGCTCTCACCAGCTGAGATGAAAGAACATGCTAATAAAGAATCTTGGAAGGCAGTTATACGCAAGCACTTAGGCGTTCTTAGCGATAAGGTCGGCAAGATGAAGTGCGAGCCTTTCAAGTTCCAGCTACAGCCAGGTTCAGGCCCTGTCAGGCAAAGAATGTACCCGCTGTCAGTAGTGAAGAAAGACGCGTTGCTTAAGATGATCAAGGTTCTGCTCGACAACGATATCATCGAACCGTGCAAGCAGACAGATTGGATGTCACCTATCCTGCTGATCAGCAAGGGCGATGGCAGATGGAGACTCGTGGTTGATTACAGGCGTGTGAACGAGTGTATTGTCAATGAACCCGTGGCGTATCCGCGCCCGGACGACATCTTCGAATCGGTCTGCGAGGCCTACTACATGTTCGTAGTAGATGGCCGAGACTTCTACTTCCAGCGTGAGCTTCATCCAGATTGTAGGCCCATGACTGCCTTCATGACTCATCTTGGAGCTTACCAGTGGAAGCGATGTCCTCAAGGTCTCAAGCCATCCTCTGCTGCAGCCATCAATCCAGTTACCAACCTTCTCGCTGAGGCACTCTTCTCGTGGTCACTGCTTCATTGCGACGATCTGATCGGGTGGGCAACTACCGAACAAACTTCAATTGAGCGCTTTGACTGGGTGCTGACCAAGTTCGAGGATTTTGGTGTTACTCTCGGCTGGTTCAAGGTGTGGATCTTGTTGGAGGAGGCCGAGTATGTCAGCCATGTTATTGGGCAAGGCAAGGTTTGGCCGTCGCCGAAAATGGTTGAGACCATTGACAAGATTCCTAATGTTCTCCGGAATGTGAAGGAAATACAGTCTTTCGTCGGAATGATGCAGTACTTCGCCCTTTACATTCCTATGATGGCGCAGTATCGCTCAAAGCTCTCTGACCTGACCAAGAAGGACGCAGTGTTCAAGTTCACCGCCGAGCACGAAGAAGCTGTCAAGTCTCTTAAGCACTTGTTGAAACAAGCCATCGTCTACATCGTGGATTGGGACCGCGAGTTCTTCCTGCTCACCGATGCTAGTGGAACGGCCATGGGTGGTTGTCTAATGCAGAAGGACGACGACGGCAATTATCGCCCTCTTCGCTTCATGTCACGTGGTTTCGATCGATATGAGAGAGCCCAAGAGAATCGTGAGCGTGAGCTCAGAGCTGGATGGTTCTGCATGCTGAAGTGCCATTCTATGCTGGACCACCGAGTGTTCACATGGTTCTGTGATCATGCCAATGCTCGCTGGGCTATTTCTGCCAAGATGGAACACCAGCGCATTGCACGTCTTGCCCTGTGGCTCAGTCAATACTACTACACTCTTCAGCATATTGCCGGTGAACATGTTCTGCTGAAAATTGTTGATGCAGTCAGTAGACTCCCTATTCCCACGAGTGTGGAGGATAGAGAAATTTTCTCACCCTTTGAAACTATGGAGGTCAAGTCGATTCTCACCGCCAGCATTACACCAGACATAATTCGGTGTCCAAGGCATTTCGATATTTCGACCAGCACTCACGCTCAGTTGCACAGGACTGGTGTTGACATTGTGCCAAGTGCTCCTCTACTGTCATATGAGTTCGCTGCTCGCTGGGGTCTCGACAAGATGCCATTCTTCGCGTCTCATTTGTCACCGCCACCAGCTAGTAGCCAGACNAGTACAGATTCGCCCATGCTTACTGGCATGGAATTGTACGCAAGCTTTCCAACTCCCACGGTAGCCATGCACCGAGCAGGAATCACCGTGTGCGCTATGGTCGAGTCTGATGCCTCACTCGAAGACACTATTTATGAGAGTGCGGGTGACACGACCCAATGCTTGCACTATGACTCTGTGCCGCTGCTTCGAAAGGCTCTGCTGGAGAGCAAGGTGGAGTTGCCNTACATCACTGTATTGCACTCTACTCTGGATACCAACGTCAACGCCCAGTTGAAGTTCAAGTCCCATGGCGAAGTGATTGAACGAGCCGACCAGACGTTGAAGATGCTCGCTGTGCTGAATTTTTTGCAAGCTCCGCACTATGTGACCCTCATCACTATGGTCGTTCCTTCTAGTCATACCGACAAGGCTGTCCGTGTCGTTACGCCCATGGCCCGCACCTTAGGATACACCACTGACAACGTTGCTGTTCGCGCCAGCAACCACGGCGACTGCACTAGCAAGCAAGTGGCGATCATCAGTCTACGCCACATTGACGCGCAGAGTAGAGTTGCTTTGCCCGAGATGTTGTCGTACTCGTCCCCTCGCCCACTAGTGTCAGTTTTTAACACAAGCAAAGTGGGCACCTCGGTAGCGNCTGTCGCCAAAACAACTCCAGTTTCAGTGTGTAGTTACACTGGAGATTCAAGTAGTGCTGCTGCTCATCGACATGGCACTAGACAGGACAAGCACAGAGCACTTCTAGCATTTACAGAGAGAGCTCAGCTATGTTTTTCTGTCCTAGCGCCGATGCCAAGCGTCAAGCACAGCATTCCTCTTGTGATTACCAATCCGACCAATGATCCCAAGTTTTGGTCCTATCGTCAATGTACCGTCGATGAGGTGTGTGGCGCGTATTGCCTCACTGATCGCATGCGTGAGGCCGCCACGCTCATGACAGAACCAGAATTTGTGTCCAAAATGTCAACAACCACTCCGCTGCTAACAATGATTGAGTATTACACTGAAGCATCGCAAGCTCTTGTTTCGCTCTGGCAAAGACAATCTAAAGCTGGGGGAAGAGACAAGGCTGTCGACGTAGCCCATACTGTGATCTACGGTGCCTTG
>JGI26083J51738_10002163_pt1 | contig 10273 bp, 8 predicted proteins | sample SaaInl85LU_5_DNA_FD_51738 | JGI IMG/M metagenome (IMG submission 51738)
CTATGTTATCAACAAGACACAACGCCGCTTCAAAGCCCGTCAGGGCTGAGCCAAGCGCATAGAGCTTGATACCGGATGAAAAACGCCGCTCCTTACGGGGGCGGCTTTTTTCTTTTTGATCACCAGCCTGATTGCCTGTGTTGCAACTCGCGCAGCGTATAGCGCGACGCAATCGGCCCCGCGACACCTGCGCGAAAGCGTGGATCCTGCCCGACGCAGCCTAAACCGCAGACCAGATGCGCAACGCCTGCGCGCCAATCATTGAACCAAAGCCGCCCACCAGGGGTTGCGACATAGCCGTTTACCCCTTCCTCCATATCCCCGCGCAGATCATCCACCGATGGCACTTCGCTATCGGCATCAGGGTCAAAACCGCCATGGGTATGGAAGGACGCTGTCACGGCGACAAAGCGGCTCTCATCGCCACGCGACAGGCAGGAATCAACGCCACCGCGTGTCACTTCCGTCGCCATATAGCGACCATCCGGCATCTGCCCGATATAGCCGCAATATTCACGGTTTTCGTTGAATGAACGCGCCTGCAATTGCATCAGCGCATCACGCGCGGCCGCCAGTTCTCCCGCAGGCTGCGCCGCTGCCGCGCAAGGCATCAGACCTAAAACCAAGATCAACCAACGCATAATCTAAATCTCTCGAATAGCCCCAAACATCCTCAGTTTGGCGCTATCGTCACAGGCGATCAAGCATTGGCTGTGAAATCGTCACTCATAACTGCGCTGGTCATCAATCACTTTGCCATCATTGGGCAAGCTCCCAAGCGCCACAATCTCGATCCGGCCTTTCAGCTTGAGGCTGTCAGCAGCGCTTGCCGCATAGCATTCCGCATCATCCTTGGTGCTCTCGATCTGTACTGTCAGCGCATCCATTTCACCTTCACGGCTGGCCACAACGCGGGCCTTGGCCACCTCGGGGTGCTTGGCAACAAAATCGGCAACCTGTTCAGGGCGCACAAACATACCCTTGATCTTGGTGGTCTGATCGGCCCGCCCCATCCAGCCCTTGATGCGCATATTGGTCCGCCCGCAGGGGCTGCTGCCAGGCAAGGCCGCACTCAAATCGCCAGTGGCAAAACGGATCAGCGGATAATCAGGGTTCAGCGTGGTCACAACGACCTCTCCCACCTCACCAATATCAACAGGGTCGCCGGTGCCGGGGCGAACGATCTCAAGGATCACGCCCTCGTCAACAATCATCCCCTCCATCGCGGGGCTTTCATAGGCAACATTTCCCAGATCGGCCGTGGCGTAATTCTGCAGGCATTGGATACCACGATCCGCATATTCCTGACGCAGGCTTGGAAATAGCGCGCCACCGCCCACAACCGCCTTGGTGATGGCCAGCGCCACGCCCATCTCCTCGGCCTTATCAAGGATCACCTTGAGGTAATCCGGCGTGCCCGCATAAGCGGTACTGCCCACATCGCGCGCCGCCCTGACCTGCAATTCNGTCTGCCCCACGCCCGCAGGCAGCACAGCCGCCCCAACGGCGCGTGCGCCACTCTCAAAGATCATGCCGGCAGGCGTCAAATGATAGCCAAAGCAATTCTGGACAATATCGCCCTGCCCGATACCCGCAGCATGCANAAAACGCCCGATGCGCCACCAATCATGGCTGACATCACCAGGCTCATATATCGGCCCGGGGCTTTGGAATATATGGGCAAAGCCATGCACCTCCTTGGAGGTAAACCCCCCGAAAGGCGGCGCCTCNGATTGTGCGCGCCCAATCTCGGCTTTGCGCAGAACGGGAAGTTTGGCCAAAGCAGCAAGGCTTTGCACCGCGCCTGCCTCCACCTCGTCAACCCCCCCGCCATAGCCAGCGAGGCTTTGCGCCCTTGCGATTTGCGCAGGTAAATCCCGTGCTAGATCATGCGCGCGTTCATCCGCGCTGCGTGTCTCTAAGGCGTCGAAGAACTCTGTCATCCCCGCATCCCTCATCAGCTCAACCACCGCTTGCGGCGGCGGTAGGAGCGCACATCACGAAAGCTTTTGCGTCCCTCATCAGACATCCCCAGATAGAATTCCTTTACATCAGGGTTTTCGCGCAATTCCTGCGCGGGGCCATCCATCACCACACGGCCAGATTCCAGAATATAGCCGTAATGGGCAAAGCGCAGAGCCACATTGGTATTCTGCTCCGCCAACAAAAAGGTCACGCCCTGTTCTTCATTGAGGCGTTTCACAATCCCAAAAATCTGTTCCACCAATTGAGGCGCAAGCCCCATGCTTGGCTCATCCAGCAAAATCGTCTCGGGGCGGCTCATCAGGGCGCGTCCGATCGCGCACATCTGCTGCTCCCCACCCGACGTGTATCCCGCTTGCGATTTGCGCCGCTCCTTGAGACGCGGAAAATACGTATAGACCATCTCGAGATCGGCCTCGATCGCACCGCGCCCTTCCTTGCGGGTATAGGACCCCGTCAAAAGGTTTTCTTCGATGGTCAAATGCTCAAAACAATGGCGCCCTTCCATCACCTGAATGACCCCACGATCCACCAGATCCGAGGGTGACAACCCCTGCACAGGCTCCCCACGATAGCTGATCGCCCCTTTGGTGACCTCGCCGCGCTCTGAATGCAAAAGATTGGAGATCGCCTTCAAGGTCGTCGTCTTGCCTGCACCATTCCCGCCAAGCAAAGCGGTAATACCGCCTTTTGGCACCGTCAGGCTGACACCCTTCAAAACAAGGATCACATGGTTATAGATCACCTCGACATTATTGACCTCAAGAAGCGTCTCTGCCGCTGCCTCGGGGTCATTGGCGCTGCCGCCCGTCTCCTGCATCTGATCCAGCATACTCGCCGTCTCCTGTGATCCGTCAGACAGAGGGACACCCGCCCTGTCTTCATCTTTCAAAAAATACGAAATTCCGGCGGCAGCGGCCCGCGCCGCCGCCGGAGTGTTTTGCATCAGCTCTCAGCGCAGCCTGGCTCGATATTGTTTTCAGCCGCGAATTGCGCGCTGTCTTCCATAACGAGAGGCTGTGTGACGCTGTCATCAGGCGCGATGAAATCCGTGAGCGTCACCCATTGCTGAGCGCTCGCATCCCATTGCTGCATGATCGCCATGCCTGTGCCACCGTGATCTTCACAGGTTACTGTGAATTCAGGACCAACACCTGGCATGCCCAATTCTTCCATGCGCGCATTGGTGATTTCCAACGCCTCCATGCCGTCACGGACCATCGAAGCGGACACGTCCGCTGTGCCATGGATGTCCTGCGCCGTGCGGATGGCTTCCGCCGCCAGCATCGCCGCATACATGCCACGCGTATAAAGCACGGTGCCCAGATTGCTGCCGTCGCCTGCTTGCAGGCCCGCATCAATCACTTGCTCTTGGATTTCCGCAAAGACTGGCATGTCGCCCAAACGGTTCATGTTCAGCGCACGATAGCCGTTCGCGCCTTCTCCCGCAGGGATCACGTCATGCTCGGCTCCGGCCCACCAATTGCCGATGAAATTCTCCATCGGGAAACGGATATTCGCCGCTTCTTGAACCGCGACCTGATTCATCACGCCCCAGCCCCACATAACGACATAGTCGGGGCGTTCACGGCGGATGCTCAGCCACTGGTTGCCCTGCTCCTGACCTGGATGGTCAACGGCAAGCTGAACCAGCTCGAACCCGTATTGCTCGGACAGGATTTCCAGCGTGCGGATCGGCTCACGGCCATAGGCCGAGTTATGATAGAGCAGCGCAATTTTCTTGCCTTCCAGCGAGCCGTCATTCTCTGTCAGCAGCTGGTTGATGATCACGCTCGCACCATCCCAGTAATTCGCGGGATAGTTAAAGACATTGCTGAACACAGCGCCATTGGCAGCCGAAGTACGACCATAGCCCATGGTGTGAAGCGGAATACCATCCGCTGTCGCGCGCGGGATCAACTGATAGGTAATGCCCGTGGACAGCGGTTGATAGATCAAGGCGCCTTCGCCTTTGGTCTGCTCATAGCATTCCACACCACGCTCGGTGTTATAGGCCGTTTCACAGCTTACGATGCGCACGGTCTCCCCACCGATGCCACCATCACGCTGGTTGAGCAGTGTGAAATAGTCCTGATAGCCGTCCGAGAACGGAATACCGCCAGCGGCATAGGGGCCGGTGCGATAATGCAGATCGGGGATCACAAGATCCGCGAGGGCCGGGCTTGCAGCCATAAGGCTTGCAACGGCATAGGTTGCCAGTTTCTTCATCGAAAAGGTCCTCCCTTTGGTTGTCCGATGTCGTCGATTGCCGGGGTTTTCCGCCTCGGTCTGTGTATTGGCGACCAGCCCCCTAGTAGGGGAATGGCCATAGTCTCAACTTCTCCTTGGCCAGCGACCATAAGCGCGCCAGCCCATGCGGCTCGACGATCAGGAAAAACATGATCAACAAGCCAACAACAACAAACTCGAAATGCGTGGCGATGGCACTTTCCCAACCCAGCGTTCCAGTCATGAAATTACGCAGCACAACAGGCAGCAGCACCATAAAGGCCGCCCCCGCGAAGCTTCCGAAAATGCTTCCCAAACCGCCAATGATCACCATGAACAGAACGAGGAAGGATTTCTGGATGCCAAAGGCCTCTCCGACCTCGGCCGCACCCAGATAGACGGTAAAGAGCAATGCGCCCGCGACGCCCACATAGAAGGACGAGACCGCAAAGGCCGTGAGCTTGGCCTTCAAGGGGTTCACGCCGATGATCTCGGCCGCGATATCCATATCGCGGATCGCCATCCATTGCCGCCCGACCGAGCCGCGTGTCAGATTGCGCGCCACCCAAGCCAGCGCGAAGACAAAGGCCGCGCAAAAGAGGTATTTCGCCCAGATATCCGCGCTTGGGCCTGTCACGGCAAAGCCAAAGCTGGTGCGTTCGGGCGCGCTGATCTGGCCCGAGGCAGAATAGTTGTAGAACCACGGCACCTTGTTGAACATCCACACAAGGAAGAACTGCGCGGCAAGCGTGGCCACTGCCAGATAGAACCCCTTGATCCGCAAGGANGGAAGGCCAAAAGCCACGCCCACCATCGCGGTCGAAACCCCCGATAGAAGCACNACAATCGCCATATCCATGCCTGGAAAACCGGTCATCAGCTTATAGGAGGTATAGGCCCCGACTGCCATGAAGCCGCCCGTTCCAAGGCTGACCTGCCCGCAATAGCCCGTCAGAATATTCAACCCGATCGCGGCAATCGCATAGATCAGGAAAGGGATCATGATGGCGTTCGCGGTGTAATCCGTGATCAGAAACGGGATCACCCCGAACCCGAGCGCCAAGACCANATAGTANCGATACCGATCAAAAGCGATCGGGAAGGTCTGGTTGTCCTTGGAATAGGAGGTTTTGAAGTCGCCAGCCTCGCGGTAGAACATCAGACAAATTCCTTTCGCAGATGGATGCGCATGATCAAACCCTCTCGATGATCTTCTCGCCAAACAGGCCCTGTGGCCGGAAGACGAGGAAAAGAAGGGCAAGAACATAGGCAAACCAGTTCTCGGTCGCGCCACCGATCATTGGGCCAATGGCGAACTCGAACAGAGCCTCCCCGACACCGATGATCAAACCGCCGACAATCGCACCGGGGATGGAGGTAAACCCACCCAGCATCAAAACAGGCAGGGCCTTGAGCGCGATCAGCGAGAGCGAGAACTGCACACCCGATTTCGAGCCCCACATGATCCCCGCCACCAAGGCCACGATACCCGCAAGCGACCAGACCAGAACCCAGACATAGTTCAGCTTGATCCCAACGCTGAGTGCTGCCTGATGGTCATCCGCCACAGCGCGCATCGCGCGGCCCTGTTTGGTGTATTGCGCAAAGGCGATCAGCCCGCCGACCAAGACAGCCGCAATGATCGAGGCCGCGATATCGAGATTATCGATGAAGAAGCCATATCCGAAAATCTCAAACGTGGTGACATCAATCCAATCGTTGATCCCTTGGGGCAGACCNACATCAAGGTTGCGAATCTCGGACCCCCACATCAGGTCGCTGACGCCTTCAAGGAAATAGGCAAGTCCGATGGTAGCCATGAACAAGATGATCGGCTCTTGGCCCACCAGATGTCGGAACACAAAGCGTTGCACCAGATAGGCAAAGGAGATCATCACCAGAACGGTCACAAGGATCGCCAGAAGGGCGGGAACATTCCAACCGAAGTAATGCAGGTCTGTTCCGAAAACCTCATTGATCAGATGGCTAAAGGGAATGCGGCCTTCCTGAACACCCACAAGCGTCATTGCGGCAAACAGCGCCATAACGCCTTGGGCATAGTTAAAAATTCCCGATGCCTTGAAGATCAGGACAAATCCCAAAGCAACAAGGGCATACATCACCCCCGTCATCAGGCCGTTGATCGTGACCTCCATCGCAAAAACGAGTTGTTCATTCATGATCAACGCCTTTCATTTGGAGGATCAGCCCGAGGGCAAGCATTTGGGTCTTGGGCAGGGTCATCCGCTCACTCATGGGCTACCCCCAGATAGGCATCGATGACTTCTTGATTGGCGCGGGTTTCATCAGGGGTGCCATCCCCGATCTTGCGCCCGTAATCCATCACAACCACGCGGTCAGACAAATCCATCACCACGCCCATATCATGCTCGATCAGCACGATGGTCGTTCCAAATTCATCGTTCACATCAAGGATAAAGCGGGACATGTCCTCTTTTTCCTCAACATTCATGCCCGCCATCGGCTCGTCCAACAGCAGGATTTTGGGCTCAGCCACCAAGGCTCGGGCCAGTTCCACACGTTTCTTCAAACCATAGGGCAGACGCCCGACAGGGGTTTTGCGAATGTTTTGAATTTGCAGAAAGTCGATGACCTCTTCGGCCTTTTCGCGGTTCAAGCCTTCTTCGCGCTGCGCCTTTCCCCACCAGATCGCCTGATCAAGGAAGCTCGATTTCATATGGTTGAGGCGCCCCGTCATGATATTATCAAGCACGCTCATCCCTTCGAACAGCGCGATATTCTGGAAGGTGCGCGCAATGCCTTGGCGGGCAACCTGATAGGGCTTCATNGGCGGGCGCTTGGTGCCTTTGTAGATCACCTCGCCCTCTTGCGGGTGGTAAAAGCCCGAGATCACATTGAGCATCGAGGATTTTCCCGCCCCGTTNGGCCCGATAATCGCNCGAATTTCNCCTTCGCGCACATCAAAGGAAATATCCTTGATCGCCACCACNCCNCCAAAGCGCAGCGTGATATTGCGCATTTCCATCACCACGCCACCAATCTGGCGGCCATCAGCGGTGGTGTATCCCTCTTGGGTGTTATCAAGCATTGATCTTGCCCTTCTCCACGCTCATTCCGCCGCCACCTTTTGCGANAGGNCGCCATCCGCAACCGCCGCATTCCGAAGCTCCAGCGTGGCCGAGATTTTGCCTTTGCGGCCATCCTCATAGGTCACTTCCGTCTCGGTATATTGCGAGGTTTTGTCGGAATAGAGCGCCTCGATCAGTTCGGCGAATTTCTCTTCGATGATGCGGCGGCGTACTTTTCGCGTGCGCGTCAACTCGCCATCATCCGCGTCCAGTTCTTTGTGCAGCACGAGGAAACGGTGCACCTGACAGCCCGAAAGCATTTCGTCTTGCGCGACCGAGCGGTTCACCTCTTCGACATGGCCTTGGATCATTTCCAGCACACGCGGATGGCCTGCCAATTCCTGATAGGAAGCATAGGCGATATTGTTGCGCTCGGCCCAGTTTCCGACAGCGTTGAGGTCGATATTGATAAAGGCCGTGCATTTTTCCTTGCCGCTGCCAAACACGACCGCCTCAAGAATATTGGGGAAGAATTTCAACTTGTTCTCGACATATTTCGGCGCGAACAAACGACCATCGGCCATTTTGCCAACATCCTTGGCGCGGTCGATGATCCGCAGATGGCCTGTGTCTTCTTCCACAAAACCCGCATCGCCCGTAGCAACCCAGCCCTCGGCATCCTTGGTCGAGGCCGTGCTTTCGGCATTTTTGTAATACTCAACAAACACACCAGCACTTCGGTAATAGACCTCACCATTCTCGGCGATCCGCAGCTCAACTCCGGGGCTTGGGACACCGACGGTATCGGGGCGAACTTCGCTATCGGGTTGTTGCGTGATGAAAACGCTGGCCTCGGTCTGACCGTAAAGCTGTTTGAGATTGATCCCAAGCGAGCGGTAGAAATCGAAAATCTCGGGGCCAATCGCCTCGCCTGCGGTATAGCCTACACGCACNCGGCTCATGCCGAGGGTGTTTTTCAAGGGGCCAAAGACCAGAAGGTTCCCAAGCCCGTATTTCAGCCTGTCCAAGCCGCCGACCGATTTGCCATCAAGCATCCGTGGTCCGACGGTTTTGGCGTGCTCCATGAAATAGTGGAACATCTTGCGCTTGATCGCGCCTGCATCCTCCATCCGGATCATCACTGTGGTCAGCAAGTTTTCGAAAACGCGGGGNGGGGCGAAGAAATAAGTCGGCCCGATCTCGCGCAAATCGGTCATCATCGTTTCGGCGGATTCAGGGCAGTTGACGCAAAACCCCGTCCACATCGCCTGCCCAATCGAGAAGATGTAATCGCCAACCCATGCCATAGGAAGATAGGCCAGCACCTCGTCATCGGCACGAAGCTTGTCGAATTCGGATGACGCTTTGGAGGTCTCGATGATGTTGCGGTTCGACAGCACCACACCCTTGGGCTTGCCCGTGGTGCCCGAAGTATANAGCATGACGCANGTGGAGTCGTAGGTCAGCTCGCTCTCGCGTGCGTTCAATTCATCGGCAAAGCGNTCNTGCGCCGCACGGCCCTCGGCCTGAACACTATCAAGCGAATGCAAGGCGGAATGGTCATAGCGGCGCATACCGCGATCATCTTGATAGATGATATGTTCAATGCAGGTGACATCGGCTTGCGCCTCAAGGACCTTATCGACCTGTTCCTGATCACCACATATCACGAAGCGCGCACCGCAATGCTCCAGCACATAAGCCATCTCGATTGCGTTGCCGTCTTGGTAGAGCGGAACAGGAATGGCTCCGACTTTCTGGGCTGCAACCATCGACCAATAGAGCTTGGGACGGTTGCGCCCGATCACCGCGACATAGTCACCGCGATTGATCCCAAGCGCGAGCAAACCCGTCGCGATGGCATCGATTTCTTCGGCAGTCTGCGCCCATGTCCAGCTTTGCCAAATACCGAGTTCTTTTTCACGGTACGCGGCTTTTGATCCAAACTGGGCTGCATTTCGTGCCAAAAGCTGCGGCACAGAAACAATGCCCGGCTCCCCCGAGTGTGCATTGACCAAGTCTATTCCTCCCTTCGCCCGCCCGATTGGGCTGGCGTCCACGTGCCTGCATTTTCGAGCGGGCGTCGTTTCTTCACCGTGGAGGTAAATCAGTCACTGTCAAATTTTTCCTGACTTTGTCGCAATTCTAACCAATTGTAACAAAGCCGCCCGAGCGCTTGACGCTTCACCTATCGAGATGTCAGCGATGGCGGGCAGGGAGAGCATGATGCACAGGACAAACACGACCAATCATCTGACCCGCGCCGGATTGAATCTGATCCAGCAAGCTCTTTCGATATATGACGGCGATTTGCGACTTGCGGTGGCCAATCGGCCCTTTCAACAAATGTTTGGCCTGCCCCAACACCTCGTGACACCGGGGGCGGCATTTGAAGATACGATCCGATTCCTTGTTGAGAACGGGGAATACGGCACCGTGTCCAATCCCGACCAATTTGTCAGCGACCGCGTTGAGCAGGCCCGTGCATTCGTGCCCCATTACATGGAACGCACCCGCGCCAATGGCCGCATGATCTGTGTGGAAGGCAGCCCCTTGCCCGAAGGCGGTTGGGTCACTGTTTATACCGATATCACCTCGATCAAGCGCCAAGAGGCACTGTTGCGCGGACGGTCCGAAGAGCTGTCAGATCAGGTGATCACCCAGAATGAGCAATTGGCCCAGACCAATCGTGAGCTTGCCGCCACCAATGCCCAATTGGAGGAAACCAAGCGCCAATTGACCGAGATGGAGGCGCGCATCCGCCTCACCACCGAGATGATGCCTGCCCATATCGCCCATCTGGGCCGCGACGAAATCTACACCTATACCAATCGTCGTCTATCCACCGTTCTGCCAGGACGCCCGCGTGATATCGTAGGATTGAGTTTCAGCGAGGCTTTGGGACACGAAACCGCCGATCGGCTGCGCGGCAATCTGGAGCGCGCCTTGAACGGCGAGCCATCAGTGATCGAATTCACCGATGACAGCAGCGCACATCGTATCCGCACGGC
>JGI26083J51738_10002173_pt1 | contig 10259 bp, 8 predicted proteins | sample SaaInl85LU_5_DNA_FD_51738 | JGI IMG/M metagenome (IMG submission 51738)
ACAAGAAATGCAACTGGACCAAGTGTTTCTGACCCAAGAACTGGAGAAATTTTAGAGAGTGATATTATTTGGTATCACAACCACTTACGTTCTTACAGAAATAGATATTTATTAGAAACTGGTGCAGCAAACCCTTCTGCAAGAACATTAGATACTCCTGCTGAAGAAATTGGTGAAATGATGCGAATGGTTATTTCTCATGAGGTTGGTCATGCATTAGGATTACCTCATAATATGGCTGCAAGTTTTGCATATCCTGTAGATTCTTTACGTTCTGGAAAGTTTACTCAAAAAATGGGAATTGCAGCAACCATAATGGATTATGCACGTTANAATTATATAGCNCAACCAGGTGATAAAAACATCAGATTTATTCGTCAATTAGGACCTTATGATCATTATNCAATTAACTGGGGATATCGCAAACTTTCTTGGGCAAAAACTCCTGAACAAGAAGTGGAAACTTTAGATAAATGGATTGAGGATAAAGCTGATAATCCTATTTATAGATTTGGAGGTCAACGTTTTGATCCATCAGCTCAGACAGAAGGTATTGGAAACGATCAAGTAAAAGCATCTACATATGGTGTAAAAAACTTAAAAATTGTAGCTAAAAACTTACCTGATTGGACGTCTAATCAAACCAATAATTATGAGGATTTATCTGAATTATATGGAGAATTATTAGGTGTTTGGAGTAGATATGTAGGCCATGTATCTGGTAATATTGGTGGTGTTTACGAATACAATAAAAAACCAAGTCAAGATGGTTTTGTTTATCAACCAGTTTCAAAAGAAAAGCAAAAAGAGTCTATGTCTTGGTTACAAGAAAATGCCTTTAAAACACAAGATTGGTTGTTAGATAATAGCATTTTAGCAAATATAGACGAGAGTGGTTATACTAACAGAATGTTACGTTTACAAAATAGACAATTAGCTACTTTATTAAGTACATCTCGTTTAGAAAGAATGATAGATGCGTCTGTAATTGAACCAAATTCATATNAAGTTATAGATATGGTTCGTGATTTAAGAAATGGTATATTTTCTGAAGCTAATTACACTAGAAATGTNGATGTATTTAGACGTAACTTACAAAAAGCTTTTATAGACAGAATGGCTTCTATTATGAATTCTAAAAGCCCTAAACATGCAGATATTAATTCTATTGTTAGAGGTGAATTAGAGTCTTTAAATTTTCAATTAACTATTGCAAAAAATAGAGGAGTTAATAGAATGACAAAATATCATTATAGAGATTGCTTGGCTAAAATNAAACAAATATTAGATCCAAAGTAAGCAACTTACTTTCTAACTAAATAATTACCTATTGCACATTGTAAACAACGTTTNTTTGTGCAATAGTTGTTTTTAAGCTCTAATAAAGCTTGACTTTCCATGGCATTATTAGCTTCCAATTTTAAATCTTTAAACTTAGTAATGATGCTGTTTTTTTCTGATGAAACTTGCTGAATTAATTTTAAAATTTCTTCATTAAAATTTTCTCCTTTGTATTTTAAATACACAAATTTTAAAGGAATTATAGTATTTATTAAAACCAAGTCTACAAAAGCCTTAGAAATATTTTTAGAACTTGATTTTGATGCTTTATCAAAAGTGAAATGGTTTTTCCAAAAATCATTAACCTTAATTTTAAATAAGTCATAAAAATGGTCTTTTTTATGCATTTCCATAATAGATGAAAACAAATTTTGATGCTTATAATATAAAGCACTCAATTGCGCAATTCGTATTGTAGGAAAATTATGAGGTCTCATTCTAAAAAACTGAAAAGTGTGTTTTGAAATTGGTCTTAATTTGTACTTATAAGACAAATACTCATATTCTTTTTGAAGCTCATTATAATAGGGTTCTTCTATTGATTCTATTAAAAAACCTGCTTGCCCAAATAAAAGTGCGTTTAGTTGTTTTTTATCAAAACGAACTTTTCTTATTATTGAAAAATCTATTGAATTTGCCAATTGTAAAAAAGCATCTCCGTTTATTTTTAACCCAAAATTTTTAGCAAGTAATAGAAATAAAACCGCTTCAAAATCAAAGTTATTTTTCTTTAATAATTCAGTAATAAATTCTGATTTACTTTCTAATCTTTCAAAATACAAACGCTCTAACCAATTTAGAATTAAGAAATCATCTAATTCTGAAATTTGATTTTCACAAGGAATCCAGTTTTTATAATTTTTAGATATTTCTTGATAAGCTTTAAATACTTTTTTATCAACAATATCTTTTAATTCTAAAGTGGGTAAAGGCTTATTATTTTTCATAAAAACGTCTGTATCATGCTCCCAAACCACATGTAAAATAACAGCATCATAATTAACATCTGTTTCGTGTTTATGCAAATACCAATCAGAAGATTTTATATGCATTTCTACATTACCTGCCCAATGTTGATTATCTAAAAACAATTGAGCATTTAAGAAATCTGGACCGCTATTAATATTACGTTTTCCAACATCTTTAATAACTAAAGAATCTTGTTTTGAGGTTTTTAAAGCAGTTTTAGAAAATAATTTGTATTGCCATACATAATACAAAAAGTCTTCTTTCATAGTTTTTTGTTTTCAAGGTACAAAAAATTTATACTCATATAAATTTTACTAATCAGTTTTAAAAAAAAGTGCAATAGCATTCATTTATTTTTGTAAAAAATTTATAAAAACATGAATGTAATTGAAAGTTTAGAATGGAGATATGCTGTAAAGAAATTTGATGCTGATAAATCTCTAACTGAAAACCAGATAACAACTTTAAAAAAAGCGTTTAATTTAACAGCTACTTCATATGGTTTACAACCTTTAAAACTAGTAGTCATAAAAAATAAAGACATACAAAAAGAGCTAGTGGTACATTCTTGGAATCAGCCTCAAGTATTAGAAGCTTCTCACCTTTTAGTAATTTGCATACCAAAAACTTACGATAAAGAAGAAGTAACCAAATATTTTAATTTGGTTCAAAAAATTAGAAACACACCAGATGCCATTATAAATCCTTTTAAAAAGTTTTTAACTCAAGAAATTGAAAAGAAAACTCAAGAAGAATTATTAGCATGGAATAAAAATCAAGCTTATTTAGCTTTAGGAAACCTTTTAACTGTTTGTGCTTCTTTACAAATAGATGCTTGTCCTATGGAAGGTTTTATTCCAGAAAAATATGACGAAGTATTAGAACTTGATAAACATAACCTCACATCTACTTTAGTTTTACCTGTTGGATATAGAGCAAATGATGATTACATGAAAGATCTTAAAAAAGTGAGAAAAAATTTAGAAGAAGTTGTTTTAGAAATTAACTAATTATCTAATAAAAATAAATAGGCCTTCATTTTTTTGAAGGCTTTTTTTATGGATTTAAAAACCGTAATTTTACCTTAAAATTATAAAAAAATATGAGTACTGATATCAGAAATATAGAGCCTAAAACTGTTTGGAATCATTTTGCAGATTTAAATGCTGTGCCTCGTCCATCAAAAAAAGAAGATAGGGTAATACAATTTATGGTTGATTTTGGCAAAAGCTTAAATTTAGAAACTTCAGTAGATAAAGTGGGTAATGTTATTATTAAAAAACCAGCAACTTCTGGTATGGAAAAGAGAAAAAAAATTGTGATGCAAGGCCATATAGATATGGTACATCAAAAAAATGCAGATACAGTTTTTGATTTTGACTCACAAGGTATTCAAATGTTTGTAGATGGTGATTGGGTAAAAGCGAAAGGCACAACTTTAGGTGCAGATAATGGTCTAGGTGTTGCTGCAATTATGGCTGTTTTATCTTCTACAGATATTCCTCACCCTGCTATAGAAGGTTTATTTACCATAGATGAAGAAACTGGCATGACTGGTGCTATGGGTTTAGAAGGCAATGTTTTAGAGGGTGAAATTTTGCTAAACTTAGATACAGAAGAAGATGATGAAATTGGTATTGGTTGTGCAGGTGGTGTAGATATTACTGCAACTGGTTCTTATAAAGAGGAAATAATTAGAGAAGATGATATTGCTTATCAAGTTTCTGTAAAAGGATTAAATGGAGGGCATTCTGGAATGGATATTATTAAAGGTTTAGGTAATGCCAATAAAATAATGAATAGACTACTTTATAGTGTTATTAATGCAATTGAAATTGCTGAAATTAATGGTGGTAGTTTACGTAATGCAATTCCAAGAGAGAGTTTTGCTACTATAGTTACAGATAGAAATAATGACAGATTTGTTGAGCTTAGACTTTTAGAAGAAATCAAAAAAATTAAAGCAGAATTTAAAACTTTAGAGTCTAATTTAGAGATTGAATTCTCCACAACAACTACTCCAAAACAAAAGATGAATAAAGAGAATTCTGCCATTTTAATTAAAGCAATTTATGCAACTTTAAATGGAGTTTATAGAATGAGTCCTGATGTTGATGGTTTAGTTGAAACTTCTAATAATGTAGCAAGAGTAATTGTTAAAGAAGGGCAAATAAAAATTGGTTGTTTAACAAGGTCATCATCTGAAAGTAATAAATGGGATTTAGCAAATGCTATCAAATCTGCTTTTGAATTAGCAAATTATTCTGTCGAATTTTCTGGAGAATATCCTGGATGGTTACCAAATATGAATTCCTCAATTTTAAAAACAGTTGAATCTACTTATATTAAATTATTTAATGAACAACCTAATGTAGCTGCTTGTCATGCAGGATTAGAATGTGGAATTTTAGGGCAAAATTACCCAGATATGGAAATGATTTCTTTTGGTCCAAATATAAAAGGAGCGCATTCACCTGATGAAAAAGCTCAAATTTCATCAACTCAAAAATTTTGGAAGTTGCTTAAAGAAGTATTAAAGAACATCCCAGAAAAATAAATAAGTAATTATAGAATATCATATTANTTAAAGAGTTTAGTTAGCGCTTTTATTGTTTAAAAAAATNAAATTTTTAGTTGTAAATAATTATTTTTCAATTATTTACAATTTTATCTATTTGTTAACATCTTTAACTATTAAAAACCATAAAAAAATGTAATTTTACTTTTTAGTAAGCTAAATTTTTTATGGGAAAAATAATTGCAATTGCAAACCAAAAAGGTGGTGTTGGTAAGACTACAACTAGTGTAAATCTGGCTGCTTCTTTAGGTGTTTTAGAAAAAAAAGTTTTATTNATTGATGCTGACCCTCAAGCAAATGCGTCTTCTGGATTAGGAATTGATGTAGAAAGTGTTGAGTATGGAACGTATCANGTTTTAGAACATACTATTTCTGCTAAAGATGCTGTTGTTGAAACTACATCTCCTAACGTTAGCATAATTCCNGCTCATATTGATTTAGTAGCNATTGAAATAGAACTGGTAGANAAACCAGAAAGAGAATATATGTTAAGAAAATCGTTATCAGAAATTAAAAATGATTACGATTACATTTTAATTGATTGTGCTCCTTCTTTAGGATTAATCACCCTAAATTCTTTAGTGGCTGCAGATTCTGTAATGATACCTATTCAATGTGAATATTTTGCTTTAGAAGGATTAGGCAAACTTTTAAANACNATNAAAAGTGTACAAAAAATTCATAACTCAGAATTAGATATAGAAGGGTTATTATTAACGATGTTCGACTCAAGATTAAGGTTATCTAACCAAGTAGTAGATGAAGTAAGAAAGCACTTCTCTACTATGGTTTTTGACACAATTATTAGAAGAAATACTCGTTTNGGAGAAGCACCAAGTTATGGTGAAAGCATTATTGCTTATGATGCTACTAGTAAAGGCGCTGTAAATTACTTAAATTTGGCGCAAGAATTATTAAAGAAGAATTCGTAAAATGGCAAAAGCAACCAAGAAACAAGCTTTAGGTAGAGGATTATCTGCATTGTTAAAAGAAACCCCCAACATTAACTCTGCAACAGATAAAAATGCAGATAAATTGGTAGGCAACATCATTGAAATAGAATTAGATTTAATTGAAGTAAACCCTTATCAACCAAGAACATATTTTGATGAAGAAGCTTTAAGAGAGCTAGCAAGTTCTATTAAAGAGTTAGGAGTAATACAACCTATTACTGTTCGTAAATTAGAAGGCAATACATTTCAATTAGTTTCAGGTGAACGAAGATTTAGAGCCTCAAAATTAATAGGCAATAAAACAGTACCNGCATATATNAGAATTGCNAACGACCAAGAAATGCTAGAAATGGCATTGGTTGAAAACATACAACGTAAAAACTTAGATCCTATAGAGGTTGCTCTTTCNTATCAACGTTTAATTGATGAAATCAATTTAACTCAAGAAGAGTTAAGCACAAGAGTTGGTAAAAAAAGATCTACAGTAACTAATTATTTACGATTATTAAAATTAGATCCAATCTTACAAACAGGAATGCGCGATGGTTTTATTTCTATGGGTCATGGACGAGCGATGATTAATGTAGAAAATACAGAAGATCAACTCGCTATTTATGAGAAGATTTTACGAGAAAAACTATCTGTAAGACAAACAGAAGATTTAGTTAAAACCTTTAAAAATGGTTCAATAGCCAAACCAAAAAAGAAAGCACAACCTAGCTTTGTAAAAAATAACATTAAAGAATTTAGCAACTTCTTTGGACATAAAATAGAAATTACTTCTAATGCAAAAGGAAAAGGAAAAATTACAATTCCTTTTCATTCTGAAGAAGATTTTAATAGAATTAAAAACTTATTAAAATAAGTGTTTTTAAAAAANTTCATATTTGTTTTTTTTCTTGCATTATTTTCTGCAAGTATTTCTGCTCAAAACGATTCTATTATAAAACCAATAGAACTCTCTAAAAAAGAATTACGAAAACAAAAAAAGTTAAAAAAGCAAAGTATACAAGGTACTTACAGCCCTTTATCTCCCTCTAAAGCAGCGTTTTATTCTGCAATTTTTCCTGGAGCAGGGCAAATTTATAACAAGAAATACTGGAAAGCTCCTGTTGTTTGGGGGGCTTTAGCTATACCTGCTTATTATTATCAAATTAATAATAGTGATTATAAGCGTTTTAGAAATGCTTACAGATTACGAAAAAATGGTTTGGTAGACGAATTTACAGTAAATGGGCAACAAATTGTATCAACAGAAACTTTAGAAACAGCTCAAGAACAATTAAGAGAAAACCGAGATTTCTCATTGCTTTCTGGCATTATTCTATACATTTTACAAATTGTTGAAGCCAGTGTTAATGCGCATTTAATGCAGTTTAACACAGACGATAGTTTAACTATAAAACCTACAATTATTCAAGATCCAATTCGTGTAGATGCACCAGTTGTAGGCCTAAATTTTAAAATTAGATTTTAAATGAAAATAGCATTGTTAGGTTATGGAAGAATGGGGCAAGAAATTGAAAAAATTGCAACATCTAGAGGACATGAAATAGTAATAAGAAAAGATGCAGGAGATTCTATAGACATTACAAAAGCAGATGTTGCTATAGATTTTAGTATACCTACTTCAGCTTTTGAAAATATAAGTAATTGTATAGAAAANAATGTTCCTGTAATTTCNGGAACAACNGGTTGGTTAGAAAANTATNCTGAAGCTGTTAACCTTTGTAAAGAAAAAAAGGGNGCTTTTATTTATGCATCAAACTTTAGTGTTGGCGTAAANATTTTTTTTGAACTAAATAAACAATTNGCTAAAATGATGAGTAATTTAGAAGATTACACTATTTCTNTGGAAGAAATTCATCATACAAAAAAATTAGATGCACCAAGTGGAACAGCAATTACTTTAGCAGAAGGTATNATAGAAAATACCTCAAAAGAAAACTGGAAACTTGGAACAGAAATTAGTNAAACAAATATTCCTATTGAAGCCAAAAGAATTCCAGATGTTCCTGGCACTCATACTGTTTGGTACTCATCTGAAGTAGATACAATNGAAATTAAACANACAGCACACAATAGAAAAGGTTTTGCATTAGGTGCAGTAATTGCTGCAGAATGGATTATTGGAAAAACTGGAGTATTTACGATGAAAGATGTGTTAAACATCTCTTAAAAACTGTAACTTTTTTGCTATTTTGCGCCTTATAAAACATTACAATTCTGCTCTTTTCTAAGAGTTTAAAAAATATATTATGACGTTTACACAATGGTTCATTTTCTTTTTAGTGGTTCAAATCATACACTTTTTAGGAACAAGGAAATTATATGTTAAAGCAGGAAGAAAACCTTGGGAAGCTGCTGTACCAATTTATAATGGAGTAGTTTTAATGCAAATCATTAATCGTCCAAAATGGTGGATTATTCTGTTATTTATACCTGTAGTAAACTTATTGATGTTTCCTGTAATATGGATAGAAACCATAAGAACTTTTGGTTTTTACAAAAAGTTAGATTCGTTGTTAGTCATCATCACTTTAGGATTGTATATTTTTTATATTAATTACGCTACTGATGCACAATACAATAAAGAAAGAAGTTTAAAACCACGTTCTGAATTAGGTGAATGGGTAAGTTCTATAACCTTTGCAATTATTGCAGCAACGTTAGTACATACCTATTTTATGCAACCATTTACAATACCAACATCATCTTTAGAGAAGTCTTTATTAGTGGGTGATTATCTTTTTGTAAGCAAATTTCATTATGGAGCAAGAGTACCAAGTACTGTAGTTGCAGCACCAATGGTACATGATACAATTCCTGCAATTCCTGTGCCTTTTATGGGCTTTAATATTACACCATCATTTGTTTCTTATACTAAAAAACCTCAATTGCCTTATATGCGATTACCAGGTTTACAAAAGATTAAGAATAATGATATTGTTTGTTTTAATTGGCCTGCAGATTCTTTGGCTACAATGTGGGGTGATAATTCTGGGAAATTCACATACAAACCAGTTGATAAAAAGACCAACTATGTAAAACGTTGTGTTGGTATTGCTGGAGATACGTTAGAAATGAAAGATGGTTATTTTTACATAAATGGTAAAAAGAACGAATTACCTTACAGAGCTAAACTTCAGTTTTTTTATACTTATGAATCTAAAAAACCTATAGATAGAAATACATTTCCTAAGTTTTTGTTAGAAAAAGAAAGGACTTATGTATATAAAATTCTTTCAGAATATTGGAATAACCCTAAAGTACAAGATGCTATTAAAAAGAATGGTAGTTTAACAAAAATAGGACAAGATTCTTTATATACTGAAGTTGCTGGAGGAATAAATCCAGATTTTGCTGCAAGATTAAAAATGGTTAATGTAGACAATAAAGTAAATATTAATTTAACTGATGAAGAAGTAGCAAGATTAAAAGAAAGTTCATTAACAGTGTCTGTGAAAAAGATAAATCATGATGCTGATGTTGCTATTTTTCCTCATGTAAAAGAGTTAGGTTGGAGCCAAGATAATTTTGGCCCAATTTATATACCTAAAGCTGGTACAACAGTAGATTTGAATGCTGAAACCATTCCTTTTTATGAGCAAATCATAAAAAATTATGAAAACAACGATTTGGTTATTAATGGTGATGANATCTTTATAAATGGCCAAAAAGCAAATTCTTATACTTTTAAACAAGATTATTTTTGGTTAGTTGGAGACAACAGACACAACTCTTTAGATGCNAGATATTGGGGNTATGTACCTTTTGACCATGTTTTAGGTAAACCTGTGATGATTTGGTTTAGTTGGGATGCAAATGCAACAGGTTTTGCTAATAAAATAAANTCTATNAGATGGGATAGAATGTTTACNACAGTNGGTGGAGATGGAGAACCTGTATCTTACAGATATTTTGTTTTTGCTTTAATAGCATTATATATTGGTTGGAGTTTCTTTAAAAAGAAAAAAGCTNCAAAAAAATAAAAAGTGAGTTTATTTATTCCTACATATTTTTCGCCAATTTCTCAATATTCAGAGATTTATAAAGCTGATAAAATAGTTTTTGAAACGCAAGATAATTNTCAAAAACAAAGCTATAGAAATAGATGCTACATTTATAATGGCAGTGGAAAACAGTTATTGAGTGTCCCTGTAAAACATAAAGTTACTACAGGTAGAAAAAAGACAATAGATACCTTAATAGAAAATGATTTTCCTTGGCAAGACCAACATTTTAAATCACTACAAACTGCTTACAGAGTATCACCTTATTTCGAATTTTTTGAAGATGATATAGCTCATATTTTTCATAAGAAATATAAATTTTTATTGGATTTAAATATTGATACTTTTCTTTTTGTTGCAGATGCTTTACAGATTTCTACAGATTTCTTAAAAACTGAAGAATAT